>Ga0163152_10001174_pt1 | contig 42576 bp, 35 predicted proteins | sample OliLakLV19MP8IB2_FD_148635 | JGI IMG/M metagenome (GOLD analysis project Ga0163152, IMG submission 148635) | Freshwater microbial mat bacterial communities from Lake Vanda, McMurdo Dry Valleys, Antarctica - Oligotrophic Lake LV.19.MP8.IB-2 | ecosystem: Environmental > Aquatic > Freshwater >...
AGTTTGTTTGGTGTTGTTACGGCTGTATGGGAGCCTAACGCCTTTCCTGGTTTGGCCAATCGAATTTTGGATAGGTATGTAAAAAAAGTATTTGTGGTATTCTCCGAAACCGCGAAATACTTTAAGTGTAAAGAAATCGTTGCTGTAGGCTTGCCAGTGCGAGCTCAGATGTCCGCAAAAGCGCACGACCCTATTGAATCTCGTGCCTTTCGTGTTCTCATTTTTGGGGGAAGCCAGGGGGCAAGAGCCATTAACAAGGTTGTTTGCGAAGCTTTAACAAAAGACAAAAACTGGTATGCGGATATTGAATTTGTTCACCAAGTCGGCAACCTTGATTTTGAGTGGATCGAGAAAAAATATGCAGGAATCTCCTCAAACGTAAAGTATTTTCGTTTTTTGGATGACATGGAAATTCGCTACGCCTGGTCGGATTTAGTTTTTTGTCGAGGTGGCATCAGTACGATTTCTGAGCTGGCTGCCTGCCAGAGGGCGGCTGTTATTATTCCTCTTCCGACAGCAGCTGACGATCATCAGCAAAAAAATACAGAGCCATTAACGCGGGCCCTAGCTGCTTGTATGATTTTACAAACCAACTTTACACCGGAAGAATTCAAAAGAACCGTTTTAGACCTTAAGTCTAATTTGGAACTGCGCGAGACAATGGAAAAAAACATTAAGGCTTTTTATAAGCCAAACGCTGCCGCTGAAATATCTCAGCTGATACTGAAGGAGATAAATTGAGATTTAAAAATGCTAGATTTCATTTTATTGGGGTCGGTGGAATCGGAATGTGTGGTTTGGCCCAGTTGCTACATAATATGGGTGCTGTGGTTTCAGGAAGCGACCTTGCAAGCAATCAGCAAACTCAAGCGTTATCGGACCTTGGAGTTAAAATATTTAAGGGGCATTCGAAAGAAAATATCTCAGGAGTTGAGGTAGTAGTTTATTCAAGTGCGGTAAAATCCGAAAATGTTGAAATGCAAGAAGCCCATCGGCAACGGGTTCCGATTATATCTCGTGCCGAAGCGCTCGCCGAAATCATGCGTTTGAAAAGGGGAGTGGCTATAGGCGGTACCCATGGTAAGACCACCACCACAAGTATAACGGCCTCTATTTTTTTGGAGGCCAAATCAGATCCCACGATAGTAGTTGGCGGAAGACTTCAGCAAATCCAATCAACCGCAATGCTTGGAAAGGGGGAGTGGTTGTTAGCCGAAGCCGACGAAAGTGACGGAAGCTTTAATAAGCTCTCTCCCGAAGTGGTGGTTATCACCAATATTGATAACGACCATTTGGATCACTTTGGGAGTTTTAAAAATTTGCAGCAAGGATTCTTGGGGTTTGCGGGGCTTATACCTTTTTATGGCAAAGCCATCGTTTTTGGCGATGACCCCGAAACCAAAAAACTTTTTAAAGATTTTCGCAAACCTATTTTATTTTACGGTTTTGGCGAAGACAACGATTTTGTGTTGCATGGAGACCCAGGAAATTATGAAATTTTAAAATCAAAAAAAGTTCTCGGGGCAATCCAACCTCAATTTCCGGGCCGGCACAATGCCCTTAATAGTTTAGCGGCCCTTGCTGTCGGCCTGGAGGCGGGCTTTTCTTTTGATGTTTGTAAGCGTGGAATCGAAAAGTTTACTGGGGTTGATCGACGGTTTCAGTTCAAGGGTAAAAAGCGAGATATTACAGTATATGATGATTACGGACATCACCCTACTGAGATTAAGGCCGTGACACAGGCTTTTAAAGAAAAGTTTCCTCACAAAAGACTGGTGGTTTATTTTCAGCCCCATCGTTTCTCACGAACAGAAACTTGTTGGGAACAATTTACAGAAAGTTTTTCGTTAGCCGATCATGTCTGGATCACTAATATTTATCCTGCTGGAGAAAAGCCCATTGCAGGAATAACTGCCGAAAGACTAGCGCTAGCGATAAAAAATAGAAATTGTCAGTTTTTATCAAGCGAGAATATAGATGTGACTGTTTCTGAAATTGCTAAGTTCCTGAAGCCTAATGATATATTTGTGACTTTAGGTGCTGGTGATGGTTGGAAGGTCGGAGTCAAACTATTCGAAACTTTGTAGGGTAAACGTGAGTCTTCCTGAAATAAAAAAAAATATGAATTTAGCACCGTTCACCTCTTGGAAGGTTGGTGGAGCTGCGGCTCTTTTTTCTCAACCTCAGAATATTGGAGAGTTAAAAGAATTAGCAAATTGGGCAGAGGAGAAGAACCAATCTTTGACCATTTTAAGTGGGGGCACTAACGTACTTATTAGTGATCGGGGTATCGATGGTCTTGTGATTCAATTGTCGAATCTTGTGGGCACCACGCAAAAAGAAGACAAAAGTCATCTTTCCGTGTCTGCGTTCGCGGGAACGCCAAAATCGGACCTTACCAAAATATTTTTGAAAAAGAAGTTAGCGCCTGCTATTTTTTTAGCAGGTCTACCGGGAGACGTTGGCGGCGGCGTTGTCATGAATGCGGGGATAGGTGATCAGGTTATACCAAAAGAGTTTGTCGAAATTGTGGAATGGGTTGAAGTTTATGATCTCGAACAAAAAAAATTGAGAGTTTATCGTAAAGACGAGCTTAAGTGGTCCTACAGAAAATGTGAGGGTTGGCAACCAGGCGTCGTAGTACAGGTAGGGTTTATTTGGCCACTCGGTGAAATGCGAGATGTCGTAGAAAAAGTTTTTAACGCAAACCGAAGTCGTGCGCAGAGGCAGCCCTTGCAGCTTCCAAGTTGTGGATCGGTATTTAAAAACCCTTTGAATGAAAAGGCGGGGCATTTAATTGAGAGTGCCGGACTAAAGGGTTACCGAATTGGCGATGCTGAGGTCAGTGAGAAACACGCTAATTTTATTGTAAACAGAGGCCAGGCCAAGGCTCAGGATATTCACCAAATTATTGAGCACGTAAAGGCAGTTGTGGTTTCAAAATTTAAAGTGAGTCTTGAGACTGAAGTTGTTTATTTAGGAAAGTGGTAAAAATGGAACAAGTTGACAAGAAGCGCCGTGTACGAATAAAGTAGGAATTACAAATGAACCCTTTTACTCAAGATGGACCAAAGCTTGGCAATCAATTCTCTGATGATCTCGCAATGCAAAACTATCTCAAAAGAGTTTTGTCAGAGAAAATGTACAAAGAAATTGAACCAGGGCTCACACATCTTGGTGCTCGTGCGGCAAATGAAATTTTGACTTTAGGATATGCCGCCGAAGCTTACCCACCGAAACATATTCCTTTTGATCCCTGGGGAAAGCGTATAGATCGGATCGAAGTGTCACAGGCATGGCGGGAGCTAGAGCGAATTTCTGCTGAAGAAAAACTAATTGCCACAGCTTATGAACGTCGGCACGGGGATCTTTCGCGAGTCCATCAGTTTGCAAAAATTTATTTATATAGTCCGTCTTCGGCCATTGCGACCTGCCCTTTAGCAATGACTGATGGAGCCGCGCGAGCGCTCGAACTTTATGGCAGTGCCGAACTTAAGGCGCGTGCATTTTCAAAACTAACTTCGGGAAACCCTGATACATTTTGGAGCTCAGGACAATGGATGACTGAAAAGACGGGCGGATCTGACGTTAGCCTAACGGCGACGGTTGCAAAAAAAGTTGACGGCAAATTTACTCTTTATGGAGATAAATGGTTTACCTCAGCTACGACCTCTCAGATGGCGATAACTTTGGCTAGGATCGAAGGTGCGCCTCCAGGCAGCAAGGGACTTAGCATGTTTTATCTTGAACTTAGAGACGAGAAAGGAAATCTCAATAATATTCGAGTACACCGTCTTAAAGATAAGCTGGGCACTCGCGCTGTTCCTACCGCGGAGCTTACTTTAGAGGGCACTGCCGCTACCTTGATTGGTACTGAAGGCGATGGCGTAAAAAAAATATCCTCCCTATTTAGTATTACGCGCGTTTGGAACAGTTGCTGTGCGGCGAGTTTTATGAGACGGGGAATGTTCTTGGCAAGAGACTACGCACACAAACGAGTCGCCTTTGGAAAAAAACTTATCGACCACCCTCTACATCAAAATACGTTGGCTGAGCTCGAGGCTCAAAGCCAAGGGGCTTTTCATATCACATTCCGTGTGGCAGAACTCCTTGGAAAAGATGAATTGAATACAGCTACGGAGAATGACCGAGTTTTGTTGAGAGTTCTCAATCCCATCGTAAAACTTTATACTGCAAAAAAAGCCATCGCTCACGCTAGCGAGGTACTAGAAAGTTTTGGCGGTGCTGGCTATTGCGAAGATACGGGGCTTCCTCGACTATTGCGTGATGCTCAAGTTTTATCAATTTGGGAGGGGACAACAAATGTTCTTAGCCTTGATATGGTAAGGGCACATGCTAAAGAACGAGGGCTAGATATTTTGGCAAAGGAAATCCAAAATCAATTGGAAAAAATAAGTGAATCTTCTTTGCCTGCTTTAGGGGGCATTGCAGAAAGTATAAAATCCTCCTTAGACACAGCTGTAGCGATGCTTCATAAAATTGAAAAATCCGGTAGCGATGCACTTGAGCAATCCGCACGAGAGCTCGCAATGGGTTTTGGTGATCTTTATGCGGCGACCTTGTTATTGTCACAGGCCGATTGGGAACTTAAATCTTTTGGAAAGTCTCTCGCTCACCTTTGCGCAGAACGACTGATTCGAGCTCCCAAACAACCCCCAGTGAGTTTATTGTCTGACAGACAGCTAGCCAGTTTAATTCAATTATAAATCTAGATAAAAGCACTATAATACTCTGATCATGACTGACATTAGTCTAGGCTGGGTGGACATAGCATTTGGTGAAATGTATTCTTAACTACTGAATGTGAAATTTTGAGGAGGATTTTATGAAAAAGATTTTATTATTAATAGCAGTGAGTTTGGCTTTCGGTTGTTCATCTGAGGATAAAAAAACGGAACCGCCCGCAACAGCGACCAAAGCAACTCCGGCTCCGGCGAAAAAATCTATGGCTGGAAAAGGATTTGCTGATGAAGACATTAGTAAACTAAAACCGGGTCAGCCTGGGTCAGTTAGTGAAAGTACAGTGTCTTGCAAAGGGACCGGCGATGATGTACGCACGATCGAGGTTGCTAAAGAGGGCACTGGTTGCAAAGTTGATTACACAAGATCAGGCAGCACTCAGACTATCGCTACTGCAGCCACTGATTTTAATTATTGCGACGAAAAGCGCGATAAAGTACGCGCCAATTTAGAGGGTGCTGGCTTTAAGTGCGAATAATTTAGGGTACTTTCTATGTTGTCATAATTTTGGGAGTGATTAACCACTTTAGCTCTGCTTTGAATTTGCTAAAGCTGCCCTGTATTTCAATTAAACAAACAGCGCCTTTTTTTAATTCAATAAAACTTTCCTTTTGTCCTGAGATTAAAAAACTTATCAGGCGACTTAATTGGGGTTCGTGACCAACAATCGCTAAATTCTCGACATCCGAAAAAATCCGTCTCAATACAGTCGACAGACTCTTGCCCGCGCTTAATGACTGATAAACGTCGAGTTTGGCATGCTTATATTTTTTTTGGAGCAGGAGTGCCGTATCGTGGGCCCGTTTTAATGGGCTCGTTAAAATTAAATCAATTTTGGGATTAATTTTATAAAGAGACTCCACTGAATCAGAAAAAGCTTTAATGCCTCTCTTCGTCAGAGGCCTTTCGCTTTCACTGAGGTTCATTCTAAGAGCCTCGGATCTATCCATGGCCTGTGCATGGCGAATGACCAAAAGTTTCATACTATTCCTTTGGCCGCAAAGCTTGCTCACGCATGAGCTTCATTAGGCTTCTCTGGGCGCTTTCGCCTGGGTCTTTATGTAATCTTTTGTAGGAACCGTCAGATTGCATCTCCCAAGTTTGAAATTGGTTATTTAGGTAAATATTTAAAATTTCCCAACAACGCGCTTTCAAATTGGGATCTTCGATAGGAGCAATGACTTCAACTCGAGCGAGTAAATTTCGATACATCCAATCGGCAGAACCAAAAAAGAAGTTTCCAGCCGTAGGTGTCTGCGCTCCATTTCTAAAGTAAAAGATTCGGGAATGTTCTAAAAACTGGTCGACCACAGAAATCACCCGGATATTTTCGCTAGTGTCTTTGAGGTTTGGCTTTAAGGTACAAATACTTCGAACAATAAGGTCAATCTTAACTCCAAATCGAGAAGCCTCATAGAGCGCAGTTACCAAATCATGATCCTCTAGATTATTAACTTTAATAATAATGTGGGCTTCTTTCCCAGCTTTTTTATTTTCAATCTCATGATTTATCATGTCCAAAAACTTCTTTTTCATATTGACGGGAGCAACCAGTAATCTGTGATAATCTTTTTTTAATGAGCGGCCAGTTAAATAGTTAAAGACCTCTAGTAAATCGTCACATATTCCTTTGTCGCTAGTAAAAAGACCTACGTCAGTATAAATACGAGCGGTAACGCTATGGTAGTTCCCGGTGCCAATGTGGGCGTAAGTTTTTAGGGTTCCACCCTCTTGCCTTACAATTAACAGGGTTTTGCAATGGACCTTTAAACCTACCATGCCGTAGCCAACGTGAACTCCGGCATCTTCCATGCGATTGGCCCACGCGATATTTCTTTGTTCATCAAACCTGGCTTTAAGTTCAATAACACAAGCCACCTGTTTGCCCGCTTCAGCCGCCTTAATTAGGGCCTGCGCAATCGTGCTTTCATCGGGAGTACGATACAAAGTCATCTTAATAGCTAAGACTTTGGGATCTTCAATGGCCACGCTAATTAGACGCTCCACCGAGCTTGAAAAACTCTCAAAGGGATGATGGACCAAAACATCCCTTTGGCTAATAAGGTGGAAAATATCAGAACCTTCTTCAAATAGGTCATGTGGAACGAGAGGAATCCAAGGGGGATAAAGCAGGTCAGAACGATTGAGTGACCAAATTGGTTTTAATCCCGTAAAATCGATTTGCTGATCCATTTTGTAAAGATCGTGCTCGGTAACGCCCAGTTCATTTGTAAGAAAGCTCAATAGCCACTCATCAGGATTTGGTCCGTGCTCAATTTTTACAACGTCCTCAAATTTACGTTCACGGAGCTCTTCTTCTATCATCTGGAGAAGGTCTTCGGCGCTTTCTTCATTTCGCTCGACTTCGATATTTCGAGTCACACGAAAAGGCATAGTTGCCAGAATTTCCATATCTGGAAAGAGGTCACCAATATTTTTGATGACCAACTCTTGGGTGCTAATCCATCGGCTGGAATTGCTCGTCTCGCTCTTAGAAATTTCAATCCACGAAGAAAATATTTCAGGAATTTTAACGCGTGCAAAAAATTTTTCCTCTTTACCAGGGTGTTTAAGAGAAACGGCCAAAGAATAAGATAGATTTGAAATATATGGAAATGGATGCCCAGGATCTACCGAGAGGGGAGTTAATACCGGAAAAATTCGTCTCTTAAATATCTCATTAGCCTGTTCCTTCTCGTCCTTTGTCAATTCACTTAAAGTAAGTAGGTGTATACCGGATTCCGAAAGATGCGGCTTAATAGATTTTTTAAAACAAATCCCCGCTTGCTCTAGTAACTTAAGTACATTCTGTCGCACCGAAAAAAACTGCTGAGAGGCCGTAAGGCCATCCTTTGATACGTGCGAGGACTGCGAAAAAAGATTTCGCCGAAGAATCCCCACCCTTTTCATAAAAAATTCGTCTAAGTTAGATTGAAATATACCTAGAAAGCGAACTCTGTCCAAAAGGGGAACCGCTTCGTCATAAGCCTGTTCAAGGACTCTTTTGTTAAACTCAAGCCAGGACAGGTTCTTGTTTATATAAATACTATGAACGGGTTGATCTTGGCCAACGGCTTTAAGCGTTCCAGTTAAAATATTTTTGTTCTTTTTACGACGAGGCACACTCATATAATAATCCAACTATGTTAGGATTATATTAAAATACCTAGATCATTGACATATCAAGATATTATGCGACTATTTTAGTGTGAATATACCTTTATGTGGAGTCGTTGATGTCGGCTCCAACGGAATTCGAATTGGAGTTGCAGATTTAAGGCGAGAATGCTCGCCTAAATACCTTTATACCTCTCGTGAGCAGGTGCGCTTGGGCTTTGACACCTTTAGAATAGGGAAGATCAGCCGACCTCTTGAAAAGAGACTTTTAAAGGTTTTTCGTAAGTTTCGAAAAATTTTTGATAAATTTAATGTAAAAACAATTCGGGCGGTGGCTACCAGTGCTCTGCGAGACTCCTCTAATCGAAAGCAAATTTTAAACCGCGTGTTTGCCGAGACCAATATCCCACTGATGACAATAGATGGCAATGAGGAGGCCCGACTCATTCACTTGGCGGCCAATCACTTGCTGAATCTGAAAAAATACACAGTGATGTTGGATATCGGTGGTGGCAGTGCCGAAGTTATTTATTCAAAAAGTGGCGGGATCAAATTTCTCGCCAGTTTAAAGTTGGGCTCAGTTCGCATGTTACAAAGGGTGGGAGCGAATGCTTCGCAAGATGATTATCGGCGGTATGTTCTTTCTCATTTAAAACGACTTCCCGCTAAGTCCGAGTTTTTAAATCTTAATCATGAGCGACTTGCCATTGGCACTGGTGGCAATATGCGTAGGATGGGAAAGCTGCGCAAGATATTGTTCAAAAAGTCTAATACTGAGATTGTGACTTTAGCTGAACTAGAGAAGATTCGTGATATTTTGTTTTCGATGTCCTATCAAAAGCGAATTAGCAAACTTCGCATGACCCCCGATCGTGCCGACGTAATTTTACCATCAGTAGTTTTAGCTATTGAGTTTTTAAAGCATTTTAATTTTAATAGGCTCTATATTCCCGAAATAAGCCTAAAAGACGGAATTCTCATAGACCTCTGCCATATGATGAGATTTTCTTAAACCTAACGCATTTCTGCCTGTTAGTTTTTGATTAAAGCTACTCGATAAGTTGGAGAATAGTCTGTGGGTTGGTATCAGAATTAATCTGAAAATCATTATCGTTGATCACAAAAATCTTGTTTTCCGAGGTCAATGCCAGCCCTTCAAGCTTCGCATCGGAATTCTTAAGGTCTTTGACGAGAGTCTTCTTTAGCAGCCTACTACTAAAGTTGTTGACCTCATAGATTTTGCGAACAGCTTCGGCGCCATTTACTGAATTTTGTTCAATTAAAAAAATCTTGTCAGAACTTGAAGACATGTCGCCGATTTTATCAACTCCAGGTTGCAATAGGGGATACTCATATTCAGCAGTGATAATTTCAGTCAAAGGATTTAGTTCCAAGATTGGTATAGTCTGTTTTTTACTCTGGCGAAGCGAACTTTGCATGGCTGCATAAATTCGTCCTTTGAACCAAGTAATGCCCTCGAATCCACGGTTAATCTGTTTTGATGTAAGTTCAGCGGGTAATATTTCTTTGATTACATTTTTACCAAGAACTTCTTCCACTGATACTTTCTCCTGGTCGTTAAGGCTACCAATTGGGACGTACCGCTTTAATAAAATTCCTTTGTCTGAAAATTTAAGAATCGAGGGTAAATACTCTTCGCACATCCAAATGTTTCCTTCGCTATCTTTGGTAATGCCTTCGAGATCGACACCTAAAAAACTTGCCGCGATTGGTTTTCCAGATTCTGTTGTTAACCACTCATCCGAATCGCGATCTCTCGACCTAAAAGGTACGCCTCGCAGAAAACTGCCCTGTTTGGTTTTCAATTTCACTCGTTTTAAAACTTTCAAGGATTTTTCTTTTTTGTTGGTCTCTAAAACAAACCACTCAGGAGTAAAAGAAGCGAGAGGATAAGGTCGCATTGTCCTACCGTCCTTAGTTTCGATAAGAGGGTTGAGGTTGGGTCCACGATCGGTGTGACTTAAAAACTGGTACTCACCTGTTGCGGCATTCATGCCCAAAAAATACAAACCTGAAAATCCTCCAAGATGAATGCTCTTTCCTTTTTCTGAGACGCCAATTCTATGGGCAGTTCTTAAGACGTAGGACTGGTTTGCTAAAACATTTTCGATAAAGCAGCAGACGAAAACAACATGGAAAAATGAATTCCTCATGGCTTTTTATTGCATATAAATTTCGACAAGACAATCTCTCAATGCCCATCTCATTAAAAACTAATAAACTAAACCGCCAACTGAGTTAAGCCATGTCTAAAAAATTCTCGCGCAAATGAAAATCCGGCCTATCTCGGATATGTCGATTGGCCCAGTAAGTAATTTCTCCTGAATTTAGTTTGAGCACGGCGCTAATTCCTAAAGACGGTTTTGATATTTTTGAATCAACTGAAAAACCAACGTTAAGTTCCGTCAGGTTTTGCGTGGTACTAAATTTTATACCAGAGAAATCGTTATTAGGAACCATCCCCGCGCGGTAATCCGAAAAAGTATAGACGTTCCAGTCACCTGAAGGGCTAACATTTACCTCTGAATATTCTTTTTTTCCAACTTCGGCGACAAAAAGCTCAAAACAGGTTGTTTCCCAAAGCCTGTTCATTCTCTGGGGTTGAGCTTTAGTGTCAGGAATAAAAAGATTTTCGAGGTCTCCGCTAACTCGGTACTGAACGTCGATTGTTTTATGTACAATCTTTAAATCACATACGACAGTAAAGTCAGAGTTGGGAGTAAATGGCTTGAGTTCGATGGTGAGTTCAAGTTTAGTCATAGTTTCGTAGACAGCCCAGTTTCTCCAAAGTATACTTAACAAAAAGCGAGATAGCCTATGAAAAAAGTCGAAAAAAAAATGATAAAAAAAGTGGCCGTTCTTGTTGGGGGTATGGGTGCTGAGAGGGAAGTCAGCATTAATACCGGCAATTCTTTTATAAAAGCTCTTAAGGAGCTCCCTTACGAGTATTTTGTAGTCGACGCCAAAGAAGATCTGCCTCGACAACTTATGGACCTTCGTCCAGATGTGGCGCTTCTGGCACTTCATGGAAAATACGCAGAAGACGGAACAGTTCAGGGAATTTGTGAGTATTTAAAAATTCCCTATACGGGCTCAGGGGTACTTGCCAGCGCACTGACCATGCATAAAATTATGTGTAAGGATTTATTTGTGCGCCACAAAATTCCCACGGCAGAATATGAAGCGCATGATTTAAAACGCACCGAAGCGCAAGAGATTAAAACAAAAATTACACTTCCGCTTGTGGTAAAACCCTCGCGTGAGGGCTCGAGCGTTGGAATCACGATTTGTACAGAGAAAAGTCAGATCTTGCCGGCAATAAAATGTGCCGGAGAGTATGATCACTTGATTCTCATTGAAAAATTTATTGACGGTATGGAACTCACGGTTCCTATTTTTCGCGGTAAAGCCATTGCGCCGATTGAGATTGTTCCGAAAACAAGTTTTTATGATTACACAAGAAAGTATACCAAAGGTGCCACCGAATATTTTTTGCCGCCGCGCTTAGATGAGAAAGTTGTCAATCAGGCGAAAGAGATAGCACTAAAAGTTTTTGAATTACTGGAGCTCAGATTTTATTCGAGAATTGATTTTCGCGTTAGGGATAACAAAGAGCCCTTAGTTTTAGAGGTAAATCCATTGCCCGGTTGTACGGAAACTTCGCTCGTTCCCAAATCAGCGGCTTTCGAAAACATATCTTTTAAAGAGTTCGTTAACCAATTAGTGGAGTCTGCAACGCTAGATTATGAAGGCCTTAAATAAAGTAAAATTTCCTATTCAGGCTTTAGTGGTGGTGGCTCTAACGCTGGCCTTTGGTACATTTATTGTTTGGGGGCTACACTCACCCCACTTTGGAATTTCTAAGATCCAGATAAATTCGCTTAATCAAGAGACCCAGGCATATTTTTCTTATTTCAAAAAAGAGGTTGAGGCTGACCTGTTGCCTTTTCAAAAACAACTTTTATGGCAAATAAATATTCGAGATATTATGGTAAAAATAAAAAAGGAACCATGGGTGCAGGAAGCGCGCGTGCGGCGGGTATTTCCGAATAAATTAGAAATTGATTTGGGTCTACAAGAAGTGGAGTTAGTTTTTATTAGTGATCGTGGCGATAGATATCCTATTTCTAGTGAGGGAAATCTTCTGCCAAAAATAAGCGAAAAGTTATTGCCAGATGTACCGCTACTCCGTGGTCGTAAGTTTTTAGATGATGCTGGATTGAGAGAGGACGCCCTCCTTTTGTCCAGTCAGTTGCCATTGACAGGCCCATTAAGTCGACCGTTACTCTCAGAAATTTACTTCAATCCTAAACTTGGTTTTGAACTTTTGTTGAGTGAGTCAAGTTTTCGCGTAATACTTGGGCAAGACAATTACGAACTTAAATTGAAACGGGTGGCAAAAGTGATCGAATATTTAAATGCCAAGAACATACAAGGCCGCGTCATCGACGCTCGCTACGAAAAAAAAATCCTTGTCAGACTGCGTAAGGGCACTTAGGCTAGGTGTTGGTTACAGGTTTTTGGTCGCGGATGACCGAATAAAAATTTAGGGGCATGGATGTCTAAGCCTATTAATAGTCAAGCGAGGCTAGTTGCTGGCCTCGACATTGGTTCCTCAAAAATCGTTTTTCTTATTGGTACCCCTGGTGCACATGGCGAAATAGATGTTATCGGAATAGGCAATCAGCCAAGCCCGGGTATGCGTCACGGGGTTTTGATAAATATAGACCTGACGGCTGAAGCCATAGCAAAAGCTAAAGAAGAAGCCGAGCTCATGGCGGGTCACAAAGTGGATGAAGTTTGGGTAGCTGTCAGTGGTACTCACGTTCGCTCTTTTGATTCTAAGGGAATGGTCGCCATTCGTAACAAAGAAGTTAATCAAGAAGATATTTTGCGAGTCATAGAGGCCGCTAAAGCGGTGGCCGTACCGGCAGATCGCGAAGTATTACATGTGTTACCTCGTGAATTTAAAATCGATGAGCAAGAAGGAATTTCAGATCCCATAGGTATGTCAGGCGTGCGTCTTGAAGCCTTAGTTCATATTGTAACGGCTGGTCAGACGGCACTGTTGAATACAGTAAAGGCCACGCAAAAAGCTGGCTTAAAAGTTAAGGGATTAGTTTTGGGTCAGTTAGCCTCTTCGCTAAGTGTTTTAAGTCAGGATGAAAAAAATCTAGGCGTAGCCGTTGTTGATATGGGCGGAGGCACTAGTGATCTTATAATTTATGTTCATGGCAGTGTGGCCTATACTTCAATTTTGCCGATTGGTGGGCAGTATTTTACTCACGATGTGGCGGTGGGTTTAAGAACTCCACAAGACTCTGCTGAAGAAGTAAAAAAGAAATATGGTTCATCGCTACTCCGTCTCATTACTGAGGAAGAAACTGTTGAAGTAAAAAGTGTTGGTGGTCGCGAAAATCGTATGGTCCTTAGAAAAAATCTGTGCGAAATCTTAGAGCCTCGTGCGGAAGAAACTTTAAATTTAATTCAGAACGAAATCACTAAAAGTGGCCTCATCGTTCATCTGGGTTCGGGTGTGGTAATGACAGGCGGAGCAAGTTTGCTTGATGGTCTTGTCGAAATGGGCGAATTTATTTTTGATATTCCTGTGCGCCGGGCAAATCCGGCCAATGTCGGAGGTCTAACGGATGTGGTGAAGTCACCTATGTTCGCCACGGCTGTGGGATTATTATTGTATGGAATTAAAGAAGAAAATTTAAATCAAGGAATAATTAGCAAGGATTTTAAAATTCCAGCTGTAGTGGCTGACTGGGCTCGTCGGCTACGCGATATGGTAACGCAAGGATTATAAGCCAAGGAGGAGACGCATGTTCGAATTAGAAGAAAACATAAATATAGGTGCCAACATTAAAGTAATTGGCGTTGGTGGAGGCGGCAGTAACGCCATCGCTACTATGATCGAAGAAGGCTTAAGTGGTGTAGAATTCATAGTTGGCAACACTGACATGCAGGCGCTTCAGGCGCATCCTGCCGCTAGCAAATTACAACTTGGTTCTGAGTTAACAAAAGGCCTAGGAGCTGGTGCTAATCCAGAAATCGGCAAACGCGCAGCCATTGAGTCATATAACGATATCGTGGAGTCCCTTGAAGGTGCTGATATGGTTTTTATCACGGCCGGGATGGGCGGCGGAACAGGAACGGGTGGCGCACCGATCGTTGCAAAAATCGCTCGTGAACTGGGAGCCTTAACAATAGGTGTAGTGACACGTCCCTTTGTGTTTGAAGGTAAAAAACGCATGCGCCAAGCGGATGCAGGAATTGCCGAACTTCGAGAGAATGTTGACACTCTAATTGTGATTCCCAATCAAAAACTTCTTACAATTTCCGCTGAAAAAACTCCACTTCTTGAAAGTTTTAAGCGTGCAGATGCCGTATTGTTACAGGCTGTTAAAGGTATTTCTGATCTCATTAATATTCGTGGTCTCATCAATCTCGATTTTGCTGATATTCGCACTGTTATGATGTCTAAGGGAATGGCCATTATGGGCTGCGGAACCGCAACCGGCGAAAATCGGGCTGTTGAAGCCGCAACCGCGGCCGTCTCCTCGCCGCTTCTTGAGAATATTGCGATCGACGGGGCTACCGGAATTATTATCAATGTAACGGGGCCTGAAAATTTAAGCCTTTGGGAAGTTAACGAAGCTTCGACTCTCATTACTGAAGCCGCTCATGAGGATGCCGAGATCATTTTTGGTGCCGTCATTGACAAGGATATGGACCCCAAAGAGGTGCGCGTAACCGTTATTGCAACAGGTTTTGGAAATGCTTTTACACAAGCTTCGATCAGAGAACACATGGCTCGGGCACAAAATATCGTTCATACACATACTCAGAATCTTATGGCCGAAATACACACGCCCAATCTTGACTATATAATGAAGAGCCAAGATTTAGGCGCCCCGATTGCGCCTCAGTCGGAGCCCTACAGATCACCTGAGATTCCGAGGCCGCAGCACCAAATTGCACCGCAAACCCCCCCGGTTGCTGTACCTTCATCCAAAGACGATTTATTGCCGCGGGATATTTTGCTCGCTAAAGCTCGAGCATATCGTGATCAAGCTGGCAGGAAGCCAGTGAATCAGGAACAACTGTCAATGGATGTTTCAGCTCAAGAAGGCCCAAGTGCATTTGGAAACTTTAATTCAGAAAGTACTAACTCGCCGTTTGAAAACTATAATCTAGAAGTACCGGCCTACATTCGACGCAAACAGAGTATGGACAACTCTGACTCCAGCATCTAAAAGTTAAACCTAGATGCTGGCTTATTTTGTCTCAGATATTCACTTACGGTCGATTCAGGAAGTTAAGGCCCGGCATTTCGTACATCTTTTAAAATCAATTCAAGAAAAAGATGGTGCGACCCATCTTTTTCTGGTCGGCGATATATTTGACCTCTGGCTAAGCGACTACAAATTTTTTCTCGACAAATGGGAACCGATCATAAAAGAAATTCAGCGAATTACCAAAGAGGGGATCGAGGTCCACTATTTTGAAGGTAATCACGATTTGTACCTCAGAAAATACTGGGGCGATCGGCTTGGCGTAAAAACTTATAAAGAGCACGCTGTATTTAAATTAGGGCCCCATAAAGTTCGCGTTGAGCATGGCGATCTTATAGATCCCCAAGACAAAGGTTATCTATTTTTGCGTAAAATGCTGCGGACTGAGACTATGCAGTTTTTAGTCGAACACACGCCTGAAAACTGGATGACAGGTTTGGGTGAGAAAGCCAGTCGCACCAGTCGACTTTATACCTCGTCAGTCAAAACGGCAACCGTGGCAGAGACGATAGACAAAATTAGAACCTATGCTCACAAAAAAGTAAGAGAAACTGAATTTGACTACATTATCACCGGTCACGTGCATGTGCGTGACGAGTACGGCTTTGTTTGGGGTGGTAAAAAAATTCAGTCAATAAATTTGGGTTCCTGGTTTGAGGAGCCCATGGCTTTAAAGTTAAGTGACGAAGGCTATAGTTTTATTAAGCCTTAGGGCGCAGGCGGTTCCTCACTCGTCCCAGTCTTAAGAAGATTTTTTCTTAAAGAGACCACTGAAAACGTCGCGGAGGTCAGCTTTAAGAATTCCTTTAGCTAGCGAGGTATTGGATTTTTCTAAATTTAAAACCCGCTGTTCCCTTTGAGCGGCAATGAAGTCTGATTTAGCGGCGACAGCCTTGTCAATAAAGCTCGCAGCATTCGCCTTATTACCTAGGTAATTTTGAATGAGGCCCTTAACCAGGAGATAAACCGCATCGCTGCGTAGTTCCATTGGCATTGCGTCAGTGACCGATACTAATTCAGCAATGTTGATTGATCCCTGTTTATTCTCTCCTAGTTTTAAAGTCGCCCACATACGCAAGAGAGCTACCTTTGGCATTTTCGTTTCTAAACCTCGTATTCCATCGAGACTTTCAATTGCACTTTGAAACTGATTATTATTTACCATCCGAAATGAGCTCTCATACACAGTTTCTGCGTCTAAAATGGACTGTGCATTACCTTGTTCCAGTTCACGAAGATAATCGCGCTTTGTTCCATCTTTAATTAAAACATTAAATGCCGACTGCACCTTATCAAATATTTTACGAGTTAATTCCACAATCTCTTTAGGTAGATCATGGGCCTGTTTATCCGGGTGAAACACCTTTACTAGTTCGTGATAGGATTTTTTGATTTCCGATTCCGGTGCATTATTACTAACGTTGAGAATTTGAAAATAATTTTTTTTCTCAAAATCCGCCAGAGTTTTCTTAAGACGGCTCTTAAGCCTCACGATGTCGTTAACTCCTCGCTCACCGTAGGCAATGACGCGATTAATAGCGAGGTAATGGGCCGCCGCCAGAAAGTCATGTTCATTAAAATTGCTGTCGGTTAACAGCCAGTCCAAACTTTTGTTGGAAACAAACAACTTATCCAGATTGGGGACACGTTGAAATAAAGGGTGCTCTTGTATTTCGACAAGCTTTTCATATAACGGTCCCTTAATGACAACTTGATCCATCCAGCGCACATAAAATGCTTTAAGCCATGGTGAAGGAATATGAGACCAGCACCAAGTCATTAGTAATTCTCGAAATTGAATTAAATTTAATCCCCGATCCGTAGGAAGATCGGGTGTTATATCAAAATTAATAGTGTAGGTGGTATCTTTAAGTAGATAGGTAAGTTGAGCCGTTAAAGCCGCCAACTGCAATTCTTTAGCAGCATGCGGACTAATAAGGTTTTGCCGTACCAAGTATTGTTCAATCTTCTCACCTGGGTTTAAATTTTCTGTAGAAAAATTTGGAGGTAAATAGCCAAACTCCTCAGCTAAGCGACAAAAGGTTTTTTCGAGGTCACTGCCGTCTTCAACGCTAACAATCTCATCGTTGTTAAAATAAATGTTTACAATCTGATTTTCGGGAGAGGTAACAGTCAGTTTTCCTGGTAGCCCCCCTTGCATTACAAACCCCAATAGAATAGCCAATTCATATCCGTGGCATGACGAAGTCATATCAACAGCCTTTAGTATATCGCCTGTCTCCGCATCGGGCTGCCAAAAAATTCTAAATAATGGAGGGCGACTTAGAATTGACCGGTCCTCATTCTGAGATTCAATTAAATATATGATCTCATCAACTAAAAAAGGTTTTACAAAAAAATCAGTGGAACCCGTACGCGCCATGGCCTCACGAATAAAAACTTTATCTTTAAAGACACCGCTCATTAAAAAAAGTGGAGCATCTGTTAAATTTTGATCTTTAATTTTAGCCGCACAGTCAACGCCCTTTTCTCCTGGCAAAAAGCAATCAATGATAACGGCTCTAAAGGGTTCTAATTTTAATTTTTGATAGGCAGTCTCGGCTCGATTGCATATTACCGGCTCAAAGCCCTTTGCCTCGAGGCCACGACCAATCGCATTTGCTAATGTAGAGTCATCTTCAATAATTAATATTTTCTTTTCCTGAGCCATTAGAAGCTTTTCGGATAGGTAGGATAAAAATTTAATGAATCGAGACCAAGGGTAAGCTAATCGAAAGGCTGGACCTAGGTGCAGGCGCTCCCCCACCTAGGCATAGGAGTCTTGCTATAGAATAATAGTCGAATAATTAAAGAAAAAATCGGTGGCACCGATAATTTATTTAGGTTTCGTCATCTGATTGTATTTGTTTTGTTCTGAATTAATTAGCGAAACAAAAAGGGGAAGCAAATGTTTAAGAGTTTTAAGGGCAGACTAATCGGCTTAATTGTTTTTATTATGTTTACGACGGGCGTGGTAAACTTTATGCAATTTAAGCATGCCCTTAACGGGCAAAGCGAAGATATATTAAAGAGTTTCAATATTCACTCAGAGGCCATTGCCAACGCTATTGCAGCGCAGTTTTATGAGCGATATGGCGACGTACAAGCATTTGCGCGTAATGACGGATTACTAAACCTCGATTCTAGTAATATAGAGGGTATTTTTAACGAATACGCAAAACTTTACGGAATATATGACGTCATTTTACTCGTAGACCTACAAGGAAAGTACATCGCCAGCAATACAATATTACCTGATGCGAGCCCGTTAGACTCAGGCCCCCTTAAAACCATGAATTTTTCTAATGAACCCTGGTTTAGGTCCGTTCTTAATGGCCAATTTACCGAAGAGCCAGCTAAGGCGCTAACTGGTACCTACGTTGAAGATGCGCATGTCGACCCCATTACAACAGCAGTACTAAAAAAAGAACAGTTCGGGAACAGCTTCACGGCGATTTTTAAAGATAAACAAGGTAAACCACTCGGTATAATTACCAACCGCGCTAACTTTAAGTGGGTTGAACTTGAAGCTCAGATTTCCTACCGTGCCTTAAAGGCTCGCGGTCTAGCAACGGCGGAGGTTACCGTAATTAGTAAAGACGGTTCAGTAATAGTCGATTACGATCCCACAGTTAGAAATGGTAACGTCGACGTTCAACACGACTTTGCTGTTCTCAACAAATTAAACCTGGCGGAGAAAGGTCTTGATGCTGCTAAACAACTAGTTGCCGGAAAATCGGGTTCTCAACTTGCCAAACATATTCGTAAAGGAGTTAACCAAATTGTTGGTTTTAGCAAAATAGAATCACCGAAAATGTTAAGCTCCATGGGTTGGGGCACGATGGTGAGAGTCGATGCCGATGAGGTTTTTTCAGTTATTAATAATTCTCAAAGGCTATTTTATCTAATCTCAGCTGTAATGTTCGTATTATTTGGACTTTTAGTGTGGTTACTTTCAAGCAAGATCGCAGCACAAATCGGCGGCATAACCCATAAGATTTCGGAAGCTGGTTTAAAAGTTTCTTCTGCCGGTTCTCAGTTGTCGATGGCGAGCCAACAAGTTTCCTCGGGATCTTCAGAGGCCGCTGCAAGTCTTGAAGAAACAGTATCTTCTATTGAAGAACTTTCAAGTATGGTGAAGCTCAATGCCGACAATGCAAAACAAGCCAAGGCACTCTCTCAGACAAGCACTAAATCAGCTGAAGAGGGCGAAACTGAAATTCGTGGATTAATTACTTCTATGAAAGAGATTGCAAAAAGCTCAAAGAAAATCGAAGAGATTATCAACGTGATTGATGATATCGCCTTTCAAACAAATCTTCTTGCCCTTAACGCAGCTGTAGAAGCGGCGCGGGCCGGAGAGCAAGGCAAAGGTTTTGCGGTAGTTGCAGAAGCCGTGAGAAACCTCGCCCAAAGAAGTGCATCCGCTGCCAAAGACATTACGTCATTAATTAAGGATAGTGTTTCGCAAATTGATCAGGGCACAAAGGTGGCAGACGCCAGCGGCAATGTTTTGAAAAATATTGTTACCTCAGTTAAGAAAGTTTCTGATCTTAATAACGAAATTGCATCTGCAAGCGCTGAACAGGCCAACGGAATTAGTCAAATTACTAAGGCGATGAATGAACTTGATCGCTCCACTCAGCAGAACGCATCGGCGTCGGAGGAAGTGGCAGGAGCGGCCACGCAAATGTCGAGTCAGGCCGACACTTTGAAAACGCTAGTGAGTGATTTAACAATAGTTATTGAGGGTGTCGCATCCAGGACGGTAATTAAGGAAGAACCGAAGGCTTCGCCACCGCGACAGGGTTCAATCACGCCCATAAGCGCTTCACGCAAGCATTCATCAAAACCAAAAAATGAAGAGGTTGAAAAAATGATTCCCTTTAATGACGAGACAGCCGGAAAACTTGGCACAACAGACGGGTTTTAATATGAAAATAACAAAGTATTTAACCTTTATTTTAAAAGGACAGCCTTACGGAGTTCCGATCGGTGCCGTGCGCGAGATTAATCGCGTGACGGAAATCACTCCAGTGCCTCAAACTCCTGCCTTCGTGGCAGGTGTAATAAATCTGCGAGGGAAAGTGATACCAGTCGTTGATTTGCGGATGAAATTAGGCATGCCCAACACGCAGCAGACTAAACAAACTTGCATTATAGTTATCGAAGGCCAGTCTGAGCAGGTTGGAATGATCGTGGACTCAGTGAGTGGTGTGGTGGATTTGAGCGAAGATCAAATTGAACCTCGTCCTACAATGGGTAATGAAGACAAACTTAATTATGTACTCGGTATGGGCAAGATCGATAACAATGTGGTTATTCTAATTGATATCGTAAAAGCTCTAAATAAGGAAGAGCTGACTAAGATTTATTCAACGATTGAATCCAGTCAGATAGCAGCGTGAGCAGGTATGGAAACCAAACCGGCCATACAGCCAAATAACATCAGAATTGATTCTGACCGAGTCGAAAATATTCTCGATCTGGTCGGCGAACTAGTGGTCATTAAGAGCCAAGTATTGAATCAATGTGCCAATTACGCGACCGATACTCGATTGAACTCCATCGCAGCGCAATTAGATAAAACCATTCGTGAGCTACAAGATAAAACATTGAGTATGCGGCTAACTCCGCTAAAGAATCTGTTTTTAAAAACGCAACGAGTGGTACGGGACCTATCAGTAAAGCTTGATAAGCCCGTCGAGTTTCATATGCTGGGAGAGGACACCGAGATTGATCGCAGAATGGTCGATCTATTAGGTGACCCACTTCTTCATATTGTGCGTAACTGCCTAGATCACGGTGTTGAAGAAACTGTTGCGCGCAAGAAAAAGGGTAAGAATGCGTCTGGCCACATACACCTACATGCTAAACAACTTGGCGATAGAATACAAATTTCAATTACTGATGATGGTGCAGGTATAGACCGTAATGTCGTTATCCAAAAAGGCCAAGAAAAAGGCTTAATTTCGGCTACACAAGATGTCGAAAAACTCACGGACCAACAAGTTTATAGTTTGCTTTTCGAAGTTGGTTTTTCAACTGCCAGTGCCGTGACCGACGTTTCGGGCCGAGGAGTTGGGATGGATGTCGTAAAATCCAATGTAGAAAAAATGAAAGGCGATATTGAAATCGATTCGAAGCCGGGTGTGGGTACCAAAATCATACTTACTCTGCCACTAACAACATCGATTACCGATGGTATGATTACGCAGGCGGGAAATCACTTATATATAATTCCTATGGAGTGTATTCTTGAACTCATTCATGTTACCGACGCCGACTTTTTAACACTTGAAAATGGCACCAAAGCTATTAACCATCGCGAACAAGTCTACCCAATATTGGATCTCGAAGATATTTTTTCTAAAGAAAATCCATTTAATGTAGAAAATCTCGCAAAGAGCGAACAAAAAATGTATGTCCTGGTGGAGTCAGGAAAAAAGCGTTTATTGGTTGGAGTCAATTTTGTAATTGGTCAAACCCAAGTTGTACTTAAACTTCTTGGTGACAGCTTTAGACAAATTAAGGGAATTTCTGGCGCTTCAATATTGGGTGACGGTAAAATTGCACTAGTTATTAATCCTTTGGGATTAGAAAATCTTTTGGATGACCCGTCATTGAGGAACCAATGAAATATGACAACTCCGGTGCGGCTAAAAATCTCGTTGCTGAAGGGCAAGATGAGATCAAAGAACTGGTGGCGGAAACTGAGGGTTTCGAGAAACTAGCCGCTCTTCTAAAAGAATACACAGGTATAAACCTACCCACAAACTCAAAAAACATCTCGTTAATGGCGAACCGCATGCGAAAGGTTCTTAAAAGCTCCCAAGTCGTTAGCTATAAGGAATTTTTGCGTATTCTGGAGAGTGGAGACTCTCGTGGCCGTCATGATTTCGTGACAGCTCTAACAACTAATACCACTCACTTTTTTCGTGAAAATTCCCACTTCGAATTTTTACAACAAAATCTTCCAGCAATGATTTCTCGCAAAAGAAAATTGGCTTCTCCCGAGTTGCGCATTTGGTGTGCAGCTGCAAGCACTGGCCCAGAGGTTTACTCAATTATGATTACCCTCCTGGAAGCGCTGGGTTCAACCTTTCTCAGTTATCCAATAAAGTTTTTAGCCACCGACATTGACGTCAAAGTATTAAAGAAGGCGGCTGCTGGAATTTACAATAAAAAAGAAATGGAAGGTGTGCCGTCTTTTTTTATGCAGAAATACTTCGAAAAGATTCCGAACGCAACCGAGGTTACTTACCGCGTACTTCCAATTTTGCAAAGCGGAATTCGCTTTGCCCCATTTAATCTTATGACAGAGAAATATCCATTTAAAAATCATTTTGACATCATATTTTGTCGCAATGTTTTGATTTACTTTGATTCTAAAACGTCGTTAGAAGTTGTCGGTCGGTTGGTCGATCGCTTGGAAGTAGGTGGTCTTCTATTTCTAGGACACGCGGAATTTGGTACTATGAAGGCTCCAAAGTTAAACATATTAGGGCACTCCATATTTGAAAAGAGACAAGCATGAGCAACGAAAAACTTGATCTCCATGAACAAGTTATGGTTGTTGCCACTGACGAGGGCACTCGCAAAATCGTCATGGCTGCGCTTGAAGACCTTACCCTTAATGGCAAAGGTTTTCCCTCTGCAGATCTTGCTCTAAAGGAAATGGGTGGTTTGAATCCTTTTCTTACAATAGTGGATTTTAAATTAATTGACATGGATCCCTTCGTCTTTGAACAAGAGATCAGAAAAGAATTTCCAGTCATGCCAATTATGTTTCTTGTTGAATCCATTGATAAAGAATCTGCTGTTTCGGGTTTAGCTCGCAATTGCCAGATTATCGAAAAACCGGTAAAGAAGGAAACTCTCAAAAATTTTATTTTAAAAAGCGCCAAACAGAGAATTTCTGATATTGAAAATGACAACAAAGAGATAGAAGAAATCACTCAACTTTTTGTCGAAGAGTCATATGACTTAATGAAAGACGCCCATCAGTTGATTTTGCGTCTAGAAGAAGAGCCCATCGATCCTACTGTAATCAATTCTCTTTTTCGAAAAGTTCACTCTATCAAGGGTGGCGCCAGCGCACTACCCAACGCAAAAACTTTAAATGCCCTTATGCATGCGTTTGAAACAGTCCTGTCTTCGGTTAAAAAGGGTGAAATTGTCCCCAACGCAAAGTCAATTAATCTTTTTTTGGAATCTGCAGACCTTTGCTTACATATTCTTAATGTCATTAAGTCGAACGCACAGCCCGATGACAAGCTTTTATCATCTGTAAAAGCAGCAGTAGTGGGATTAAAGAACCTTAAGGATAGCGGAAATGTAGTGTCCGAGAAAAAGGTCGTTCAGACTGAAGTACCCGGCACGGCACAGAGTTTTCAGCAAGAAGAAGAAGGCATTTGGGTTACCAATGAAAAACTAGATTCCTTCATGGCGCTGTCGGGAGAGCTCATTGTTTTGAAAAACAATTTTTACATGATGAGTCGAGATGTAGGAATTCGATCGAGTCCTGAAAAACTTGAAAAAAAACATTCAGAGTTTGCCTATAGCTTGAATAAAATTACAGATCATTTGCAAGAACACATTATGTCAGTGCGCAAAGTTTCTCTAGAAAAAGCTTTTAGTAAATTGGGTCGCATTATTCGCCAGACCGGTCTCGAAGTAGGAAAGAAAATTAAACTACGCACTGAGGGCCTTGAATTAGGTGTCGATAAAAATATTGCTGCAAGCTTAAGTTCGAGTCTTGTGCACATGGTAAGAAATTCGATTGATCATGGAATTGAGACTCCACAAAAGCGAAAAGAGGCTGGCAAGCAAGAGGAAGGCACGATTCTTATCAAAGCCTTCGAGAGTCGAGGAGTCATTCATATGATCGTGAGTGATGACGGCGGCGGCATTCCAAAAAATAAGTTACTTGATCGCGCACTTCAAAGCGAACTCATTACGCAAGCTAAAGTACCCAGCATGACGGACGAGGAGATTCTAGATTTGATTTTTCTGCCGGGCTTTACGACTGCAGAAAAAGTCACAGACCTTTCGGGCCGTGGAGTTGGCATGGATGTGGTTAAGTCTTCAGTTCTGCAGCACTCAGGAAAAATAAGGGTAGAAACCGAACCCGGAATTGGCAGCAAATTTTACTTAGAGATTCCAGTGCCAAAAGCGGTGATGGTAGAATACACAGTCTTGAGCCGCTGGAAAGGCTCGATGTTCGCAGTACCCCTAACAGCAATCGCGCGAATTGTTTCGTGTAATCGTTTAACTCTTACTGAAATTGGGCATGTAAGGATGTGTCAGTATGACGGAAAGTCGATAGTACTAAGAAGCTTCGATGAACTTTTACATGGACGTGATATTGAAAACGCCGAGACCGTTAAATTTAAAACTGTCATCGTATTAAGACATAAAGAAAAGTTTGTGGGACTGTTGGTTGACTGTATTGAAGATCAATTTGAGGCCGTTGTTAGATCGTTTGATCACATTGTAAAAAAGATTCCAGGGTTTAAAGGTACTGCCATTTTGGGTAATGACGAGATTGCCTATGTTATTTCGCCGGAGGAAATGGTGGGACTCTTGCAAAAAGATGAAAGTGTAGCAGCTTAATAATTCGGAGGAAGAAGTGGAAAAGTCCGAACAGGATTTTTTAAAGGAGCTTCAAAAGCAGTGTGTATCGGACAGTACCGAATACACGGCTGCTGCCTATGAGGCGTTAATGGGTCTCACAAAAAATCCGCCTGAAACTTTATCTAAAATTATGAAGTGTTTTCATAGCGTAAAAGGCAACGTGCAAGCTGTTGGATTCAACTTCATGGGGGACTTCGTTCACGAAGTGGAGGAAACTCTGATATCGGTTAGCCAAAAGCTAGGTGACATAGATGTCTTAGCTGGTGGCGAAAAAGACCTTTTGGATCTTGAATTTTGGTTGTCCAAAGTTATCCAAGCTACTGATGAATATTTTAAGGATCTGTCTGAAACATCAGTAGATTGCGAAGAATTTTTAGAGTGTAGACGAGGAACATTAGCTCTTTTGGCATCGTGGACTCCGAATACATCGCAGAGTACTGCAGGCAATGAGGGCGAGGCTCCGGTTACTGAGATAGCCGTTCCGCAATGGGAGGCAACAGTTGCTCCTACGGAACCCGCTCCCCAGGCTAAGACAGGTAAAGGAGTCTATCTTTTGTGCCGTAACCGTGACCGCGAATATGCCATACCAGTTCTGAATGTGGTTGAAGTCGTTAAATTCCGTAACTTAAGTTTAATTCCCTGCGAACGTGGTGATCTTATGGGCCTCATGAACCTGCGTGGCGAGGTTATGCCAATATTGGATTTAAGTCGCACGTTTGGCGGTCAAGAAAACCCTGAAAGATGTTTTATCGTCATCTGTGAAGTCAAAGGCACGCGTTTTGGTTTTCCGATTGAAAACGCAGAGCATATCGAAGAACTAAATTTTGAATATTTTCAGAAAGGTCAAGACCTTTCATCAAGTGATGAGCGCAGTTTAATTAACCACATATATGTCAAAGGCAATAAGACCGTCTTTGTTGTGGATGTCGAATGGATATTAGCTTCATGAAGAGTCTTTTTTTACTCCCAGGAAAATATGCGGCCTTTAATGAACCCTTAGAAATAAAAACGGTTCTTGGATCCTGTGTATCTGTAGTTTTAGTGGATCGAACAGCCAAATGTATGGGGATAAATCACTATTTACTTACGAGTTTACCTAAGAGTGAAGCTCCAACCGGTAGATACGGCGAATGCGCCATTCCTTTACTTCTTCAGGATATGGAAAAGTTAGGCGCTAAAATAGAGCAAATGCAGGCGCATGTGTTTGGCGGGGCAAACGTTTTAAAAGATGTGCAGATTGGCAAGGAAGTTGGCCAACTAAATATCGAGTATGCCTTTCAAACTCTAAGAACGCTTGGAATTCCCATTGTTGAAAAAAACGTGGGGGGAATAAAAAGCCGAAAGGTTGTGGTAAATAGTCATGATTTTTCGGTCAAAGAGGTTTTACTTAATGAGAGCGAGGCCCAAGAAATCGACATTACGGGATATAAAAAGCTCAAACAGATTAAAAAGGTAAAAGTGTTAATTGTTGATGATTCAGCCACAATACGAACTTTGTTTCAAAATATATTTAACAAAAACGGGCTAGAAGTCGTGGGTGTTGCGGCAGACGCTTATCAAGCTCGCGAGCTCATTGTTAGTAAAAAGCCTGACGTCATCACTTTAGATATAGAAATGCCAAAAATGAACGGCGTCGTGTTTTTAGAAAAACTCATGCAATCCATGCCTCTTCCCGTCGTTATGGTATCTTCGCTGGGCAATCAAGGAGAGGCAGCTTTAAAGGCATTAAGCCTTGGCGCAGTTGAGTTTATGCACAAACCCACACAATTTGATCCTCAGATTCTAAAACAATTGGGAGAAATGCTCGTCGAAAAAGTCAAAGCGGCTGCCAACGTAAAAGTTAGAAAACTGGAATCGCAAAAAATAAACGAAAAGCATGCCGTGCACGTCAATGAAAAGAATGCTTTTATTGCGGGGTTAAATATTATCGCCGTCGGAGGAAACATAGGTTCCCAAAAAAGTTTAGAAACTCTACTTAGGAGCTTACCGGCAGATTCACCGCCTGTGGTTATTTCTAACTCAACAATCTCTGGTTTTTTAGATGCCTATCTAAAAGAAATACAAAGAGGAATATCCGTGGAGTTGAGAGTCGCCAGTGACGGCGAGATATTAAAATCTGGCTGCGTATATTTTGCACCAGCAGAAATACACCTCAAAGTTGTTGATCAGTCTTCTAATTTTATAGCGCGCTTAAGAGAAAGTATGCCTATTAACGGACAAAAACCTTCAATTGATGTTTTATTTTCATCTATTGCGAAGTGCGCCAACGCAAAGGCTATAGGGATCCTAATGAGCGGCTTTGGACGTGACGGTGTCGACGGACTTAAGTCTCTTCACGCAGCCGGATCGCAAACAATGGTAGAAGAACCTTCGGCATGCGATTTTCCTTATGCCCCTCAACAGGCCATCAGTGTAGGAGTTGTGGACTACATAAGAGAAGCAAAAGACTTTGTGACTACCGTCATGCAGGTCAGAAACAGGAGTGTGGCATGAGCAGCAAAAAAATTCGTGTTTTGATCGTTGATGATTCATCTATTATAAGATCCTTACTTAGGCGCTTTTTAACAAGTGATCCTGATATTGAAGTAGTGGGGGCTGCACCCGATCCTTATGTGGCTCGTGATATACTTCTGCGAGAAAAACCTGACGTCATGACATTAGACGTGGAGATGCCACGAATGGACGGCGTTACATTTTTAGAGAAAGTCATGGCAAGTAATCCGGTACGCACAATTATCATCAGCAGCCTTTCTACTCAGGGTTCCGAGACAACCTTACGGGCATTTGAAGTCGGTGCAATTGACGTGATGGCTAAACCTGCAATAGATATAACACGCTCCATGGAAAGCATTCGCGAAGAAATCGTGAATCGTGTGAAAGCCGTCGCTAAAGCAAAATTGCCAATAAAAATGAAATACGAGGCTCGTCCTCCTACGGCAGTCAAATCGCAAGCTTTAGCTAAGACCACGCATCAAATCTTGGCGATCGCTTCTTCTACCGGTGGTACTGAAGCTCTAAAAGTCATATTGTCAAAAATGCCAAGCGATATTCCAGGTACAGTTATTGTTCAACATTTACCACCGGTATTTACTGCGACCTATGCCAAACTTTTGCAAAAAATGTGTCCGTTTGAAGTCAAAGAGGCACAAGAAGGCGACAAGGTTTATCCAGGTAGAGTATTAATAGCTCCTGGCAATTATCATATGGAACTTTCACGCAGCGGAGCTTACTATCACGTGAAGCTGCATCAGGAGCCAATATTAAACGGTGTTAGGCCTGCCGCTGATTTCCTCATGAAAAGCGTTGCAAAGTATGCCGGCGCGAATGCTATTGGTGTCGTATTAACTGGAATGGGAAGAGATGGTGCCGATGGCTTGGTTGCCATGAAAAACAGTGGTGCCTACAACATTGCTCAAAACGAAGAAACCTGCGTAGTGTTTGGAATGCCCAGGGTCGCAATTGAGCTCAAAGCCATTCAAAAAGTGTGCGCACTTGAAGATATTGCTAAAGAAATCATGAAACAAATAAAAATTATGGACGTCGTGAAAGCTAGCTAATAGGAGAGTGACCGTGCTTATTACATTTCCGCTAAAAGTTGCGATAGTCGATGATGATATAATTCAAACGAAACTCATTTCAGGATTTTTAAAAGAAGTGCCAGATCTTGCGCCCCATGTTTTTAACGACCCGGTAGAAGCCATGACCGCTATAGAAGCTGGTGGTTTTCGCCTCATCATAACCGACCTTAAGATGGAAGCACTCAGCGGCGATGATTTAGTCAGGCGTTGCTGCGAACTTCGGGGTGGAATGCAGATTCTGGTAGTAACGGGTACCGACCACCTAATGTCGGCAATTCGCTGTTTTAATGCTGGCGCACAACGAATAATCAGAAAGCCAATAGATAAAAAAGAATTGGTAGAGGCAGTGCAGTCATCTGTTGACCATTTTAAAGCCTTCAATGAAACCGTCAGAGCCATTAAATCGAAAAAAGCGAGTTAGTTATTTTTTCTAGAATCGGTCCGAAGTTCGAAACGAGACCGTCTACAAAGAAATCAAAGCCTCAGCATGCGCCAAACTTGTCTTGGTAATTTTCTCACCCGAAATCAGTCGTGCGATCTCATTCACGCGAGCTTTACCAGTAAGTTCAGTCAGATCCATTCGCGTTCGTACACCATTTACTTTTTTACTGACGAAATAATGCGAATCAGCCTGCGCTGCGACTTGAGGTAAGTGTGTGATGCAAATAACTTGCTGGCCCTTTGAAATTCGTCTTAGTTTTTTTCCTACTTTTTCAGCAGTTTCACCACTGACACCAGCGTCGACCTCGTCAAATAGGTAAGTGCGGGGTTTATCAGAGTGTCCAACAACTTGCTTGAGAGCTAAAAGAATTCGACTTAGTTCTCCGCCGCTGGCAAATTTGGCCAGCGCACGAGCGTGATCCTCTTTACCAACGCGGGTCATGAATTCTACCTCAGAAATTCCAGTGCTAGATAGTTCTTCTATTTTGCTGATCAATACCTCAAATAATAGACCTTTCATGTTAAGGTCCTTTAGTTCTGCATTTACTTCTTGCGATAAAAGTCTGGCCGCTTGAATGCGTCGTTTATGCATATCTAACGACATACTTAGTAGTTCTTTTTCAATTTTTTCTTTTTCTTGATCTAAATTTTCGAGGCTAGATTCAAAATTCTCGAGACTAGAAAGTTCGTCATTAACTTTCTCTAAGAAACACAAAATGTCCTTGGCAGTATTGCCATATTTTTTTTGAAGGCCCCTGAAATCACTAAGTCGCTTTTCAAGTCGTTCCATTTCACTGGGGTCTACTTCGAGTGACTTTCCGTATTCTCTAATTTCGTAAACGACATCGTTTATAACCGATTTCACTTGAAAGAGTGGCGCCAATAAGTCGATTAATTTGGTGTCAACTTTTTGTAAATAAAGTGCCTTCTGTTCAATTTTGTGAAGCATTGAAAGCACAGAACTATCACCCTCATAAAGCAGCTCATCCACTAGCGTTTTAAATTCAATTAGGTGAGAAGAGTTGTGTTGCACTCGCACTTCGTTTTCAAGCCCCTCGCCGTCGTTTTCAGTCGGCGAAAAATTTTCGATTTCTGTCTTTTGATACCTTAAAAAATCAAGTCGCTGTTCGCGCCAACCTAAATTGGCTTTTAATTCATTTATCTTGCACTGAATAATTGTTCGCTTTTCAAAAACGGATTCGTAATCGCTACGGATTGACCAAACGCCGCTGTATTGATCCAATAGGTCAAGATGGTAAGCTTTAGAGGTTAAACTTCGATTTTCATGTTGCGAAGTAATCTCAATTAGTGGAACTGCAGAACCTGTAACCTCTATGAGTGGCGAAACAATTTCTTTTAGGCTGGTGAGCGCACTTAAAGAGTCATTGAGATAGACCTTGTTTTTTCCTTGGGCAGAAACAATTCTTCGGACCACAAGATTGTCATCGTCAGCTTCGATCCCAAGTTCCTTAAGTCTATTTAAAATGTCAGGACGTTTTGACAAATCAAACAGACCTTCTATGACCGCCTGTCCTGAGCCCGCGCGAACAGTTTGGGTGTCCGATTTTTCGCCCATTAGGAGTCCTAGGCTTTTCATGATTACCGACTTGCCCGAGCCGGTTTCGCCACTGAGAATATTGAGACCCGATTTAAACTCAATTTCGACTTCTTCTATGATGGCGAAGTTTGAAACTTTAAGCGCTAATAACATATTTCCTCACTTTAGGCGCGTTCACCAAATTTTAGTTTGTCTCTCAAAATATTAAAATAATTGTGCGAAGGTTCACGTACAATTAAATGGTCTCTGTCATTTCGTTTTATAATAACTTCATCGTTGGGATGAAGTTGTTCTTTATTTTCTCCATCGATGGTTAAAAAAGCCGGATGTACTTGCGATAAAAGTTTTATAGAAATTGTTTGGTTGTCAGGCACCACAATCGGTCGCGTAGTTAGAGAATGCGAGTTTAGGGGTGTGCAAACAAAGACTCGTGAATCGGGATGAATGATAGGTCCCCCTGCTGCCAGGTTATAAGCGGTAGAACCTGTGGGAGAAGCAATAGTTATTCCATCTGCCTTTAACTCACAGACGAGCTGCTTTTCAAAATACAGTCCTAAATTGATGAGATGTCCGCCAGCCGAACGTTCAATTACTGCATCATTGATTGCATGTTGGCGACTTTTTATTTTGCCACGCCTGACAAAGGTAACTTCGAGAATAGAGCGGGATATGAAATCCATTTTTTTTTCGAGAGTATCTAGAATGGCCTTGTAAGAGTCAGCCACGCGCGTGACTGTTAAAAAGCCAAGTGAGCCCATATTTATTCCCAGTATAGGAATCGGTCGACCGTCCAGAATTTGTGCTGCACGGAGATAAGTACCGTCACCCCCGATAACAATTGCAAGATCCAATTTATCTAAAGTCTTATTGATCGAGGCACTGTTTGCTAGGGGTTCTACAAATGCACCCAATTTTTTTCCGAAGGGACTTGCTACTGAAATTTTAAGATCAGCGAGCCAATGGGCAATATCACGAGAATGTTTTAGTGCTTCACTGTTGCCCGGCCGGGGGAAGATGGCAACATGAGTGCCTTTATATTTTCCCGAAACTTTTTTCACGATTTTAGTCCGTCTCTTCTAAATAAAGCATCGGGATCTGGTTCGCGTCCCCTGAAGTTTTTGTAAAGAGTCATCGGATGCGTGCTGCCCCCACGGGCCAAAATTTCTTCTTTAAATTTATTGGCGACCTCTTTATTAAAAATTCCACTTTCTTTAAAGTACTCAAAGGCATCAGCGTCTAAAACTTCAGCCCATTTATAACTGTAATATCCCGCCGAATATCCGCCAGAAAAAATATGCGAAAAACCTGTCGATATCGAAGTGCCTGAAACTCGCGGCATGATGGCCGTGTCCCGAGTGACTTGGGCTTCAAACGCTTCAACGTCGATAGGAAGCGGAATGTTTCCCTCGTGCCAGGCGAGATCTAAGAGGCCAAAGTTCACTTGCCTTAAAGAAAACCAGCCGGCATGAAAACGCGAAGTTTCTCTGATTTTCTGAATCATTTCATCTGAAATTTTTTCGCCCGTTTGGTAATGTTTGGCAAACAGATCTAGCGTTTCTTTTTCAAGTACCCAATTCTCCATAATTTGCGAAGGCAGTTCGACGAAATCCCAATAGACTTTTGGACCCGCTAACGAGCGGTAACGACACTGTGAAAGTAAAGAATGGAGCGCGTGACCAAACTCATGGAATAATGTTCTGGCCTCTTCGATGGTCAGAAGGGCTGGTTTTTGTGCTGTGGGTTTAGTGAAGTTACAAACAATCGAAACAATCGGACGAACGAGTTTTCCTTTAAGCAATCCCTGATCACGGTAATTGGTCATCCAGGCGCCATTCCTTTTTGTTTCTCGCGGAAAAAAGTCAGCTAAAAACACACCGACGTGCTTTAAGGTTTTTTTATCTGTTACCTCGTAGGTTTTAACGTCTTTATGATATTTAGGAATGTCGCTGCGTTCTTTAAACTCGAGATCAAAAAGAAGTTCGGCAACTTTAAAAGCACCAAGAATTGTATCTTCGAGTTTAAAGTAGGGTCGCACTTCTTCGGCATCGAAATCCAATTTTTCTTTTTTTAATTTTTCCGCAAAATAAAGATAATCCCAAGGCTTAACTTCAGGGTTGCCGGTTAATCGTTTTTTAAAGGCCTTCAACTCCTCCAGTTCCCTTAGGGAGGCATCTTTAACCGTTGTGAGAACTTGGAGTAAGAACTCACGTACTTTTTGAGGATTGCTGGCCATGCGTTCTTCTAAGACAAACTGAGCGTGATTTTTATAACCTAAAATTAATGCTCTTTCGTGTTTAAGTGACACTGTTTTTTCAATGAGTGGCCGATTGTCAAATTCACCTGATAATGAGCGGCTACTATAGGCGCGCCATAATTTTTCACGAAGCGGTTCGCTATGGCAATAGGTGACGAGTGGCAGGTAGCTCGGGACCTGAAGATTAAATAACCAGCCCGCTAGTTTTTTCTGCTGGGCCAATTCCTTAGCCGCCTCGAGGCCTGACTCGGGGATACCTGCGATATCTTTTTCGTCGGTGAGGTGCATCTCAATACTATTGGTATGTTTTAAAACATTTTCAGAAAAAAGTGGGCTCAATATGGCGAGGCTTTCGTCAATTTTTCGTAAGCGATCTTTTTGGCTTGTTGCTAAGAGCGCACCGTTTCTGACAAAACCCTTATAAGTCTTTCGTAAGAGTTCTTCTTGTTCCAAGGATAAAGTAAGCGTGGCCTTTCGATCCCAAACTGACTTAACGCGCTCAAAGAGCTTGGCATCAAGAGTGATGTCACTTGAAAAACCACTCAGCTTTTGTGAAATCGAGCTTGAGAGCTTTTGTATTTCTTCGGTGCCTTCGGCATGTAAAAGATTAAAATAGGTTTCAGAAACAAGGTCGACGTCCTCTGAAGAAAACTCCAGGGCCTCCAGGGTATTTTCGAAAGTGGGCGAAGCTTTTTGATATTTGATAATCTCGATGTTTTGCTTAGCCGTCAAAATTGCGGCGTCTAGCGCTGGCAAAAAATGCTCTGCTTTCAGAGCAGAAAATTCGACGACAGAAAAACTATTATTAGGAGGCGACAACAGAGGATTTGTTAAATTGTTAGGCATGTCGGCTTAGGCTAGCACAAGCATGCCCTAAAGGTCTACTCTCGTGAGGTTAAATACAAACACCAAATCCGGTGTTATTTATAAATGAACAGTTACAGCCAGAGAAGTTACCACTGCATCCCATAAATGCGCTGCTTGGTCCCCAACTATTATAGTTTCCATAGTAGCCAGCATAATTCCAGTAACTATTATAATAGGAGTAAACATAGGCGTTTGTGGCATAAGAGTTTACCCAAGTAGCTGCAACACAGCCAGATCCATTCGAATTATAAACTGCATAGTAACCGGCGTAACATTGAATTCCATATCTTGTAACAGGAGCACCATAAAAATTATTACCATAACCGCCAAATCCACCGTTGTTATAGCCGCAGTTTGTGCCATATGAATTTGTGCCATAGCCATTGGCAGGATTGTATGAAGTCTGCTGCCCGGTTTGAGGATTGTAATAAGAATTTTGGCAATTCCCATTAATGTTATTGGGATGGACCGCAACTTGGCCACCGCTTCCGTTTTTATTTTTGCTGGGACAGCCTATTGATGTCATAGCAATAATTGTGATTAATATTAGCTTTCTCATATGTTTGGTCCTCCACCCGTTTGAGGTTCAAGTTCGGTACGATGCATCAATAATAATTCGAATGCCACTTTTTTTTCGTTTTTTGAAAAATATCCATGGAACAATTGTTGAAACTCCGACTAAAATATTAAAGTGGCGAAAAATGAGTCGACCTTAACTATTTGATTTAACGGAGGTTTTATGAGGTTAATTCTGGCGGTTTTAGGGTTGGTTATTTGGCTACCATTTGCTAGTAGTGCTGCCGTCAAAGCTCTTAAATTTGAACCTAATAAACTAGATAGGTTTTTTGATCAGGGAATTGCCGTTGGAGGAGAAGCGGGAAGAGCTTTTTCTATAACAGGAATTAATAAAAAATCAGAAAATCAAAACGGTTTAAGCGAAAGTATTTCCATTAATGTGGGCGATGGGCTCGGAAGAAAACTCACAGGCTCTGTAGGCTTTTTTCAAGTGGCTGTTGAAAAAGATCCGGCAAGGCTTGTAATAGATTTGACACAAATGCAGCGGACTAAAGTTGATGAACGGCAGCTTGCTGCGGTTTTTCGCGACTCAGGCTTTATTAAAAGCACCGAGATGACAATGGATCCCGAAGACTTCAGCACCAATTTAACATTTTTTTTAAAGAAGCCCGTCCGAGTAAAAGTTTCGAGCCCGGAAAAACAAGGACAGATATTAATCAAAATTGAAGAAGAGTCCGCTAAAAGAATTAAAAAAATTAAAAAAAATAAAAAAGAAAATAAAGAAAATAAAGAAAACAACAACCAGAAAAGTAAAAAGTGAAAGTTTTGTTTTACTCGAGTTTATTCACGCTTGTTTTGGCTTTCACAACTTCAACCACTGAAGCAAAGGTGTTTAACTTAACTAATGTGAATGCGTCATCATATCTAAAAGCAATTGGTGGAACGTCTAACATTCACAACGATGCCTTTATCCATGGAGGGGGGGGCTACGACCAAGTGACAGTTAAAGACGGAGCCATATATTCTTTTGGTGGTGAATTTGGTTTTTCTTTTGAGGCGGGGAGCACGACTACTCGCTTAGGCATTGAGTTAGCCAGGCCGCAGAAACTAAGTGATTATGAAGTTAAGGATGCCAATGGCGCAATTCTTTACACGCTTGAAAGTGAGATCGTTGCATTTAGTCCATCAGTAACTTTTGAATGGGCTCTAGCAAAAGCCGGGACTTCTAAAACCTATGTCTTCACAGGTGGCGGGTATTCGTATGTTACTCTCGTCAATAATTATAACATGACGTCAGCGGGTACCACCGCTTTTAGTAAAGCTAGTTTTATCGAAGACGCCAAAACTCAAGCTATCTTTGGTACCCTTGGACTCGGTTATGAAATGTTACTCGTAGATAACGTTACTATTTCTATGGAGTTCGGGTATCGACACCTAGAGGCGCGAAGGTTTCTGATGCGAGGTACATCAGATGCTATTTCAAAAAATTATCAAGCCGATGATGTTTTAAAAAATACGGATGGGTCCGACCGACGGCTAATTTTGAGCCACCCTTTTGTCGGGGTACTCTTTAAGTTTTACTTATGATTCCGTCGGCAACAGAACTTCGTTATTTTATTGAGGTAGCACAAACCGAGAATCTCTCGCGAGCAGCAGAGCGCTTGGGGGTCAGCCAGCCGACATTAACATTAGCCATAAAAAGACTCGAGGACTCCTTGGGACACATTGTGCTTTTGCGTAGTAAAACCGGAGTTAAACTTACTAAGCCTGGAGTAAAGCTTTTGGCGCAAGCACGATTTCTTTTGGATGAGTGGGAAAAAATTCGAAATTCTGCCCTTGAAGACGAGTTAGAACTCCGAGGATTATTCAGTATTGGTGTGCATCAGTCAGTGGCCAATTATACTCTGTTTAAGTTTCTCCCTGCGCTTGTAAGCGAATTTCCTTACCTTGAATTCAAACTTGTGCACAAATTGTCTCGCCTTGTAACCGAAGAGGTTATAAGTGGAAAGGTAGATTTTGGATTGGTCGTAAACCCCGTGGCGCACCCTGATTTAGTGATTAAAAATCTGTTAACTGATGAGGTGACATTTTGGATGTCCGAAAAAATTAAAAAAAACTGGGAGAATCTGCCGCTCATTTGTGATCCAGAGCTTCTACAGACGCAGGCTCTCCTTAAACAAATTCAAAAAAAAGGTATATCCTTTTCAAGGCGAATTGAGTCATCTAGCTTGGAAGTGATAAATAAGCTAGTTGCGTTTGGTGCGGGTGTCGGTATTATTCCTGGGCGAGTGGCTGCCTGTGAAGAAAGTGAAAAACTTGTTAAAGTATCTCCACAGTGGCCGGTGTTCCAAGATCGAATATGTCTCATTTTTCGGGCCGATTCCCAAAGGTCAACGGCAAGTAAAAAAATAGTTCAAAGTATTTTATCGATGAATTAAACGCCTATTCTTAGGATTCGACGCCGTAAAGGCCATCTAATATACTCTTATATTTTTTATCACAGAGTTTCCGCTTAACTTTTAGCGAGGGCGTTAGCTCACCTGACTCGATAGTAAAATCATCAGCCAATATTTCAAAATTTTTGATTGTTTCATAATTGGCGAGTTGAGAATTCACTTCTGCAATGGCATCGCGAATTACCTTTTGCACGTTCTGATTTTTCGAAAGCTCTTTAAATGAAGAATAAGAAATACTATTTTGTGAGGCAAACCGCTTCACTTCGTCAGCATTTAGCGTTACCAGAGTTACAATGTATTTTCTCTGATCACCGTGCACCAAAACATTAGATATATATTTATTTAGTTTTAAAAGATTTTCGAGTTTTTGAGGGGCTATATATTTTCCGCCCGCAGTTTTAATAAGATCCTTTTTTCGGTCAGTAATACGTAAAAATCCGCGCTCCGTTAAGTCACCAATGTCACCCGTTGCAAACCACCCGTCCAGCATTACTTCGTTTGTGGCAGTGGAGTTTTTGTAATACTCTTTCATTACCTTTTCACTTTTAATTAAAATTTCTCCGTCATTCGCAAATTTAATTTTGACGTCTGCAAGTGGTTTACCTACGGTGCCGAAATCAAAATCGTGGGGTCGATTTAAGGTAATTGCGGCCGTAGTTTCAGTGAGGCCGTAGCCTTCAAGAACCAGGATTCCTGCTGCATGAAAAAATTCAGCAATTTGGGCGCTCAGAGGCGCGCCACCCGAGATAGCAAACCTAATCCGTCCGCCAAGGCCATTTTGTAGTTTACTAAAAACAAGTTTTTGAGCCACCATATATTGAGCGAAAAGCGAGATGGGAATGGTCTGATTTTTTCTTTTGAGTCGAGAGACTTCAGTGCCAATTCTTAGTGCCCATCTAAAGATAGTTTTTTTAGTGGCACTGATTTCAGATTGTGAAATTACCCCATTATAAATTTTTTCAAAAATTCGTGGTACGGCTACTAAAACTGTCGGTCTGATTTCCTTTAGATTGTCGCGAATTTTATCGATGTTTTCAGCAAATGCCATTGCGTACCCAACGTATATAGATCCCCAGTATTCCACGCGCCCTAATACGTGTGAGTAGGGCAGAAAGGTCAATGTCAAATCGTCGGAAGTCATACCCAGCTCGCGAAAAACATCTTGAACCTCACTCGCAATTTGTAAGTGAGTCAATAAAACACCCTTTGGCACTCCGGTAGTGCCTGAAGTATACGGAATAGTTGCGTCTTCAGCAAGAGTACGACATTGGCAAGCCTGGACATAAAAATCGGGAGTAGTGTTTAGTCTTTCTTTTCCGAGCTTCATGATTGCAGGCCAAGTTTGGTACTCACCTTGAGCTTTCGTGTTTTTGATGAGATCACTAATTAATAAAACATTGGCCACAATGGGGCACTTAGCTTTAATTGAATTCCACTTTTCGTACTGCGCGGCATCCTCGAGAATAACAAGCTTAGTCTCAGAGTCATTGAGAATGTATTCAATTTCTTCTGCTGTGTTACTGGGGTAAATTGGGATTGTAATTGCGCCGAGGCCTAAAATAGCCAAATCGGCCACTGCCCACTCAGGTCGCGTATTGCTGATGATCGCCACTTTATCAGATTTATTTATTCCCAACGAATTTAGGGCGGCCGCGAGTTTTTCAGTTTCATGAAAAAATTCGCCCCAAGTCCAAGAGGACCACTGTGTGCCGACTTTAAATGTCAGTGCAACATTAGCCGAAAGTTTTTGTTTTTTATCTAAAAAATAGTGAAGTATAGTTGGTGACACGTGGTTTCTCCGATTTCGCCATAGTGGCTACAAATTCAAATATTATTTTATATTAGGTTGGGCCTTGTTGAGAAACAAATCAATTCTTTTTACTTTATTTTCTTCTACGAAAACTACTTGCGAGGCCTGGGTCTGCGTAATGGGATCTTCGGCGCGTACTATAATTTCTTTATTAGCTGGAATTGCATAACTCTTGATGGGTAGTTTTTCTGGTATTCTTTGGCCATTTATGTAGACAATTGCTGTATTTGGAAACACATTGATATTCAAAAAGGCTTCACTGGTCTTTTGTAGTGAAGCATCAAGGCGGTCGACAGATTTATCTGCAAAGTATTCAGTGCGATAAATAAAGTATCCGGGAAGCTTCAGTGAAATTTCATGAGCCTTCATGGAGTCCAATCTAATGCTAGAGGGCGTCGAGAATCCCGTTTCCTTTCCGTCAATAAAAATCTGTGCCTGCGGGGGGGTGCTGTAAACAGACACGGTAAACTTAACTTGTGCTTCATTGGTTGGAATATTGGTGGAGTCATTGACGGGAGGACGGCTGGGCTCGTCATTTTGTGTAAGAAAAATAGAGCCTACAAATTTTTGAATTTGATTGATATCGGTATTTACGAGAGCCAAGAGAGCAGCAGCTACACCTATAACAGATAAAAACAATTGGGGCATTGACGAGGCATAGACTGTATGTTTATTCGAATTTCTAATGGGGATAGATTTATGCGAGCCCGACATATCAAGTTTTAAGTTTTTAAAATCAGTTTGTTTTTCATTGGACTTTTTTTCATCAGGCTTTCTATTTCGTTTAGACTTTTTAGTATTTTGATAAACTGATGTGACTAACATGTTTTTAAATGCTTCTTCGAGGCTGTCACCACTATTTTCGCCCGTCGAGGTAGGAGTTGTCGTGCTTGAGGCGCCCTGTTTTTCCGATCGACTATCAGAGCCGTCAGTTTGTGTTGGCGTGGGAGTGAGAGTGATTTCCGCCTTTTTGTCGTACATCACGGTAGGTTCATGCCCAGCGTCTTTTCTAAACTGGCTGACACCTCCCATTGTCAAGTGGGCAAAATCGACAATCTTCTTTTTAACTTCCAAAATTTCATCAGCAAATAGAGTCTTGGTAAAATCACTAAAATCATGAGGAGAAAAACTGGGGTAATGTTTATTTAAGAATGTACTGACATCTCGGTGAAGTGCCGCCGCTGTTTGGTATCTCATATTTCGATCGCGAGTGAGTATTTTATTACAAATTTTTTCGATCTCTTCGGGAATTTTAGGATTGATTTTACGTAAAGAAGGGATTTGGCAGTCTCTGATTTTTCTTAACGTATTCATTTCGTTATTAGCAATAAACAGGCGGTCGTTGGCCAGTAGCTCCCACATCACAATACCTAGCGAAAAGACATCGGTTCTCAGGTCTACAGCAATTCCTTCCGCTTGTTCGGGACTCATGTAGCCGAATTTCCCTTTCAGCGTACCTACTTTTGTAGACTCGATTTGGCTTTCGGCTTTGGCGATTCCAAAGTCGACTATTTTGACCTCGCCTTCAAAACTTAACATGATGTTTTGCGGGCTCATATCACGGTGAGTAATATTTAGTGGACGTCCTGTGGTGCCATCTAAACATCGGTGAGCAGAGTCTAGGCCGGCAGCAACCTCTCGAATTATGTAAAGAATTTGATCTATATGAAGCGCCTCGCGCTTGTGTTTGATGCGGTTTATAATTTGTCGTAGATTTTTTCCTTCGACATAGTCCATGACTAAAAAGAATTGTCCTTTCTCGACGCCAAACTCATAAATGGATACAATGTTACTGTGGGCAAGATTGATGGCAATTTTTGCTTCGGCTTTGAACATTTCAATGAACTCTGGATTTTCAGAGTACTGAGGTAAAATGCGCTTAATTGCGAGGTACTTATTTATTCCGCTCGCACCTGGGGCCTTAGCTAAATATATTTCAGCCATTCCACCTGTGGCAATTTTCTCTAGCAAAATGTATTTACCAAACTTTTCTATTTTTGACACAACACTTCCTATTACTCTTAGTTATCGGAAATATTCAGGAAGTTTTAAAATATTTGGAGCCTTTTTTTGAAGTGGATTGGACTGACCGGAGGTATTGGTTCCGGCAAAACTACAGTGGCAAAAAATCTTGATCAAATGGGCGTTGCCGTCGTCTATGCCGACCAGTTAGCCAGAGACGCGACGCAGGTCGGAAGTCTAGGTCTAGAAAGTATCAAAAAAAAGTTTGGCTCTGAGATGGTAAATTCCGATGGCAGCCTAAACCGTCAGGCATTAGGAAAAATAGTTTTTTCTGACAAAGAAAAGCTAAAGACCGTAGAGCAGATTTTACACCCCCTAATCGCTGAAAAAACAAAAGAGATCCGTTCGAAGTTAGAGTCACAGGGACGTCAATATGCCATTTACGACGTGCCTCTTCTTTTCGAGAAAAAACTAGAGAAGCAATTTGATCAAATAGTATTGGTGTATTGTGAAGAAAAAGTTCAGAGAGAGCGCATCTTTAAACGTGACTTGTTATCAGCTGACGAAATTGAATTGAGGATTCGATCGCAGATGCCACTTAGAGAAAAAATCACAAAGAGTGATTTTGTGATTTATAATGGTGGGACTATCGAAGATCTTTTAGTGCAAACAAAAGAACTTTTAGAGTATTTGAATAAAAAATGTCCTTAAAAACTCACCAGGCCCAAGCGTAACCAATTGCGAGCACTAAAAAGCCTCCCTCGGCATTGACGCCCAACTCAACGCCAATGGCCGCACTTAGTGGAGACTTAATTAAATCTTCAAAACCGGCGGCAACACGTAGTTGCACATTTCTGATGTTTACAATGCTCGCCACTCCCTCTTGGCTTTTTAATTTCATGGCAATTCCTGGACGAATAAAGGGGCGGAATTTTTCTGTTCTTTGGTAAACAAATCGCCTTCCAATTTGCACATACCCAGTGCCACCCGTGTGAGCATCGAAGCCTAATTCCCAATGACGACCATTGTCTGAGGGCAATAAATAGGTCACACCAAATAGAAACACCAGATGAAAGTCACTTTGTAATTCTTTAGGATCAAGGACTAGTCCCACCCGTGGTGAAACAGACTGTCTAAAGGGATAATAGTAACTGCTTGTGGCGGAAGCATTAATTAAATTCTTATTATCGCTCTTTTTTTCAGGAACAGTGATGTCCAATGTTTTCAATGGATCAGGCGAATTTTTTTTGGAGGGGGGGGGAGATGAGCTTTGCGGATCTGGATTTACGGCGGTGTCGTCATTGGGGGCAGCTTGGCCTTCGAAACTAATGAAACACAAAATAAGAAAGAGAATGACAGCATTTCGCATAATTGACAATAATGTATGTTCAATCAAAAGTTTAAACGATTTTAGTCGACACACAAATATAATTCGGAGGCCATCTTGAAAAAACTGGTTATTCTTCTACTGATTTTTACACAACAAACAGTTTTTGCAGAAACAACTGCTAATTACGGTATTCACCAGGACTACGTGAGCACCAGGGCACTTGGTATGGGGAATGCGTTCACTGCTATGGCTGACGACTACAACACATTATTTTACAATCCCGCTGGTCTGGCTCGTATTAAGAAGGCTCAGGTCAATATGTTTTTGAAGCCGGGAATATCATCAAGTTTTTTGAAGCTACAAAAAGATCTTGATAGTGCCGGAACAACTGGAACTGAGGCCGAACAAGCCGCCGCAGTCACAAATCTTATTGGTGATAACTATGGTGAGAGCTTTTATGGGCGCCTGAGTTTGGGTGGAGTTTGGGTGCGCCCGCGCTGGGGAATTGCGGTTATTCCATTAGATCTTGAAATTAATATGTCTATTCACCAACAGATCGGACCGTTTATTAATCTTGAGGCCTATCAAGATACGGTGATCGCGTACGGCTATGGCCGCGAAGTAAAATGGAGCGGGAGAGACGACTGGTATTGGGGCGCAACGGTAAAAGGTATATACCGCGGTTATGTGGGTAAAAAATTATCGGCAATTGACATGGCCAACAACCAAGAGTTTTTTCGCGAAGAAGATGCTCAAGAAGGTTTCACGGCCGATATAGATTTGGGACTTATATTTGAGCCCCAGCGCGAGACGGGATTTTTAAGCAAAGTGAAGCCCTCATTTGCTTTTGTCGGAAGAAATCTTTTAGATCTGGGCTTTAAACAAAATTATCATTTGTTAAATGACAATTCAACGGAACCGCCCAAGCTGCAGCGTCGATTTGACATAGGTTCTAAATGGGAATTGCC
>Ga0163152_10001178_pt1 | contig 42532 bp, 46 predicted proteins | sample OliLakLV19MP8IB2_FD_148635 | JGI IMG/M metagenome (GOLD analysis project Ga0163152, IMG submission 148635) | Freshwater microbial mat bacterial communities from Lake Vanda, McMurdo Dry Valleys, Antarctica - Oligotrophic Lake LV.19.MP8.IB-2 | ecosystem: Environmental > Aquatic > Freshwater >...
TTCCTTGTGGATCAAGCTCCGGATGGAGGAATGTCATGAAGCGAGCTGCTCGATAAGGGGAAATCTTGATCAATAAAAAAACCGTCGCCGCTCCGATTCCAGACATCAGCAAAAACCAAACCATTGGCGCTCCAGAAAACACATATAAAAAGAGTGATGTACCGGCAATAACCGCCGTCGTTCCTGTATCCGGTTGCCCGATAAGCATCGCGCAAACAAGCGCCAAAGATCCGACAAAAGGCACGAGCTCATGCCAATCTCGCATGCGTTCCGGAGTTCTAGAAGCAAACCACGCAGCGATATAAACCAAGAATGTCAGCTTCACAACTTCCGAAGGCTGGAATCGAAGTGGTCCAAAAGCCGCCCAGCTATGCGATCCACCGACCTCAACTCCAATACCGGGGATGTAAGGCAGAAGTAATAAAATAATACTCACAACAAATGCCGGAAATGCTAATCGCTTCCACAGTCGATAATCGATAAGAGCAAACAAAAGAAATAATGTCGTACCCGGCAAAATTCCTTGCAACAGCTGTCGTTTTACAAAAAACAGGCTGTCACCATAACGCTGAAACGCAACCGGCCCCGTCGCACTCATGAGCACCGCAAGCCCAAGCACGCTCAACCCCAAAGCCAATCCAGTGATAACCGGATCGAGTGATAGCAATCGTTGACGTAACGTAAGGCGCATTGGTTTTAAATCTTGTCGATAAGCGCAAGAACAACACCAAATCCGGCCAAAACAAACGAGATCAACCAAAAACGCATAACAATACGCGGCTCACTCCAACCAATTGCTTCCAAATGATGATGAATCGGCGCAGAAAGAAAAACTTTTTTTCCACGTAACTTTTTACTTGTGACCTGAATGATCACCGACAAGCTCTCAATCACAAACGGTAGACCAATCACCAAAAGCAAAAGCGGTTGATTCGTCATCAGAGCAACAACCGCAAGAACGGTTCCAAGAGACATTGCTCCCGTATCACCCATAAACACTTCCGCTGGATTGATGTTAAACCACAGGAACCCGATAAGAGCGCCAATAATCGCCGCGCACATGGTCGCAAGATCGAATCGCCCTTGTGACCAAGCGATCACGGCATACGCGCCAAATGAGGCAAAAAGCGTTCCACCCGCAAGTCCATCAAGTCCATCGATCTCATTAACGGAAAATGAAGTTGAAACAACGACCAAAATAAAAAACGGTACATACCATAGACCGATATTGTATGTTCCGTAAAAAGGTACATGTAATTGATCCCAACCCAGACGTGTATAAAACCACCAAGCGCCCAACACGGCCACAAGCGCATAAGACAAAAGTCGATAGCGCATGCGCAAACCGCCACCCTTTCCCCCTCCCAAACGACGAACATTCAAATAATCATCCACCAATCCGACAATCGCAGCCGCAGCCATCAAACCAAGCGGCAACCATGTTTGACCACGTGAAAGAAAATTAGCCTGACATAGCCATGAGCCAGGAAATAAAGCACATCCGCCAGTAAAAACACCAACTAAAACTAAAACCGCTGCCCAAATAACAATTCCACCCATGGTCGGTGTCCCAGCTTTAGCCTGATGCTTAGCCGCCATCACAGGCGCTGAGGCCGCATCACGTATCGATTTGCCCATCTTGAAATACTTGAGCAAACGGATCAGCCACGGCATCGATAAAGCTGAAAGCAAAAAAGCCAAGGCCAAGACGCCCAGCGGACGTGCAACGTGTAATAAGTCAGCCGTCATAGGTTAAACAAAGAAAGATAGAAGAGTGCGCCTGCCCAAGGTAATCCCCAAGCAACAGCAAAAGAAACGAGTGCGACTGAAAGATGCGAGTCATTGCGATACATACCGTAAGCTACGACAACATCCGCGAGTGTCAGGGTAAACCATGTCAGTGGTAGTGCGAGCACCCACCACCAAGTACGAACGTCATCGATACCAAGATAAATATTATAGTGGTAAACGAGGTTTCCCCGACTTTGTGCCGCGGGCAAGACCTGAAACAGGAATGTCCCACCAACCAAAATCGGAAGAAGGAGCGCGACGAGCGTCATCCAACGCATCCATGCCTTACCCCAGGCAAGTTTTGCGGAAAAAAGCCAGACGCTGAACAACATGGTAGCACTTAAGCAACCTGCTCGACCTCTTTTACGTCAGGCACCATTTCAAGCAAGGTTTCCTCGATTCCAGCTCTAAACGTCATCTCCGACATGGGACATCCAACGCAAGCACCTTGAAAACGGACTTGAACCTTCCCAGACTCCGGATCCGCATCAATTAATTCCACATTGCCGCCATGCATCGCAAGACTGCCACGGATCACGTTTAAGACCTGTTCTACCTCTGCTTTCAATTCTTCTCGATTTTTGCCCATATAAAGCAGAATTTAGCTTATTTACGATTGCTTGACAAGTCATAAGGAATCCCGTAACCTAGCGCCCATCTCCCATTTTCCCTTATGGCACATAAAAAGGCTGGCGGTTCTACTAGTTACGGCCGCGATTCCCAGGGTCAGCGCCTGGGTGTAAAGAAATACGCCGGTGAATACGTCAAAACCGGTAATATTATCGTTCGCCAACGTGGGAGCGTAATCCGTGCCGGAGACAATGTTCTCATGGGTAAGGACGACACTTTGTTTGCCGGAGCGCCTGGTATCGTGAAATTTACCAACAAGCGCCTCCGCCGCTACACTGGCCACTTCAAACTCGCAAAGTTTGCCAACGTGATTCCAGTCGTCGCCAAAGCCGCAGCCAAATAAAAAAAACATCCCGCCTCGGCGGGATGTTTTTTCATCTCTTGCAAGCCGCCTTCACAAATCCCAGAAACAACGGATGCGGTTTAAACGGCCGTGACAAGAATTCCGGATGCGATTGAATCCCCATAAAAAAAGGATGTTTCTTGAGCTCGACGATTTCCGCCAATGTACCGTCTGGTGATTCTCCACTAATCATCATCCCTTTATCTTCAAACGACTTTCGATAATCAGAATTAAACTCATATCGGTGACGATGCCGCTCCTCAATTGCAGACTCTCCATAAAGCTTGTGCGCCATTGATCCGGACTTTAATCGACACAGATACGAGCCTAAACGCATAGAACCTCCATACGCCTTATTCTTCATCTTCTCTTCCTGTTCATTCATCAGATGAATAACCGGATGTGTTGTGAGCGGATCGATCTCGGTCGTATTGGCGGCTTTACGATGCAAAACGTGTCGCGCAAACTCAACACAAGCAAGCTGCATCCCATAACACAATCCAAGATATGGAATCTTGTGTTCACGTGCATATTGCGCCGCATAAATCTTCCCCTCCACTCCCCGACTCCCAAATCCACCTGGAACAAGAATACCGTCTAGTTTGGCAAGTACTTTTGTCCCCGCAATCTTCCGCTTCCCATTTTCCAAATCTCCCGCATCGATCCAAACAATTTCTGGTTTACGACCAATCGACCAGCAGGCATGTTTCACGGATTCCAAAACGGAAATGTATGCATCACTCAAATTAAACTCACCGCTCGCCGCGTACTTACCAACAATCCCAATCTTCACCGGTTTCTGAGAACTCTCAATACTTGAAACAAGCTTCTTCCAATATCGTAGATCTAACTTTTTCGCACGTAATTTTAATTTCTTTACGACCTGTACACCCAAACCCTCTTTCTCCAGCACAAGTGGCACCTCATAAACCGATCGCACATCCTGTGCGCTAAAAATATCTACCGGCGCAACGGAACATTGTACTGCAAGCTTCCGTTTCCGCGGCTCATCAATCTGATGTGTGGATCGACCAATGATGAAATCCGGCCTAATACCAGCAGAATTGAGCGTTCGTACCGCGTACTGCGTCGGCTTGGTCTTCATCTCACCAAGTGCACCAGGCACGGGAAAATAGCTCACAAGCCCTACCAAAACGTCCTGAGGCGTCGCAATCTGCATCATGCGAGCCGCCTCCAGAAACAACACGTTCTGATATTCACCAACAGTTCCTCCGATCTCAATAATCGTCACATCAGCATCATGATGTTTTGCCGCCGCTTGAATTCGACTAATAACCTCTTGCGGTACATGTGGAACTACCTCAACGGTTTTTCCTCCATAGCCAAGTGCTCGTTCACGTTGAATAACAGAAAGGTATACACGACCCGTGGTCATGTAATTCACTTTCAAAATATCCTCATCAAGAAAACGCTCGTAATTCCCGATATCCTGATCCGTCTCATCACCATCACGCGTTACAAACACTTCACCGTGCTCAACCGGATTCATCGTTCCTGCATCGACGTTGATATACGGATCGATTTTAACCGCCGTCACCTTTAAACCTCTGGCTTTTAAAATCGCGCCAAGCGATGCTGACGCGACTCCTTTACCGACACCGGACATAACACCTCCGGCAATGAAAACAAATGTGCGACGTTTTGCCATATATTTTTCCAAGGATACTCCTTGATCGCCGATGGCAAAAGAGAGGTCAAGCCCCGTATCTCCGTTGTCTCGAATTGTATTCTTCCATAACCGCATCAATATCGCTTTCTTCAACAGAAGGCCAATTCTTTTTTAACCAGAAGAACTCGCTATAAGCCGCTTGCCACAAAAGAAATCCGGATAAACGCTCTTCCCCACTCGTTCGTACAACCATGTCCGGATCGGGCATGTCAGGCCAATACAAACGCTTTGCAACTGTTCCTTCGTCGATCGCTTCTACTGGTATCCCCTCCGCAACGATGTCTTTTATCGTATCGACCAATTCCGCACGTCCACCATAATTTAAACAAATAGCAAAAGTCATCGCATCAAAATCCTTGGTAGCCTCTTGAGCACGGTCAATCAATTCAAGAATGCGCGGCTTGAATCCTTCCCGCCGACCAAGGATCCGCAATCGAATTTTTCTGGAAATAAAATAATCTATTTCTTTGTCGAGCGCGTGTTCAAGTAGTGTCATTAAAAATCCGACTTCCGTCTCACTACGCTTCCAGTTTTCTGTAGAAAAAGCATACACCGTCAACGTTTCCATACCTTTCGCCAAGCACCAATCACCAACCTTTTTCATCGTCTCGTAACCAGCACGATGCCCCTCGATACTTGGTAATCTCTTATCTTTAGCCCAACGGCGGTTGCCGTCCATAATCATCGCCAGGTGCTTGAGCCCGCTTGAAGACATAATGGCTTAGGATAAGGCAAAAGACGATGATGAGTCAACTTGTGGATCGACACCGCTTCTGCCAATGTGTTCACGTCAAGGAGGAGACCATGTCCTGTCCCCCTGTCAATCGGGCCCGTGACGGCTTTCCGCTCCTAGAACAGAAAGCCATGAACTTTTACTGGCAACTCCCGACAGATACCTGCATCTCCGTATCTGAGCGCTACACCTTTTGGCCCGCAACAATACCGATCCTATCGCGTCGAGTAAGTCGGATCCTACAACAATTCCCGGAAGCATCCCGCCAAATCGGACCGTTTATAGCGCGCAAAACCAATCTCCTCGTTCATCAGCGCCCCTTCAGAGGGCTTTGCCCCGCTCGTTGCTCGCACACTCGCCCCCTAAAGTCTTTCCCCGCCTCCTACTCGACGAGGCGGGGAATTTCGTTTATCCTGCGCCGCATGCATCTGATCGATGGCCAGGCTCTTGCCGCCAATATTCGCAAAGAAACCACTCAAGACGTAGCAGCCCTAGGCCGACGTCCACGTTTAAACGTGCTCCTGGTCGGGAATGACGCCGCATCTCGTCTATACGTCGGCTTAAAAGAAAAAGCGGGTCAAGAAGTCGGTATTGATGTAACCGTAAGTCATCACCCGGCAACCGCTTCACAGACAGAATTAGAAACGATCATCGATACGTGGAATGAAAATCCATCCGTCGATGCTATTTTAATACAACTTCCCCTTCCTCCCGGTTTTGATACGGACGCACTCATTCAACGTATCGACATGAAAAAAGACGCCGATGGATTTCATCCAGAAAATCCGAATCTCGTCTCACCTTTACATGAAGGCATTCTACGCTTGATCGCGTCGACACCTCTCAAGTTACCCGGAACGCAAGCAGTGATCGTTGCAAATTCCAACACCTTTGCTTTGCCACTTGAAAAACTTTTACAAACGGGAGGCGCTTCTGTCGAAATCATGCTTCCTGACGATCTGGTACTCTCGCGTCTTTCGGACGCCGACCTCGTGATCGCCGCCATTGGTCGCCCCCACTTTCTTCATGCAGCGATGCTCAAAAGTGATGCGATTCTCATCGATGTTGGTACAACGCGCGAAAACGGAAAAACACTTGGCGACTTTGATATCGACTCGATTCGTGAAACCGATTGCTGGCTTACGCCTGTACCGGGGGGAGTTGGCCCGATGACGGTGGCGCTCCTTCTGAAGAACGTGTTTCGTCTGGCCTCAATTGACTAATCTCTTTTTGTTGCTTACTACGAACTCGCCAAGCCGCCAAGAATGTTCCGACAACATACACAACTAATATCGCCAAACTATGCCAGTTGTAGCTGGTTGCTGCTTGAGAAAAATCCGCACCCGTTCTCCAAACCGCGATCGCAATTTCCAACCCTGTTCCAATAACGATATTCACTGCACTCACAACTACCGCGTCAATATAGGACGGAATATGTCTACCAAACGTCCAACGCGAAAAGACGTAGGTAATAACAAAATGCAAGACATAGGCCACCGGAATATAACTCCACTCCGGAAACGGGCTCCACTCAACCCAAGTTAACGCATACAAAAATGTCGTGATGACAAGCACGCGTGGAATGAGAAAAAACAATGATCGGAAAAAAATATGCTTGTTCATAGAGATTCACGTAATAGAATACGCTCAAAAAGTCCAAACAGATAGATGCCAGAAAGCATAACAATCACAAACAAGCCAAGGAGCTTGGTCGACGCTCTCCGCTCTTTTTCAAATGCTTTAAACGCCATCGCGCAAATCATCAACCCATTGATCCCCACAAAAACGGAACCGATAAACCCGATCGTACCTAAAAAATCACGAGAAAAGGTTATCAACATCAATAGAGGAAGTCCCAAAGCAACGGCGATTGCTTGTTGAGCATTTAAACGGAAATCCAAATCAAGCGTTTCCTTAAGGTCTTCGGCAATATTCAAATAAGCCGTCATAACGGCAAGCAAACCAAGAACCGGAACGAGCAAAGCCCATCCGGAAGGTAACACGGAAACAATTTCCGGAACGGTACGTATCGGAAAGCCTCGAGCCGCCAAGTAAAGCGTAACCCCAAACATCCAAGAAAGAAGCGCCGACACAAAACTTCCAATTCCGACAGCCCAATACGCTTCACGTTTATTTTTTCTTGTTAACTCAACAACTTCACCAACAGAAGAAAGTCCTGAAAGAGAGTACAGGAAGATACCAAACGGTAAAAACCACTGAACCGATCTTGGTGATGTCACCACAGCCAAATCAACCAATGGCCACGCGACAACAACCGCCAATAAAACCGTCACCATTTTTGCGCTTGTCGCAAAGCTATTGACCTTTGCGACAGCTTTCATCCCAAATAAAATCGTTACGCCTCCACCGATCCAAAAAATGACTTGCCAAAGTCCTACCGGCGCCTGAATACCAAGCGCATGCGCAATAATCGAGAAAAACTCTCCACCTAAAATAAGATAGGCAAAGATCGATGCAACAAGTTGGAGTGGGTACGTTAAGCTAGCTACAACGTGAAAAAATGGATCAAGGTGACGCGAGACAAGCCCAGTCAAGCGCATGCGCTTGTTCTCGTGCATGAGCAGTCCAGCAAACAACAAATGTGTGAGCAGTACCGCCGTCGCTAGTAGCCAAAACAATATCGTCCCCGGCCAAAAACCAACCGCAGAAAAAGCCGCAGGCAAACCAAAAATTCCGGCCCCAATAATAGTCCCGACCAAACCTAGGCTGGCGTAAAGAACAGAACGTGCACGCACTTTCATTCCTTGCATTATAGCAGAGGCCGAAAAACCCCTTAACTTGCGTCGTAAAACACCCAAAAATGCGCCATATTTTACTTACCTTGCAAGCCGACATTCCTCGCCGTAAGGTAGCCCCGATATGTCTGAGCTTGAGCGCCTGACACCGCAAAACCTAGAAGCGGAACAATCATTTTTAGGTTCCTTGCTTTTAGACAAAGACGCCATCATTAAGGTGGCGGACATGTTGCAGCCAGAAGATTTTTATCACGATAAACATCGCCGCATCTTTGATGCGATGATCGATCTCTACCGCAAATCAGATCCGATCGATCTGTTATCGCTCGGTAATCGCCTCCAAGAAAAATCCGAACTTGAGCATATCGGTGGTCGCGCAGAACTCATCAGTCTCGCCAACGCCGTTCCTACAGCAAGTCACGTTGTTCATTATGCAGAGATCATTCAGAAGAAAGCGACCATGCGTCGCTTACTTCAAGCGGCCGGAGAAATCACCGCCCTCGGCTATGAAGCCGCCGAGGATGTGGCCGTTCTCCTGGATCAAGCAGAGAGCAAACTTTTTAACGTCTCCCAAAAATTTCTCAAGCGCTCGTTCACGCCCATCCGCGACGTCCTTGCCGATGCCTTTGATCGTATTGATGAATTGCATCGTGAAAAAGGCAAACTTCGCGGAGTCTCTTCCGGATATACCGATCTCGACAGCATGCTTGGTGGTTTCCAAAAATCCGACTTAATCGTCCTCGCCGCTCGTCCGTCTTGCGGAAAAACCTCGCTCGCCTTGGACGTCGCACGTTTTGCCGCGGTCAAACAAAAAATTCCTACAGGAATCTTCTCATTGGAAATGAGCAAAGAACAGCTTGTGGACCGTATGATTTGTGCGGAAGCCAATGTTGACTTGTGGCGTATGCGTACCGGAAAACTCCACGACAGTGGTGAAAACGACGAATTTCCGCGCATCGGTCATGCCCTCGGCGTCCTGTCAGAAGCACCTATCTTCATCGATGACTCTGCTTCAGCAAACATCATGGAAATCCGTACAAAGGCCCGCCGACTTCAAATGGAACATGGCCTCGGTATGCTGGTCATCGACTACTTACAGCTCATGGAGGGACGCAGCAAAAACACAGACAACCGTGTGCAAGAAGTGGCAGAAATCACGCGTGGTCTCAAATCCATTGCACGTGAATTAAACGTACCAGTGATCGCTCTCTCCCAGCTCTCACGTTCTGTCGAATTACAAAAACCCGCCATTCCGCGTCTCGCCCACTTGCGTGAATCAGGTTCCATTGAGCAAGATGCTGACGTCGTTCTCTTTATTTATCGTAAAGCGCAAGATAAAAACTTCCGGCCAGAAGATCTTTCACCTGAAGAACAAAACACGGCAGAGATTCATATCGCTAAGCATCGTAACGGTCCAACGGGCGTCGTGAAGCTGTTCTTTGACGCCGCCCGAGCCAGTTTCCGTAACCTATCCAAACATGACATGATGGGAGGCCGCCCCCTACCTCCCGGTCCAACAGGTACGCCACTTGCGTCAGCTCCATCCGGAGGAAACCTCCCTCCCGGTTCACCCATGGTCGGTTCCGGCGTTCCGTTCTAAACTATCCAAACGAATATGTTCAACAAACTCAAACAGTTCAAAGATCTCAAGGACAAAGCTAAACAAATCCAAACCGTTCTTGCGCAAGAAACCGCAGAAGGTGAAGCCGCTTGGGGTAAAGTAAAAGTAAAAATGAATGGCAATCAACAAGTCTTAAATGTCACAATCGATCCATCCGTAATGGATAATCGTGAAAAACTCCAAGACCATGTCCGCGATGCCATCAACGACGCCGTCAAAAAGATCCAAACCGTCATGGCCAAGAAACTCAAAGAAACCGGCGGTCTCGACCTCGCAAATGAAATGGGCGATCTCATGAAGTAAAATGGCAAACCTCCCCGACCCAATTCAGAATGCCGCCTCGGCTTTCGACGGCCTCCCTGGCGTCGGACCCCGGGCGGCTTTGCGATACGCCTATTTCCTTGTCACGCAACCAAAAGAAGTCGTAGAACGTTTTGCACGCGCGCTGCAATCGTTGGCAGAAAAAGTACAAACCTGTGAAGTCTGCGGCCAATGGTCGGACCGATCCCCGTGCTCCATCTGTTCCGATCCAGCCCGTGACACCTCTATTCTTTGCGTTGTTGCCACCTCCCCCGATGTCCGCTCTGTAGAAGAAACCAGCGTCTTCAAAGGTCGATATCACGTCCTAGGCGGTACCATCGACCCGATTGAAGGACGGACACCAGATACACTCACCATTACAAAATTACTTTCCAAAATCCGTCTCCCCGACTCCGGTATTAAAGAAGTCATCCTCGCCCTAGACGCAGATGTACCCGGTGACGTCACCACGCTTTATATTCGTAAACAACTGGAATCCCTGCCTGTAAAAGTAACTCGACTCGCACGCGGCCTTCCAACCGGCGCAGCCCTCGAATACGCCGACGCACACACACTTGCCGACGCCCTCAAAAATCGTCGCGAATAATAAAAAAGCTCTCCATGTAGGAGAGCTTTTTTATTACGCGATCTTGGTAATCTTTACCTTGGTGAAATGCTGACGGTGTCCGGTACGGCGCGTGTAACGGCTCTTAGCCTTATACTTCACGACACTGATTTTGGCATCGCGACCATGCGCGACAATCTCTCCGGAAACTTTGCCAGAAATAAACGGCGTTCCGAGATCCATTTTATCACCCTCAAAGGTGAGCAACGTTTCAAAAGAAACAGTCTCGCCCTGCTGAGCTTCCAACTTCTCGATGGACAAAACATCGCCCACTTTGACGAGGTATTGCTTGCCACCGGTTTTAATTACAGCATTCATATATATAGTGAGAATGGGCGTAGCTTAGCGGAACCGTCCGAGTCTGTCAACCCAAGGACTCTTCCATTTTTTGGCTAAAAACCGAGCTCATCCCCCACCTTAAGCCCATATCGCTCAACCCCTCCAGCCGTTAATTCCAACACCTCATCCGCCAAAGCTTTAGGCGTATAGGTCTTTGGAATCCCGGCCGTTTCACTCGGCGGAGGCATATTTCTGGCGATCTCCACAATCACTCCATCTCTAAGCCAAATCATGTCCAGCGCAAAATTCATGTGATACATCCAAAAGGTATGTATATCGACATTAGGCATGACAAATAAGAGTCCTTGGTCATCCGCCATACGCGGTCGATCCGATAAACCCTGCTGAATACCCGCATTATCGCTTACAGTCTCGAGTCTAAGAATCTGCCCCTTCACATCGACCTCTCGCAAAACAGAAACCTTGTTGCCTTCTTCACTGTTATATCGAAAATTCCAAGTGACCGTATCACCCGTATATTCCTGAACTGTCTCTTGTATCGATGACCAAATACCGGGACCTGCAAGTGTCAGTCCAAAACCAACGAGACACAGAAGAATAAGAAAAGCTTTCCAAGCGCTAAATGAAAATCCCATATTAATTTTGTTTTGCACGGGCGTATTTTCCCGCAATAAATGAAAGCCCTGCCGTAGCCACAAACAAAAAACCAAGCACCGCAACTTTACCGCGCGTCTGTAACGATAAGGCCAAGAGTCCGCATAGCAACGAAAGTCCCCACATCACCATCACAACTTGTCTTTGTGATAATCCTGCATCGAGCAATTTAAAATGAAGATGCGTCTTATCACCTCTAAACGGCGAGACTCCACGCAACATTCTTCCCGTAATCACTAGTGATGCATCCATCAATGGAAGTCCAAGAGCCATAAGCCCAGTCGCGAGCTTTGCGCTGCCCACGATCGAGAGAAATCCTAAACAAAATCCCGCAATCGTACTCCCCGACTCTCCCAAGAAATGTTTAGCTGGAAAAAAGTTCGATGGCAAAAATCCCAAGTATGCTCCACCAACAATCGCCGCGAGTAACGCCACATCAGGTTGAAAAAACTTTCCAAGCGCTAAAGCGATAATCAAAAAACTTCCGATAACCGTTTGGCCAGTAACGAGACCATCAACACCATCCATTAACTTTGTTGCATAGGTAACAGCCAGCATCCAAAGAATAGTTGGTAAAACCGTCCAAGGCAAAAAATACGGACTCCCATCACCCCAATTAGTAATATGTGTTATCCGTGTTCCAGTCACAGCGACGATAATCGCTGCAGCAATTGGAAAAAGGATCTGTACACCAGGCGGAAGATCAAATCGATCATCCAACAAACCTCCAAACAACAAGACCAAAATTCCTACAATAAACCCTCCAAGCTGAAGAGTGATCGGCATGGCGATGAGGATCGAGATAATGATCGTCACGGCGATACCAAGACCTCCCCATAATGCAACCGGTCGGTCATGAATCTTTCTTCCACCTTTTGGTTGATCAACTGCGCCAACCTTGAACGCCAATCGCCGAATATAAAAAGACGCAAAAAGACTAGCTGCCGCCACGCATAAAAAGATAAAAATTTGCTCAAGATAAGCCATTAACTGCCATGATTTCACGTCTCCAGACGATTGACAAATGCATGTGATAATGATCTAGTCTTTATTGGAGGACGCCATGGACAATAGCAACGAGGAACGCTCAACCGTCCCGCCTCCGCCGGATGGTCCACTCTTCACGGTGCAACTCTTTTATCCCAACAACATTCCTCTCGCCAAGCAAGTTGCGCTCTACCTGAAAGCACAGGTTCACGTAGAAAACTACATGCTACACACGATCGAGCTGGAACAGCTATCCAGTGGAATGCACAACGTCAATGCCAACCTCATCATCGTGGCTATCGACGAATTCTGTGACCTGAGAGAAATCTTCTTCGGAGTACAACGCTACTTCCGTAAAACCGCACCCATCATCGTCCATCTCGCCGCTCCGGTAGAAATGGATGAGTCCGTTCTGGAGAACTATCCCGTGATCGGCACCTTTGCCCAGTACGACTTTGATGCGCTTATCTCGCTCGTTAAAGCCGCCATCGCCAACAAACTTGTTTCTCTCGATGAGGAACTCATCATCGATGTAGACTGACCCCCGATTGCTTATGTGATCGGGGTGTTCTGTTTTTAGGCCTCAACAGCGAGTGTTCCGTCTGCTTTCAATACTAAAGTCTGTGTACGTTTAACAGCATTTTGCAACAAGAGATCCGCTAGTTGATTTTCAACTCTCTCTTGAATAACACGACGCAATGGCCGTGCACCAAAAATCGGATCAAATCCTGCTTGCGCAAGTGCCTCGACAGCCTCATCTTCCGCACGGAAATTAATCCCTTTCTCCTGTAATCTCTTGCCAACACCATTCAACAACAACCAAGCAATCTGTGTAACATCGTCGATCGTAAGCGGCTTAAATACAATCACGCCATCAAAACGATTGAGAAATTCTGGTCGGAATATTCCTTTCAACTCGCGCTCCAACAAAGCCGTTTTAATTCGTTCTAGCGGCGTATTATTTAAAACCTCCGCTTGAATAAAGTCCGTCCCCGCATTAGAAGTTGCAATCAATACAACATTCGTAAAATCAACAGTCCTGCCAACTCCATCTGTCAAACGACCATCATCCATCACTTGCAAAAACAAGGTTAAAATATCCGGATGCGCTTTTTCTAATTCGTCGAGCAACACGATAGAAAACGGCTGCTTACGCACCGCCTCCGTCAAAAGCCCACCCCGATTATCTCCCGGCTCTCCAATAATACGAGCCGCCGATGCCTGCGACTGATATTCCGACATATCCAATCGAATCATCATCGATTCATCCCCAAAATATTCAGCAGTTAAAGCTTTGGCGAGCTCCGTCTTTCCAACACCTGTAGGCCCAAGAAACAGAAAATTAGCGATCGGTCGATTTCCGGATCGCATGTCTGCTCGCGCGCGACGCATGGCCTGTGAAACAGCTTTAACAGCTTCATCCTGACCAATCACGCGCTTATGTAGATGCTCTTCAAGCTGCATGAGCTTATCGCCTTCATCACGAGTAACCGCCTCAACAGGAACATGCGCCTTGTCTTGAATGACTCTCGCTACATCCTCCGCTGACACCATCGCGCCTTCACCACGTTCACGCCTCGCAAGCACCGCCGACTCTGTCAGAACATTCAGCGCAGATTCCGGAAGCTTGATCTCGCGTAAATATCGCCCAGATAAAGAAACAGCTTTTTCCAGAGCCGCATACGTAAAAAAGACTTTATTCTGATACTCAATATACCCCCCTTTGGCCATCAGGACTCGGATAGCCTTCTCCGCATTTAATTCCGGCACTTCTACCTTAATCAATTTTGTCCCAAGCGATCTTCGTTCTAGATAAGTCGTCCATGCTTGTGGCGTGGTTGTGGCAATCACAATGCAATAGCCTTTGTCGATTTCCGATGCAAGCGTTTCTGCCAAATCCATTGTCCCGCCACTCCCAGCGCCTACTAACGCTTCAATACCATGCATGACTAAAATAATATTTCCAGAAATAGCCACTTCCTGCAACATCGATAACAATCGTTGCGGCGCAAGAGCCGGATCACCTGCCGCCAAAACCTGCGCAACATGGATCGATACAAGACGTCGATCAAATAATTCCTTCGGGACGTCCTCCTCAACCATGCGCCTTGCAAGTCCATCAATGAGCGCACTCTTCCCTACTCCAGCATCTCCAACCAGCGCCACAGAACGCCGCCCACTCTCAATCGCGCGTAGTAGGGCCTGCATCTCTTGATCGCGGCCGACAAATGGAGCGACATAACCCTGCCTCGCAAGTTGCGTCAAATCCTCGCTAAAGCGATCCAGATACGGAGTTTGTTGCGCTGTCATCGCACGATTCATTACGCCCGATGGCTTCAGAGAAGCAAGCATAACAAAACGGTCATGCTCTTCTTTCAAGGTTTCCTGAACACGAATCCACTCAGCAACATGTCTCACATGGCGAGGCGGATATCCTGCCGCATCCAAAACATTCTGTAACCTTGAGTCGATTTCAAACGCATGCAAAAAAATCTCAATGGTTCCCACATGCTTACGACCAGACTCTTCTGCATCCTCGGCGGCCTGTAACAAAACCGTCTTAGCCTCAACGGTAAGTGTTGGCGCTCCTGCCGGACCATCATGTACGAGCAATGCTAATCCGTCACGAATCTTCTCAAAATCAAGCCCGAGTCGCGTTAAAAAAATCCCACCAGCCGTTGTACCAAGCGCGGCGGCAAACAAATGCACCGCCCGAATCTCCGATCGATCAATTTTTTCAGCCAAGTGATAAGCACGCTCCAATAACTCCCATGCCGCCTCCGTAAAATAAGGTGAAACATCCTTCACAGCCTCGTTCTTGGAATCAGACTCAACATTCTTAGATCGATGCGATCCCCAGTTAGGAAGAATACGCGCATCATCATTATAGTTACGCAATCGGAATATCAGAAAACATAATAAAAACAGTCCAAGCCATAATCCAGCGGGTGCTATCGACGCACCAAACCAAAAATCTGATGTCGCAAGCACCATGATGTCGTTGCGACTCCAAACGCCAAACGCAAACCAAGCAAAAGAACCAAGGATCCCCAAGCCGATAAGAACATGCCAAACACCGTGCACCCATCTCCTGGCATGTCGTACAGCAAAAGTCCCTGCATCTATACGTTCCAACCAAACCAATTGTCCGACCGACGTCGGCAAACTCACGCCAGCACCTCGACAAGCCTTACAACCAGCGGATGCGCGCGCATCACCTCCACAAACCGGACACAGTACAGGAGTAGAGGGCATATTAAAATCGAAAACCAGAGAAGAACAAACTTTGCGTAAATAAAAGCATCGAGGCGATCGGTAACAAAACCCAAGCCACAAGCAACAAAAGATAACCAACCCCTTCAACGACAAGTCCAATCAATCTAGCAACCAGGACAACAAAACGCATGACAACACTTACTAAGCGTCCCGCTAAATCATGTTGCCCATACATCGGTACAAAAAAGTTGGCGAGCCATACGGTTAGCCCAGCGCTATCCCATCGATAGCGTAGTCCGCGCAAGCACCATCGAACGGTCTCAATAAGTCCATCCGTATACCACCACAGCGGAAACCGAAGAATGCTTCCAACCGTCTCGGATAGGAACAGTCGGATCAGGCCAAATACCGGAAGTGTCATGTGAAAAGTATAGCAAACAAGCGATCCTCCCTGCACGCGAGTGGGGAGGATCGATTTTTCCGGTCACGGGGACAAGCAACCGCACCGGACTGCGCTTCCAAATAGTCTTTTGGAATCGCGGCCCGAGGCGTTAGCGCGCTACGGCGTAAGATCCGCGGCTCACATCAAGAAACTCCATATGATCGACTGGAACATATCCCAAACCCTTCACACGCTCTTCAATCGAATAAAGCGCTTGAGTCTTAGCCGCTTGATCCTCAAGTTCCGCTACCGTTGCCTTTAATTGCTCAAGGCGCTTTTCTTGATCGCGCAAAGCATAACCCTTGGTCGCAGCCTTATTCATCTGAAATACCTGAATCGCCATGATGAAGAATGCTAAAACCAAGAATACGCCAATCCAAGCATTACGAGCCGCTTTCTCAAGCTTTCGTCCAGGCGCCAACGACAAACCCAGCGCGAGATGCGGTTGTCGTAAAAGTGATGCTTGAGTGCGGGCCATAATTATTTTATCTATTTATTTTTTACTTGCGACGCGTAACTTTGCGCTGCGTGATCTTGAATTAGTAGCAACTTCTTCTTCTGTTGGTTCTTGTGGCCTTTTAGTCAAAGGCTCCCAACGCTCTTTATCCTTGAAAGCGATCTTTACGATCCGATCTTCCAACGAGTGAAAAGCGATAGTGGCGAGCTTTCCTCCCGGAGCCAAGATCCTATAGCTACCCTCTATCGCCTCTTTCAGAGCTTCGATCTCGTTGTTTACGACAATGCGCAACGCTTGAAAGGTTCTCGTGGCAGGATGGATGCGTCCTCGTTCATAGCTAGTAGGAACGGCTTGGCGGATAATCGACGCGAGTTCTGTTGTGCGCGTAATGCGCGAGCTCTTACGAGCCAACATAATGGCTTCAACAATGCGTCTTGCATACCGTTCCTCCCCTAACTCTCGTATGACTTTATCGAGATCTGCGGCGGACCATGTATTGACGACGTCGGCGGCTGTGAGTCCGTCTTCATTCGCCTTTGGACCAAGCCGCATATCGAGCGGCCCTTCCGTCATGAAACTCAAGCCTTTGGATGAATCTGCGATCTCGTCAGAGGAGACGCCGAGATCGAGCAGAATGCCATTTACTTGCATGACGCCAAGTTCCGCTAGCCTGTCATCGAGATGCCGAAAGTTCCCATCTATACCAGTCCAGCGATCGCCGTAGCTCGCAAATGTCTCCTTGGCGCGTGAAAGCGCTTTTGGATCAACATCCAACGAGTACACGCGACCATCAGGTGCCGATCGCTCAAGCAAAGCTCGCGTATGCGAGCCTCCTCCAAGCGTGCCATCGACCCAGACACCGCCCGGCCGCACCTCGAGACCAAGCATGGTTTCCTCGAGCATGACGGGAATATGGACAGTCTGGTTCATACGCCAAGGTTTTGAAGACGCTCGGCGATGGCATTGCTTTCCGACTCGGTTTTAAGCGAGTACTCCTTCCACGTAGCTTCATCCCAAATTTCCAAGCGATTATACAAACCAGCAACGACAACAGATTTGTCGAGCGTCGCGTATTCGCGGAGATATTCGGGAAGCAATACGCGTCCGGATTTGTCGACCTCGACTTCCATCGCACCAGCCAGCATTAAGCGGGAAAATGCGCGAGTATCGGCCTGACCAAACGGTAGCGACGCTAACTTTTCGGCAAGAACTTGCCACTCACTCTTGGGATAAAGGAACAGGGATCGATCGAGTCCGCGTGTAACCACAGCGCCTTCCGCCAAGGCCGCACGAAACTTGACCGGAACCGACATCCGACCTTTTTCATCGAGGCTATGATGATATTCACCGATGAACATAAGTGCGGAGAGTCAGAAGAAGTAGATTCACCACTTCATCCCACTACATACCATTCTATGCCACATCACTACATTGGTCAAAGAAAGTGAACAATCAAAAAATCCGCTTGTTATAGAGGATTTTTTGTTCTTATTACGTTCCCCTGTGGGTAACTTCATTTCCCACTTTCATTCAAAAACGAAAGAGCCCTCCCCGCTTGCGCAGGAAGGGCCCGTCAGAGACCGAAGGGTCTCTCTCATGCGATCTACGCGGCGGCCTTGGCGGCCATCTCGCGCTCGATCTCGAGCAACTTCTCGATGCCTCGATACATCGTGAGCACGGCCTCGACCTCCGAGACGCCCAAGCGGCGCTTGTTGGAGATGTCGTAGACACCGCCCTCGGACTCCGAGTGCTCGCCGTGAATACCACGGATCGAGAGCTTGAGGTCCTGGGCGAGCTGCTTGAAGTCCGGACGTGCGCTGACGAACGGAAGCTTCACGTGCACACTTGCACGCATCGCCGTGCCGAGGTTGGTCGGACACGAGGTGATCGCGCCGTACTTGTCGGAGTACGCGAAGGGCAGCGTCCCGTTCAGGATCGCCACCATACGGGCGAGACGATCAAAGACCTGACGGATATCTCCGCCCTTCTGCATCGAGATGATGCGAAACTGGTCCTCTTCGTTCGTCCACACGAGCGCCGTCTTGTCGGCGTTGTGGAAGATGCCACGTCCGCTCGGCCAGTCGTGGTTTGCACCAACAACCTCGAGGAAACGATCACCCTGCTTGAACAGGAAGTGATCGTTCACGAGCTGCTCACGCACGGCCTCGTCCATACCCTCGAGCGGGTAGAACTCGCCGGCGAGGTCGCCAGTGAACTTCTCCTTGAACGTCGCTGCGGCACGATTCATGATCTCGAGACGCTGTTCCTTGGAGATCATCGGCGCGAGCGGGTAGCCCTGCAGGTTACGGCCGACGCGGATGCGCGTCGAGACGATGGCCTCCCCAGTCGGATCGACCGGCTCGGTCGGGATCTTGTTCACGTCGAAATCCGTCACGTGGTTCCCAGAGAACCCGTGATACTCCGCGATGAGCGGTCCGAAGAACGGCTCGAACATCTCGTACGCCTCGGCGTCACCTGCATAGGCGCCAACTCCGGAGTCGAGGTTGAGCGTGCCGCTGATGACCGCCATGCCCAGCGTGAAGCCGTTGGTGGTGCGCTGCGAGAGCAACTTGTGTCGCACGTCCTGCGGGAGGGCGGCGAGATGCTTCAACATGAGCATCTGGGGGTTGAGTGACGGAGAATCCGACATAGGAGTGGGGTGGCCGTTAGACGGGGTGGCCTGAGTCTGCATGAGTAAAACCTTTCTTAGCCCAAAAATTGGGGCCCCAACAGTTTAGGACTTTTTGGCTAAAAGTCAAGGGTTTTTGTCAACCCTCATCCCTGCCACCTATTTACTAGTCCGCTTCTTGGTATTTCCTAAAAAAGCCTTAGCCCGTACCTTCCGATGAAACGTAATCGCAAACCGATGCGCCTCATCCCTCACCTGTGCTAATAAATCGACATATTTGTTGCACAACTCACATAATTCGACGGAAACTTGAGAACAAATAATGTCATTCCGTTTGCGTTGCGCACCCTTCACGATTCCCACGACCGGAATCTGGATCTCCAGATGTCGCAATACTTCTTCTACGGCATTTACTTGCGACAAGCCTCCATCAATCAAAATCAAATCCGGCATGCGCCATTCATCATGCTTGAAACGACGCATCAGAGTCTCGCGCATCGAGGCAACATCATTTGGTCCTTCCACACTCTTAATCTTAAACTTCCGATACTCGGCCTTGGCCGGCGCACCACTCTCAAACACAACCATTGAGGCAACTTGCGACGTGCCAGAAATATTTGAAATATCATATCCTTCGATACGACCAAATAAATTCACCGCCATCCCCTCCCCTGGTTTAATACGATCCACCATCTCATCATCGCGCTTCAAAACAGCCACATCTTGAATGTGTTCCAAAAAATATACCTTGTTACGGACTACAGCCGCTTCTTCAAACTTCTTTTCCTTAGAAAGCTTGATCATCAACTTCCGATAATCCTTCAAAATATCATCCTTCTTCCCTTCAAAGAAGCGCGTAAGATCTCGTATCGTCTTTAGATACACCTTCTTATCAACGGCATCAATGCAAACACCAGGACATAATTTCAAATGATGATAAAAACAGGCACGCTTCTGCCCTGGCACACATGTCGACCAAGGAAATGCTTTACGGACAAGATCAAGAGCCGCTTTCAATGCACGTGAAGACGTATACGGTCCAAACACGACCTTGTATTTCTTGGCGGTATCATCATCAAGATCCGTGCCTCGTACTAACATCGGCCTCGGATAATCTTCATTGGTTATTCCCAGATACATGAAGGACTTATTGTCTTTCTGCAGCACGTTATATTTAGGCCAATAATGTTTTATAAGATTCGCTTCCAAAACCAAGGCCTCAAGAGCAGTCGGCTTTGTCACGTAGTCGATCTCCGTAACCTGTTTGGTCATCTCTGGAATATGCGGACCATGTGGCCTATCAAAATGCTGACGCACACGACTCTTTAACGACACCGCTTTCCCCACATACAAAACCTTTCCCTTGGCGTCTTTCATGATGTAAACACCAGGAACCGCAGGCAATTCGCCATTCTTAATTTTGATGTGTGATGGGATCATCTCTTTTTCAGTACCTCCTTCAAATACTTCCCCGTATAACTCTTCGAACTCTTTGCCACATCCTCCGGCGTTCCTTGCGCGACAACTCTCCCGCCCTTATCTCCGCCTTCCGGTCCCATGTCGATAATCCAATCCGCATTCTTGATCACATCAAGGTTATGCTCGATAACCATCACAGTATTTCCGCGGGCCACCAATCGATGAAGTACTTCAAGCAACTTCCGAATATCGTCAAAATGTAAACCGGTTGTCGGTTCATCTAGTAGATAGAAGGTCTTTCCCGTATCGCGTTTTGCGAGCTCCGTCGAAAGTTTAATACGTTGCGCTTCTCCACCCGACAAAGTCGTCGCTGACTGTCCAAGTGTGATATACGCGAGTCCGACTTCATTCATGATTTTCAGTCGATCATGCACCGGCGGAATATCACGAAAAAATTTTGCCGCATCCTCAACGGTCATCGACAAAATATCGTAAATATTCTTGTCGCGATATTTCACTTCCAATGTTTCACGATTAAAGCGCTTTCCTTTACAAACATCACACGGCACATACACCGTCGGCAAAAAATGCATCTCAATAGCGAGCTGACCATTTCCTTCACAATGTTCACAACGTCCTCCTGGGACATTAAATGAGAAACGCCCAACCTTATAACCACGTACGCGCGCTTCAGGCGTCAACGTAAAAATCTCACGCACATGATTCCAAATACCGGTATACGTTGCCGGATTCGAACGCGGTGTGCGCCCAATCGCGCTTTGATCGACATCAACAACCTTGTCGAGCCAATCAATTCCATCGATTCCTCCATGCTTCCCCGCTTTGACGGTCGATCCGTTCAATTTCCGTGCCAACTCACGATAAAGAACATCAATGGTCAATGTCGATTTCCCAGAACCGGAAACACCCGTGACACAGATAAAACGTCTTAACGGTATTTTGACGGTAAGATCCTTCAAGTTATTTTCTTCCGCTCGATGAATCGTAATATGCTCCTTGGCCGCCTCGCGTCGTTTCGTCGGCCACGGAATCACTTTATCGCCACGCAAATAGGCGCACGTCAAACTATCTTTATTTTCCAAAATTTTAGGCAATGACCCTTGCGCAACGATATGTCCTCCATGCTTTCCAGCTCCTGGCCCAATATCAACCAAATAATCAGAAGCGCGAATCGTATCTTCATCATGCTCAACAACGATAATCGTATTTCCAATATCACGAAGTTTCGTAAGCGTATCAACAAGGCGCTGGTTATCCCGTTGATGAAGTCCGATGGTTGGCTCATCCAAAACGTATAACGCACCAACCAAACGTGAACCGATTTGTGACGCAAGACGAATACGCTGTGCCTCTCCACCGGACAAAGTGCCTGCCGTTCGATTCAATGTAAGATATTCCAAACCAACATCAAGCAAAAACGAAAGCCTTGCAATAATCTCTCGCAAAATCGGCTCAGCAATTTTCTCTTCCGTTTTATTCAGCGGTAAACCTAAGAAAAAATCAGCAGCTTCTGTGATCGGCATGCTGGAAACATCGACAATATTCTTATTGTCTCCAAGCCACACAAACAACGACTCCGTTCTCAAGCGATTCCCATGACAAGCTTCACAAATCTCATCGGAAAATAAATCCTTTGTCCCTAAACCGTTACAAGTCGGACACGCTCCATACGGCGAATTGAATGAAAACAAACGCGGCTCGATTTCCGGAAATGCAAATCCATCTTCCGGACAAGAAAAGCGTGCGGACATCAACAGCTCGCTTCCGTCGTCCAGGATCGCGAGTACATTATCCTCGGAGCGATCAATAGCCATTTCAATCGCTTCATTCAAACGTGTCTGTAATTGTTTATTTCCTTCTACTGGCCAAGCAAGCGGAACACGATCAACCACAACCTCGATCGTATGCTGTTTGTATCGAGAAAGTGGAATGCGGTCGCGCAAGCTATACATCTTTCCATTCACACGTACATCAAGAAAACCCGCCTCAAACAAATCTTGCATGAGCTGGCTATATTCTCCCTTTCGACCACGAACAACCGGCGCCAGAATAGCGACTTCATTGGTAAACTTCACTTTCCTTCCCTCGATCGTAGATGTGCGATGGATCTCATCCGTGCGCTTAAGGACACGATCAACCATTTCATCGATCGTCATCTTCCGAATCGGCTTACGACAAATCGGACAATGCGGACGTCCAACACGCGCAAACAACACGCGCAGATAATCGTAAATTTCAGTAATCGTCGCGACCGTCGAGCGCGGATTTGCCGAATGCGCTTTTTGGTCGATAGAAATCGCCGGACTTAAGCCCTCGATCTCATCGACATCCGGCTTATCCATTTGCCCTAAAAACTGACGCGCATAGGAAGAGAGCGACTCAACATATCGACGCTGTCCTTCCGCAAAAATGGTATCAAAAGCCAAAGACGATTTGCCGGAACCGGATAAACCGGTAAAGACAATCATCTTGTTACGAGGCAGCTCTAAAGAAATGTTTTTCAAGTTGTGTTCGCGCGCTCCACGAATCACGATTTTATCTTGCATAATACAGAAATCGGCCAAGAAATCAGGCTCGACCCCTAGACTATCGTCTCTCTTAAGGATTGTCGAGCTTCGGCTTAGCGATCTCCTTCCACGCTTCCCAACCCGGAGCTGTCGATGAGCCGGATGGTAACAAACCCATATAATCAAATGGCGGACCGATCGCTTGATCAAAAAGAAACGGCCAAATAATAAAAGTCGGTTTAATCGATACAATCAGATCTGGAATACGTTTCACAAACGCCACCTGCTCTCCCGGAGAACTCTCCCAGCCATCCGCTTTTGGTCCTTTTCTAAACCAACCAATTTCCGTAAAAGCGATCGGCTTACTTGTATGCGATGCAATCTCCGAATAGTAATCTACAGGAATTTCCGCAGGATCCTTATAAGCTAAAGCTGGATAAGAAGTAAAAGCGATCAAATCCGCATCCGGAAAACGATTAATCAAATCCCAATCCGTGACTTCCGTATCGTCTTTTCCTCCAAATAACCCTCCGCGCAAACCCTTCATCCATTCAAGTTGAAAAATCGGAAAAACACGCGTTTGTGGACTCACCTTTTTTATTTTGCGTGCCGTGTCCTGAAAAAAATCAACTATCAAATCACGAGTTGCCGCATCCTGATAAGAAAAATTTATTTCATTTCCGATCGCTAAATAAGGCGGACGTTCTTGCCTCGCAAATCCGACAATCGCCGCCTGCAAAGATGCTCGCTTTAATTCATCTTTAATAATGGACGATTTTGCACCCGTAACAATCACCGGAGTCCATGACCGCTGTTTGGTAAGACCGACCACCACCGATGCCGCACTCTTCTCCGTCGCGAGCTCCGTCCCCTCCCCAGCCCAACTCAACACACCGCCAGCCTCCGGAACCATCGCCATGAATCGCTCAAATGAAGGACCGTCAAATGCTTCTGGCGTTAAACTAATTCCATACTGTGTCGATGTAGACAGTGGCGGAAGGGATGAAGAACACCCCGCGCCAAGCAAACTGAAAACGGTAATCAAACAAATAAGTTTTCGCATAAATTATTTTTTCTTTGCCGCAAATGCGACACGTATTGCTTTGTTAGCCCACTCCACCGCCAGTTCTCGATTCTCCAAAACCTCTTCCGGCAACGTCCAATACGACATGGTCATCGTCTTCTTTCCCTGCACAGCATAAGTAAACGGCTCACTTCCAACCTGCTCATAATCCGTCCGATTCTTATCGCTTACTTTAAAGTAAATCTTGCCATCCGCCTCAAGCCCAAACATTTTTCCATCATGATAAAAGCCATGGCCGCCAAACATCGGTCGAGTTTTTACATCGATATCAGAAAGAATATCCTCGGCAACATATTGAACAAAAGCGGCGTGCTTAGAGGGCATGGCGCCATCATACACAAAATCCGCCAAAAGGCGGATTTGTGATGGCGGAGAGGGGGAGATTCGAACTCCCGATACCTTGCGGTATGCTTGCTTTCCAAGCAAGTGCACTAGGCCACTATGCGACCTCTCCCAACTTCGGATAGCGGCAGAATCTTAGCCGAATAAGTTGGAACATGCAAGAATAGAGCTATGAACACATATAATTGGTATCAAACCCTAAAAAAACCAAGCTGGGCCCCGCCCTCATCGCTTTTTGGCCCGGTCTGGACCATTCTCTATATTATCATCGCGGTTTCCTTTGGAACCGTTTTCTACAAAGCGGCGACAAAAGAACTTCCGTATATCGTAGCACTACCCTTTATCCTTAATTTGATCTTTAACGCCGCATTTACACCGCTTCAGTTTGGCTTAAAAAACAATTTGCTTGCCGCGATTGATATCTTACTCGTACTCATCACTCTCGTTTGGGCACTGATAGCAATTTATCCGCATTCACGTTGGATTGCGCTGGTTAATATCCCCTACCTAGCATGGGTTACGTTTGCTACGGTTCTACAATTAACAATCACATTCATCAATCGAAACGCATAAAAATCATCGAGTTACGATCATTAACAGCATCAAAATAATCTCATGGCATGGCACGTGTACATCCTACGATGTCGAGACGGCAGTCTCTACACAGGAATTTCCACGGACGTCCGTAAACGACTAGAAAAGCACAATGCCGGAAAAGGTGCAGCGTACACAAGAAGCCGTAAACCCGTTCTACTCCTATGGAGCGCTTGCATGAAAACAGAAAGCGCCGCTCGCAAACGCGAGGCAAAAATTAAAAAATGGAGTAAAGTAGAAAAAGAAGAGTTCATTATTAACCGAGATAAGAAACAAACAGAATGAAAGGCTTTTTCACATTTATCCGCAATCAGGGTGTCCCAGGGCTCACCGTCGGCTTCATCTTAGGAGGCGCGGTCTCAAAACTTGTCACCGCACTCATTAACGACATCATTAGCCCGCTCTTAGGCCTGGCACTCGGATCTGTAGGAGGTCTAAAAGAAGCCTCTCTTAAAATCGGTACAGCAGAAATCCTATACGGAGACCTCATCTCTGTCACAATTGATTTCCTTGTAATCGCACTCGTTATCTACCTTGGAGTAAAAATAATAGGTTTCTTTAAACTAGACAAAAAGAAAGAACCATAAAAAAAAGCAAGCCTCGATCAGAGGCTTGCTTTTTTATTAATCAAATTGAAGCAATCGGTTCACCTATCACGTAGCTACCAAAAAACGCATCGGAAATATCATCAACTTTCTTTGCCCAATTAATTCCATATAAACTTGCTGCAATTGATGGAGACTTTACCCAACGCAACAACCCGCCCCGTTCCACCGCATAGACATTTGGTAATGACTCGATCTTCACAAGCTTACTCCCGGGTTTATACGTGATAATTCCGCCAAGCGGAACTGAAGCCAGCTGTTCCGTCGGAATCGTAGCGACGTTCTTAAAATCCGCGTACCAGGTGAAGTAAACACGGTCATTTGGAAAGACATAACGTTTGCCATTTGCACCACAATAATACACAGCTGTATTCGCTAAACTTTTGATCAAAGAACCGGAAATACAGTTGGTGCCACCTGTTGTAACCAATCCCTTGTCCGTATTGATATCCATACTCGCTTCAGCCGCTTCAGAAACATCGTAGGTTCCAGGTCCAAGCGCGGCATTCAAACTCGCATATGGATCGACCGGATCACCATTTGGCTGATGAATTTCAAAATGTAAATGAGAAGCAATATCTTCTGCATTCCCACTATCACCCATCCAACCAACCAATTGCCCTTTCTGCACGATTGAACCCCGGACCAATCCAGGAGCATACGCATTCACCACACCACCTGCTCCGTCATCCGTTCCAGGACTATCATTATTCACATGAATATAATGATAGGTCCAACCCTCAGAATCTTTTAAGACGATCTGATAACCCCAGCTCGCTTCCGGGTTAACAAGATAACTAACGACTCCATCAACGGCGGCATAAAGAGGCGTCATTTTTGGTCCAAGAATATCGATACCAATATGTGGATGACCAGACCTTGGGTCACCGTAATTGTCCGTAAACGTAAGAGTCGCATCCGTCGGAAATGCAATAACCCTGACGGTCGACGTTGACTGCGCATGCGCTACTCCCGCTACAAAGAAAAGCAGGAAACTCGCCATAAACGTACCTAATAGACGATACAAATACATCATTTATACATACTACCATCTAAAAGAAATCAATGTTTACGCTCCAACTTTCCAAGGGATATCGGTCAAATAATCCGACTTACCAACCTGAACATCCTTCATACGCAAAATCGCGTAAACCATACTCGCGTGAAAATAAAAATTCGGGATCGCGTAGGACTTTGCATAATCCACTCCGGACAAATGCTTATCCGGAAAATAAGCCAACGTAATTTTACGATTATCGGCATCTACAAACTGTTCCTCCTTAAACGTCTCGAGATATGACAATGTTTTCTGTACACGCTGTTTCAACTCAGCAAAGGACGTTTCTTTATCTTCAAATGCTGGATTCTCGACACCGGCCAAACGCGACGTACAGCCTTTAGCATTATCACAAGTCATTTGAACCTGTTTTACAAATGGAAACATGTCAGTTGCAATCCGCGCATCCAATAATTCTGATTCAGCGACACCTTTCTCTTTTGTAAATGCTTCCCCCTTGTCTAAAAGGACCAGCAAGCTCCTCAGAGCATTCTGGAACAATGGAACCGTGTACTGATAAATAGAGGCGTTCATATTATTTTACAAATTCCACAACTTCATTAAACGCACGACGTACTTTAGGTCGATTCGTCTCATCACTCAGAAGACGATAACCGAGTGCCAACATCGTTGTCGCGCTAAGATTCTTCTCCTTCAATCCAAGAAGGTCACCGACTTTCAATGGATCAAATCCTTCCATCGGGCCACTATCAATACCGAGCAACGACGCACTCTCGATCATGATGCCGAGTGGGATGTAAGCCTGTGCGCGCACCCAGACATCAAGCGATTCATCACTTCTATGAGAGATCGACCCCCCGACCATCTGCTTCAAACCATCAAGCGACTCTGATGCCACGCCCTGTATCTTTGCTGTGCGTTCGATCAACTCATTTACAATATTTGCACGAGCATCAGTACGTCGCGCGATTACGACCAAATGCGAGGCATCCGTGACCTTAGGCTGATCCCATGCGGCTGCACGAATATCAGTCCTTACTTCCGTATTTTCAACCACGATAAACTTCCATGCCTCAATTCCGAACGAACTCGGTGACAATCGAGCCGACTCTAAAATCGTATGTAAATCCGTTTCTGAGATCTTTTTAGCCGGATCAAAAGCTTTCGTAGCAGAGCGCCAACTCAACGCTTTCACGATTTCATCCCCATTCATATTGACAATTTCCATTAGATGCTATAAAAAGACAACCAACTATACAAAATATAGCATGACATCACAAGACGTCAAGCCTATGGAATCACCAGAAAATAAATCCAAATGTGTGGCCTTTGCCACAACCGTGCTGGGAGACAAATGGACTCCCCGCCTTCTTTTTGCGCTCTCACAAAAAACCCTACGATTTAACGAGCTACAAACAGAAGCGGGCGGCGTAAACCCACGCACCCTTTCCGATCGCCTTTCCGACCTAGAGAGGCTTGAAATTATTACTAAAACGATCTATTCTGAAGTCCCTCCACGCACAGAATACGCCCTAACACAAAAAGGGAAAGATTTACTTCCTGTCTTAAAACAGATGGCTAACTGGGGTGAAAAATATTTTGGACACTGCTAATTATGCAAAAAAAGAACACACTCTTCAGCCTTCTACCTCGGTATAAAGGCTTTATCGCTGGCTTGCTGACCTTGTCCGTCTTTGGCAAAGTCCTGAGCTTAACATTCCCAAAACTCGTCGCCGCGGGTATCGATACCTACACGCACGGCACATTTAATCTCGTTACCGTCGCTATCCCCTTTTTAATTATTGGCGGAGTCATGCTGACGTCTGACTATATCCTCGGAATCCTCGGCATTTATGCATCCGAGCGCGTCGCGAGCGATTTACGTCAGCAAGTTGCAGATAAGATCTCTCGTCAAAGCTACACATTCGTCCAATCAACAACAGCATCCAAGCTCCTAACAAATCTTACGAGCGATATCGATGCGATTAAAATGTTTGTCTCGCAAGGCATGATCATCCTTGTTTCATCGCTCGTATTACTTATTGGCGCAAGCGTGATGCTGATCGTCACCAACTGGAAACTCGGACTCGTCGTCCTTCTGATGATTCCGATCATGGCCTTCATGTTCTACGGAATCTTCTCCCAAGTTGGCGCGCTCTTTGGCGCTTCTCAAAAAATCATCGACCGTCTAAACAAGACAATCAATGAGAGCATTCTTGGCGCAACCTTGATCCGCGTCTTGAACGGTCAGGAGGCGGAATCGGCAAAATTTATCGTCGTGAACTCGGATGCCAAAGAAAACGGACTGAAAATCTTGCGCGTATTCTCGAGCATGATTCCACTCATCACTTTTATTTCGAGCTTAGCCACGCTCGCGATTCTTTCTTTTGGCGGACACTTGGTCATCATCGGCCAGATGAGTGTCGGTGAACTCGCCGCATTTAACAGTTATGTTGGAATCCTTATTTTTCCAATGTTGATGCTGGGCTTCATGAGCAACATGATCGCCCGTTCCTCCGCATCCTATGCACGTGTTGCAGAAGTCCTTGATGCTCCAGAAATTCCGCAAGGCGGAGACTATAAAGCGGATCTCATCGGAAATATTGAATTACGTAACGTCAGCGTCGCTTACGGTGAGCATCCCGTTCTGAAAGATGTCAGCTTTAAGCTCCCCGCAAAAACCCGCACAGCGATTCTTGGTCCAACGGCTGCCGGAAAAACCCAGCTCCTGAATGTCTTGACCGGTCTCACACCTCCAAAATCGGGTGAGGTTTTATACGACAATCATCCAGTGATGAGCTACGACAGTGAAAGCCTCCACTCACAGGTAGGAATGGTGTTTCAAGACAGTATCGTTTTCAATTTAAGCGTTCGTGAAAACATCGCTTTTGGACATGAAGTGAAACCGGAAGCCATTGAAAAAGCGATCGACACAGCGGAATTAAAAAACTTTATCGATACACTCCCTAACGGATTCGACACGCTCGTCTCCGAGCGCGGCACCAGCCTTTCCGGCGGTCAAAAACAGCGTTTAATGCTGGCTCGTGCTTTGGCAATTGAACCCCGCGTCCTCCTGCTCGATGACTTCACCGCACGCGTTGATACCAACACTGAACATCGTATTCTGGAAAACGTACGTAAAAACTATCCGGACATCACATTGATTTCCGTAACACAAAAAATCGCCTCTGTTCAGGATTATGATCATATCATCTTGCTGATGGAGGGCGAGGTTCTGGCACAAGGTACGCATACACACTTGATGGAAACCTCTCCGGAGTATGTCCAGATCTTCAACTCCCAACGCAGCACCAACCAATATGAACACTAATTCCACAAAACGGACATCATCGCTTTCAGCGATCCATAAACTTCTCCCTCTCCTCAAAGAGGAGAAAGGTCAACTAGCACTAACCGTACTCACGGTCTTAGTCGCTTCTGGTATCAACCTTGCTGTACCGTTCATCTTTGGATATGCGGTCGACAACTTCATCAAAAAGGCAAACTACCAAGGAATTTTTGCAACGACCGGCGGGTTGTTTGTAGCGTTTTTAGTAGCCCTCGTGACAAGTTACGCGCAGATGCAGTTCACGGGACGTATTGGTCAACGCGTACTCTTCCGTCTGCGTAACATGATTTTTGCTAAGCTTCAATCCTTGCCAATTGCGTTCTTCAATCGCAATAAAGCAGGCGACCTGATCTCGCGCATCAACAACGACACCGACAAGCTCAACCAATTCTTCTCGGAAACCTTGGTACGTTTCACGATGAGTATCGTCATGATTATCGGTTCCGGCACCTTTTTACTCGTCCTGAATTGGCGCCTCGGCTTGGCCGCATTAATTCCCGCACTCGTTTTATTTGTTTTCACTCAAGCAACGTCCGGCTGGATTAAAAAACGTAATGCAGAAGCCCTGCGTGCCACGGGTGGATTAAGCGCAGAAATCCAAGAAAGCCTTGAGCACTTCAAGGTTGTAGTCGCTTTTGATCGTCGTGATTATTTCCGTCGTCGCTTTGCGGAAGTAAACAACATCAACTTCAAAGCCGCTGTCCGCGCTGGAATCTCAAGCGCGCTTTACTCCCCTATCTACGACATTGCTTCCAACTTGGCTATCCTTGTCGTACTTGGTTACGGTCTTAACTTGGCCTCGCAAAGCATTATTACCGTCGGTTTGCTCTTGAGTTTCCTGATCTATATTGAACGATTTTACGGACCGCTCCGCCAAATCGCGATGCTCTGGAACTCGTTACAACTCGCACTTGCCGCTTGGGATCGTGTCTCGGAAATTCTGGAAGAACCGATGGATCTGCCTGTAGTAGATGCTCTTACCTCGCATAACGACGACTCTCTCATCCGATTCAATGCGGTCGGTTTTGGCTATCCAGAACGTCCTAATGTCTTAAGCGATATTAAAATCGATTTGAAACCCGGCAAAACGTATGCACTCGTTGGTCCGACGGGTGGCGGTAAGACCACAACCGCTTCTCTGATGGCGCGCCTGTATGACCCTTCAGAAGGTGTCATTCTGTTTGATGGACGTGACCTGCGCACCTATTCTGATGAAGAGCGTACAAAGAAAATTGGATTCATCTTACAAGAACCGTTCTTGTTTACCGGCACGGTTCTAGAAAATATCTTCTACGCCAATCCAGATTACGTTGATAAAGATCGTGAATCAAAAATCGCCACAATCGATACAATGGGGCTTGCTCGACTCTTGTCGCGTTTTGAAAATGGCGTGGACACACCCGTTTCCGGCGCAGACTCGATCTCACTCGGGCAAAAGCAACTCATTGCGTTCATGCGTGCCGTCTTGCGCAAGCCAGAGCTCTTGATTCTCGATGAAGCCACCGCCAACATCGATACGATTACGGAGCAATCCCTACAAGAGGTTCTTGACCAATTACCAAAATCAACAACCAAAGTCATTATTGCCCATCGCCTGAACACCATCGAGAACGCGGATGAGATCTTCTTTGTGAATGAAGGCCGACTACAGGCGGCTGGTAATCTTCAAAACGCAGTAGATATGCTTATGCATGGCAAACGCCAATCGTGATAAACTAAAACGATATGAAGAAACTATTCGCTTTAGCAGGAGCCCTTGCTTTATTAGGCGCTGGCTGCGGCGCTCAAACGACCGCTCCCATCACAACGACGCCAACAGCATCAACTATTGGATCAGCGGAATCACGATGTGATGCACTCCTGACGCTCGAAGAAGCAAAAACAATTTCAGGTCTCGCTTATGCAAAGCGCGATGTCAGCGTTCAAATGCTTCGCAACATCGTCGTGACAACATGTACGTACTCTGCTCCTGGTTTAACCGCATCGATCAAACCCATCTCTATCCTAACGCGCTTCGCATCAACGGTTGAAGAAGCGACCACTATTTTTGAAGCAAGTAAAACAGCTGCCTATACCGATGGACAAACACTTCCCGGAATCGGCGAGCAAGCCCTCTGGTCACAAACATTTGGACAAGTGTCCGTGCTTCAAGGGCAAACTTGGCTCATTGTGACAGCAAACAACAATCAAGAGCTGGCCACAAAATTTGCTCAAGCCATTGTTCGTAAACTCCAGTAAGATGCAAATCACGAGCAGTGGTAGAATAGGAGCTATGAAGGCTCCTATTCATATTTCTGAAGATCTTCGTTTTGGCGCTCAAATCATAGATGCTTGGCGACAAGCGAGCGCGCTCAAACTTCCCGCCTCCCATCACAAACCGACATCTGTCGTTGTTTCTGGTATGGGAGGCTCAACGCTCGGTGCCCATGTATTGCAAAGCGTTTTCCACGACACGTTACGCGTCCCCTTCCAAATCTCCAACGACTACCATCTACCCAATCATGTCGGACCAGATACGCTTGTTATTATCTCGAGTTACTCGGGAACAACGGAAGAGACACTTTCAGCTGCCCGCGATGCACTGCGTCGTAAAGCTCATATCGTGATCATGACAAATGGCGGCGACCTAGCGGCAATGGCCAAAAAACACAAGCTTCCTGCACTCATCATCGATCCAGAAGAAAACCCATCCAATCAACCAAGAATGGCCATTGGTTATATGGCGATGAGCCTGGCCGGAATACTGACTCAAGCAGGAATTCTTAAAATAAGTGAACGCGAGATCAAGTCAGCGGCAAAGGCGGCAAATACAATCGATAAAAAACAGTCGGAAGCACTGGCATCACACCTGGAAAACGCCTTCATCCTACTCATGTCAGCTGAGCATTTATCTGGAGCGGTTCATGTTTTTAATAATCAAATTAATGAAAACGCCAAACAGCTTTCGGTCGCACAACTCATACCGGAGCTGGATCATCACTTCCTGGAAGGCATCACCTTTCCACGTTCAGTAAAAAAACATCTCGTCGCCGTACTCTTCCAATCCGCTCACTACAGCCCTAGAAACCAAAAACGCATAAAACTCACCGCAGAACTACTACAAGAACAGGGCATCTGTGCCATCATTGTCGATGTTGCAGGTAAAAACCGGCTAGAAGAAGCATGGACATGTATCGGACTTGGCGCGCACACGAGTCTGGCGCTTGCACAACTCCATCACATCAACCCCTGGCCCGTTCCCAATGTGACGGAACTAAAACGGAGAATGACAGAAACCTAATCCATGTCCCATTATGTCGATCATCCAGGACTGACGCAGGCCCAAGCCGAGCGGCATTTGGCGTCAGACGGACATAATGAGCTGATCGGCAAGGAAGAATCCGGCTGGCAGATCCTATTACGACAATTCGCAACTCCGTTCATCTATCTCCTTGCGCTTGCAAGCGCAATTTCATTATTCCTCGGCCAAACAGTTGAGGGATTATTGATTACCGGCTTTGTCCTATTAAACGCCGCGATCGGATTCATCCAGGAAGAACGCTCTGCACACGCAGTCCGTGAATTACGGAAATTCATGACGCCTCTTGCCCGCGTGCGTCGTGATGGTAAAGAACAGCAAATTAAAACGCGTGAGTTGGTTATTGGCGATATCCTCCTGCTCGAGGCTGGCGATCGAATCCCGGCTGACGCAAAGCTCATCAAAGCCCGTGAAATAAGCGTCGATGAATCGATGTTAACGGGAGAGTCGCAACCAGTGCCAAAAGACATTAAAGAACAACCGTTACTCTATACAGGTACCCATATCGTCATGGGAAAAGCGGAGGCGATCGTCACTGCCACCGGCTCAAAAACGCATTTAGGAAGTATCACAGGATTCGTAACGGAACGTCGTCCCCAGGGGGAGTTTGAACAGGGCATTTCTCGCTTCAGTCGATTTATCTTGCGCATGGTCGTTGTGACACTCGTTATTGTTTTTGTCGCAAATATCGCCATCAAAGGACAGGGCACGGATCTTGTTGAGCTACTTGTGTTTTCTATCGCCCTTGCCGTAAGTGTTATTCCAGAAGCACTTCCGCTCGTTACCAGCATCGCACTTTCACGTGGCGCCCTTAAACTCGCCAAACAACAAGTTGTCTTAAAGAGATTATCCGCGATGGAAAATCTTGGTTCTATCGATGTCCTCTGTACTGATAAAACAGGAACACTAACGGAGAATCATCTCACGGTTCACTCGGTTATGGGTGACAAAGCGCTCGTTCTCTCTACCGCCCTATCCGGTTCTCGCGATTTCTTGATCGATGGCACACGTCCACAAAATGCCTTTGACGCAGCCCTATTTGATGCATTAAGCGAGGAAGATCGACCTAAACACGACACCCTGATCGATGAGATACCTTTTGACCCCTCACGACGTCGTAGCAGCACAGTCCTTGAACATAACGGTGAACGCCTGCTCGTCGTAAGAGGCGCTCCGGAAACACTCTTTGCTCGTTGCGCAAAATCAGACGAGGCACTTCGCTTACGTGTAGCCAAATGGACAACCGCGCAAGGCATCATGGGAGGTCGTGTGCTCGCGATCGCGACCAAAAAAATTCATCACGGAGAACTTACCATCAAAGATGAACACGGTTTGGAATTTCTGGGATTGATCTCATTCCGCGACCCAGTAAAAGAAACAGCGACCAGAGCTGTCCATGAAGCTAAGCGTCTTGGTATCGATGTAAAAATACTAACGGGAGATGCTCCGGAAGTCGCTGGCGCGGTTGCACGTGAAATCGGGTTGATCAAATCTGTCGACCAAGTCATGCTCGGCGATGATTTCTCCGCACTTGATGAAAATGAAAGAAAAAAAGCCGTTCGTGAATATGCCGTTTTCGCCAGAACAACACCAGAGCAAAAATACGCAATCATAAAAAGCATCCAGTCTCGCGGTCTTGATGTCGGATTCCTAGGAGAAGGCGTGAACGATGTCCCCGCCTTGAAAACAGCCGAGGTTGGACTCGTCGTGCAAAGTGCCTCCGATGTCGCCCGTGAATCCGCGGATGTCATTCTGCTTGAATCCAGCTTACTGGCGATCATAAATGGTATCCGACTCGGACGAGAAGTCTTTGCCAATACCAACACGTATTTACGCGCGACCCTAACCAGTAACTTTGGCAACTTTTACGCAATTGCCGTCTCCACACTCTTTATCCGAGAATTGCCGATGCTTCCTTTACAAATTCTCTTGGTAAACCTCCTTTCCGATTTCCCGATGATTGCTGTTTCAACCGACCGTCCGGATACATCTGAATTAAAGAAGCCGAAACATTACAATATAAAAGACGTAGTGCTGATCGCAATCGCTCTTGGAACTATTAGTACAGTTTTTGATTTCATCTTCTTTGCGATTTATGCAAGATCACCCGGACCAATTCTACAAACCAACTGGTTCATCGGATCCGTGCTGACAGAACTCGTCTTAATTTTTTCCATCAGAACACGCGGTTTTTTCCTAAAAGGAAAACCTCCCTCATTCTGGATACTCTTATTTAGTATCTTGGCGGCTGCGGTTACGATCTTTCTCCCTTACACATCGATCGGACAATCGCTTTTCCTGCTTCATCCGCCATCCGCCATGCATCTCGCAACCATTCTCATTATCGTCGTGGCATACTTCATCACATCGGAAATCGTAAAAGTATTTGCACTCAAAAACTTACTTGGAGCAAAAACACCAAAACGCGGAAAATAACAACGCCCCGCAAACCGAAGTTTGGGGGCGTAAGCTTCAACTATGTTGATGGATGGCGAGTACCTGCTCGGAATACGAGCAGAATCGCTGTAGACGATGTTCTGACCCACGCGGAACGGCCGCCAATACACCCGGCCATTGATATGCAAGATGAATGCCGTACTCCCGCTCCACGCGTATCCGATACGGACGCATAGACATGAAGGTGAGCAGTTCATCACCACCTTTCGTTGAACGGGATACATCGATGCATCCGATATCGTCCAAGGTGGACTCCAGCCGTTTGACGGCGGAACGGACATATTCGCAAGCATGTCCGTATCGTTCCTCAATGAGTGAGATGGGCGGAAGCTCCACGACAGGTGACGAGACACCATCGGGAACAGCAACCAACGTATCCTCATTCTCAAAATAGAGCTTGTGTCGATGTCGTGTCTCGGAACAACGATGCATGGCATCGCTTGCCAAGACTTGGCGTACCTCGACCACGCCCTTATTCCCAACACTGTCAGGAACAGAGAGGCGCATCACCTTCGGCGACCACGTCGAGAGCGACGGCGTAGAGGGCTTAGGAAGGCGCAACGCCTTCAGAATCCGGAGCGGGACCGTATCGTCCTCCTCTCGCGTCTTCTGGGTGGCTACAGACCGATTCTGACGCTGCACCGTCCAAAAAAGAGACGCTGCTGCGGGAAACCAATGCAGAACAAGCTCCTCAAACTCCTCCTGATCGATAGATCCGTTTCGTCGAACCTGACTAACCAATTCTGTCGATACACTCGGAAGGTGCATGCCAACTCCTGTCGAACAGTCCGACATCATCAACGCTACGCCGCTTTTAAAATCATGTCTACAAGCAATAGAAAAGCCGACCCACCCGGCTTCTACGGGTGGGTCGGCATGGAAGCTCAGCAGTCGAACAGTGCAGGTTCCTGCATCTGGAGCTGATAGGTACGGCTCGTGAGGAAATCCCAGGACAGCTCGCCCAGCGTGTCATCGGGCTTTGCTGGCGCGGTCTCGTCCTTGGGCTTCTCCTTACCCTTCTTACCGCGTCCCGTCTGACGGCAGCAGTTGACGGTAGCGATCGGACCGAACGCATCCTCAAGCAGGAAACGGTACGGCCGGATCGAGAGCATCTCGACCAGCTGACCAAAGAGCGGCTGCTCGGAGGCACGATGAGTGAACGGTCGGCCCTCGTGCGAGGCGATGCAGGCGTAGGCCTGCGGGTAGAGGCGCTCGATCTCACGCAGCGTCTTCGCGCAGTCGACGATCTCAGGTGTCTCCACCGGATCATCCCCATGCGCCTTCTGCGCCGAGAGCCGGAACACACGGCACCGGAAATCCGCACGCGCCGCCATCTCGGGGATGAATCCGGAAACCCGTCCGTAAGCCGTGCGTACCAGGACAACGCCATAGTGACGATTCAGCTCGCGATTGATCGCGTCTCCGTAACAGGCGCGGACGACATGCCCACGCTCCACTTCAGTGAAGCCATGAAAGCACTTGCGGTACGAACCGCTCGCCTCACCCTGAAGACGCTCACGCAGCAGCTCGTACATCTTCACAGCTCCCGGAAGGGACACCTTGCAGATATCGACAAACGGCGCGTGATCGATGACTTCACTCGTCGCGCTCTGAATGCGTACGGTGATCTCGGAAGGAACGTTGAGAGACATGGAACCCCCTTTGAGGTATCGGCCTCGCGTCGCAGGAATGCGATCGCGTCCGACCCATTTGTCGCGAATTACGTGACAAATGGGCCGGATACGATCAGTTCAAAAATGCGACAAAATCTTTCGCTCCAAAATCGGGATCAATCTGCTTCGAAACATCCAAACCTACACTCGCATTTGCCCAGCTCTTGCCATTCCGGATATGAAACTCAACGGCTTGACGATAAAATCGTTCCCAATTTTTTTCCGTATACAATAGTCGCTCTTCTAGAACATGGAAAGCTGCAAGCAATTCTTGATCCGCCTCGGCAGCTGTAGCATCTCCCCGATCACGAGCCTTCACAGCCTTAGAGTACGGAATGATCGATAATAAATCGGCACCGACTTGTTCCCGTAAAAAAGCCTCTTCATCTTCATCTGTGACTTTATTCCCGATCACCGCAACAGGAATACCGAATTCCGCAGCATAGCCCTTGTATTGTCGATAGACGCCCACGGAGGCAAGCGTCGGCTCGACCACGATCAGCGTAAGATCAAACTTGGTAAACAGCCCGGATGCAAACGCATCAGCACCCGCCGTCATATCGACAATCACAAATTCCTCCTGTCGATCAACCAAGTGATTCAAAACAAGCTCAACGGCGCCCGTCTTAGCGTGATAGCATTTAACTCCCTAATCATCTTCCTGAAACCCTCCGGTCGCCATTACACACATCCCTTCATACTCAAACGAAAAACGATGAAAAAACACATCGGAAGAATCGAACCGTATAAAACGCGATCCTCTGCCCGGTGGCGTCGTTTTAACCATTTGAGACGCGGAAGAAATCAACGGATTGGATCCGCGCAAATAATCCTTGATTTCTGGTAGTAGATTTCCTAGTGCAGGAATAATAGCGGCTCGCTCGGCAGATACGCCCAAAGCAGAGGCAAGTTGCTGATTGATATCCGCATCGATCGCTAAAACCTTTTTTCCATGCGTAGCCAAATGTCGGCAAAAAAGTGACGACAATGTCGTCTTTCCGCTCCCACCTTTCCCTACAAACGCGATCTTCATACGCTTTTAGCGCAACTCGTGCACATTCCAAAAAATTCCACGAGATGTTTCTGGATTTTAAAACCACTCTGCTCCGCTACTGTCGACTGGATACGTGCAAGCTGCTGCTCAATCTCAAGCTCGACAACCGTCTCGCAACTCGTACAAACCACATGATGGTGATGATCACCATGCGTAATCTCGTAACGCTTTTGCCCTTCTCCAAAATCAACTTCTGAAATCTCACGCTTCAAGAGTAATTTTTCAAGCTCACGATACACCGTTGTTTTATTGACCGATAAACCACGCTTCTCCAATGCATCCACCAATTCCATAGCCGCCATCGGTTTTTCCAAAGCCGATAGAATCTCGTGAATCGCAAGCTTAGCTTTTGTTTGCCGTTCTTTCATAAGCTTCATTAAACGCAACCGAGTTGCATTTGTCAATAGCTTGTGTTAAGTTATCCACATAACGATATGCATACACTTTTCCCTGCGCTAATCGCGGCTACTGTCATAAGCCTGCTATCTCTCATAGGATATGCAAGCTTAGCTTGGAAAAAAAGCCAAACAGCTTTTGTCCAACATACTATCGTCGCTTTTGCAGCGGGCGCTCTCCTAGGAAACGCATTCTTCCATCTTTTACCAGAATCGGTTGAAGCCTCACCCAATGCTCTCACGTGGGCCCTGGCTGGGATCTTAACTTTCTTTGTCCTCGATTCCATTCTCTGGATTTATCACAGTCACGCCGGTCGTCACCTGCACGATCATGAACATGACCATGTCCCAGAAAAACCCGTTGGATATCTCAATCTCATCGGTGACACTGTTCACAACTTCACCGATGGAATCACGGTCATGTCGGCATTCCTCATCAATCCTGCGCTCGGTTTCAATACAGCGGTTGCGATCGGTCTGCATGAAATCCCTCAAGAGCTTGGCGATTTTGGCATTTTACTTTCTTCAGGATTTTCAAAAAAGAAAGCACTCTGGTTAAATCTCTTGGTTTCGCTTGCGATGTTCGCCGGTGTCATCGGTACGTGGCTTGCTGCGAGCTTTGTCGCAACCCTCACCTCGTGGACCATTCCACTCGCTGCAGGATTTATGATCTACATGGCTTGTACAAACTTGTTTGCAGAAATCAAGGAAGAACCAGAAATCAAAACACGATTATGGCAAACCCTCGCCATGCTCATCGGTCTCGGTATCATGTTCCTAACTGCAGGAATGGAATAAAAAAAAGAATCCGCTAAAAGCGGATTCTTTTTTTTATCTATATCGATTATCGAGCGAGCGCCGCGTCGATCGCTCCCTTCAACTCGCTATACGGAACAGCGCCAGAGATAAGCGCGCCGTTGACGAAAGTCGCAGGCGTACCCTCGACACCGGCCTTCGTGCCCTCGTTCAAGTCGCTTGTGATACGAGCTGCCGTTTCTCCGCTATCAACGCATTTATCAAAGTTGGTTGTATTCAAACCCAACTTCTTGGCGAGCTCTGTATACAATGAGCGGCTAAGCGTTGCTTGATTAGCAAACAACTCATCGTGCATCTTCCAAAAAGCATCGTTTCCTCCAAGTTTTGCTGCGCATTCTGCTGCTTCAGCAGATTTCTGCGCTTCTGGATGGAAGGAAAGCGGATAGTGACGATAGACCACGCGTACATCGTTTGGATAATCCTTGAGTGCCTGTTGCACAGCTGGGAGGTGACGCTGACAGAACGGGCACTGGAAATCCGAGTATTCAACTAGAGTCACCTTGGCGTTTTTTGCTCCCTGAATATGATCGCTAGCACCGACCTCCTTCAACGGACCTGCGGCGACTGGAGCTCCAGCAGACGGAACCTGTGCAGCGGGCGCAGGCACATAAGCATTATTGCCACCACCAAACGCAAGCGGATTACCTCCCAAAACAAGATTAAGAGTTATCCCCAAGCCTACAACAGCAGAAATAGCGATACCGAGAAATAACCCGGTAAAAAACATGGACTTTGGACCTCCTTCAAAAAAGCTTTGATTCATAGAATTTATGAGAGATTAGCATGTATTATGGACGATTGGCCAGAGCTTGATCCCATTCTGCGGGCGTCATGCCAAAGCGTCGTTCGTCCCCGATGAAAACGGTGGGTGTCCTGTCGACACTATTCTTTACACCTTCTTGATAGGAAGCCATGACCTTTGCATCGCCCGCTTTCGAGCTAAGGCAAGTGGCAAATTGGTCGGCGTCTAAACCAAGTTGTGCGGCATAAGCTTCAAAGTCCGCAGAAGGATCGCGACCTCCCTCCCAATTTAGCTGACCTTCATAGAGCTTTATCTTCATTTCCCAAAACTTGCCTTGATCCTGGGCACAACGTCCGGCATTGGCGGCGATCCTTGCATTTGGATGAATGGTCATAAGTGGAAAATCTTTCCAAACAAATTTGACCTTATCCTTATATTTTTCGATCGCGTAGTTGACGGAGCCTTCCGATGCGCGGCAAGCCGGGCATTGAAAGTCACTGTACAAATGAACGACCGTCGTTGCATCTTCTGGTCCGATAAATGGATCAGCGGAATCATCAAAGGTTATGCTGCCACTTGATGGAGGTGTTGATGGTGGGGCAGAAACAATCGCCCAGACCAAGCCTCCAAAAATGAGCGCCGAGATAACCACAATTCCGACTAACAATCCTTTGTTTGAGGTTTCTTGCATAGGTTAAAAGAATGGCATGACTACTCCTAATACGCAACGCCAACCGTTTTATTTCACTCTCAATCCTCCGTAGATTGGAGGTATCGAATAATATCAAGAGCCGCTTTGGAGCCCTCCCCAACGGCTACGGCGATCTGCTTGTATGAAACCGTGGTCACGTCACCCGCCGCCCAAATTCCATCAACATTTGTACGATTATTTGCATCGACAATAATCTGTCCGGATTTATCCTTGGCAACGAAATCGATAAATTGTGATTGCGGAACCAATCCGATCTCAATAAACACTCCCTCCGTTGGAACAACGCTTTCTTTACCGTCTTTATCGGCAAGAACAATCGACGCAAGAGTTTGAGCTCCCTCAAATCGTACGGTTTTTGTCGATGGATGAACCGTAATCTTTGGATTCGATAAACATTTACGTTTCATCACCTCGTCCCCCATAAGCTCCGAATTAATCATCACGATATGAATCTCGCTCGCATAATTCGTTAAGAGTAACGCGGCATCCATAGCGCTATTTCCACCACCAATCACATGCACTTTTTTTCCTGAAAATAACGGTGCGTCGCATGTAGCGCAATAGGTAATTCCTTTCACATTAAATTGATCCTCTCCCGGTACGCCAAGCTTACGATGATCTGCACCCGTGGCAACAAGAAGTGTTTTCGTCGGATAAGCTCCGCGATCCGTTTGAACGGAAAAACCACCTGTCGTTTTGCTAATCCGTACAACTTTCTCAGCTTCATGTAATTCCATCGCCTTACGATAATCATCCAAATGCTTCTGAAAAGCTTGAACGAGTTTCACGCCTGAAATCTCATGAATCCCTAAATAATTTTCAACATCGGACGACCAAATGACTTGCCCGCCAATATCGCCAGCAAACATAGCGAATTTCAACTTTTGACGAGCCAAATAAACGGATGCAGACATTCCAGCCGGCCCTCCACCAATAACAATGCAATCAAACATGACAACAGTATACCCTATGCCCGTTTACGATTGTGAAGAACAAGCCAAATACCTGCAGCAAAAAGAGGTACGGTGAGGTACTGCGTCGGAGTCAGACCAAAATATCGGGCATCGACGATACGCAAGAAGTCCAAACAAAACCGCGTAATCCCTTCAATGATCATATACGTACCAAACCAAAAACCAGGCTGACGCTGTTTGCGATTCAACCACAAAAATATCAAACCCGTCGCAAACCCAATCAAGGAAAGATACAACCCAAGATCATGACGAACGCTTCCATCAGGATATTTTACACCGAGTAAAGAATGCGTGAGCG
>Ga0163152_10001179_pt1 | contig 42522 bp, 40 predicted proteins | sample OliLakLV19MP8IB2_FD_148635 | JGI IMG/M metagenome (GOLD analysis project Ga0163152, IMG submission 148635) | Freshwater microbial mat bacterial communities from Lake Vanda, McMurdo Dry Valleys, Antarctica - Oligotrophic Lake LV.19.MP8.IB-2 | ecosystem: Environmental > Aquatic > Freshwater >...
GGTTGGAAATCACAAAATCTTGACTGATCGTGACCGACCCGAGTAGAAAACATCCACAGCACAGACGCGGCGGAATCGCCGGTCACGTTCCGCCGGAACCGCTGGTCATCTTCGCCGGAATACGCACAATGGGCCGCAACAGGTCAACAACGGAGGCTTCAGGCCCGCACGCGCGCGCACGGGAAATCGAAAACCTGGTAACGAACTATTGAAGGGAGATCGTCATGGCGAACGGCTGGAGTACGGAAAGACCGACGTCCCCCCGCTTTTGAGTAGCAGGAGTGTTTAGAGTCTAGCCCCGGCCAGGAGGTTGGACGTGAAGAAGCGGTTTTCCGAAGAACAGAGCATCGGGTTCCGTGGAGGACCTGCAATCGGCGCGCAGCCTCGGCCTTCACGGGCACCTGCGTTGCTGATGCCGCAGTCAGCAAAACTGCCGGGCGGCGGCCATCCACGCCGCCCGGCTCTCTGCCGCTGGTGGTGGTGATCCTGGTCGCTGATGCATGAACGACAGCGGCTACCCGCTATGAAAAAATTAGATACGTGGCGATAAGAGCTGCCGACACCGCGGACAGCCACGCGGCGCGCCTTATCGATGCGTTCTGCAATTGGATGCCAGCAATCGCGTTTAGAAGCTGCGTTCCCCTTACTTCGGGCACCGCAGCCTGATCGCCCTCATTTTCTGTAGCCACCGACACGTTCGCAACGATTTCACGAACAACGAGGCCCGCTAATTCAGCAGGCTCTTTCTCCGTATTTGCCCTCGAAATATATACCTCTCTGTCACCGCTAAAATCTATCCAGTGCCAACACTTGATATTGATCCTGACGTAGTGCACCGCCACATTTGGCCGAGCGAACAGGGTTTGTATTTGATCAAAAGCATCGCTTGGAACATCGAAGACAGCGTGAGTGCCGCCATCTTGATCCTCGTCTGGGTCCTGATGATAAAATCGACCAGCGCCATATATGTGAAGTCGGCTAAAAGTAGATGGTCCGGGGAGGCCCTCACGCAGATCCCGTTCATCCTCTTCATCCTCGCCAATACGCAGACTCACAGTCGATAATCGAGATGTACGCGAAGTCGAACTAGAATGATCACGGTTCTTCTTATCCTCGGGAATCCCGAGTAGCACCGTGTCTGTGGAATGGACGGGCGATAATACAGCGGTAGCGGTCAAGTATCGGGAGGGAGCGGTATATCGCACGGCCTCATAATGTTCGTACGACGTATGCCCATTCCTCGTTTCCTCCAATTCAATCAAAGGACCGCTCGGCTGGCGGTCCTTCCATGTTCCGGCAGAATCGCGCACTTCCATCTCGATCCCGCTAAAGATTTGCACGTCGCGGAGATCGAAATACAGCGTAGACCAGCCATACTCTAAATCGCTATATGCCATAACGACCTCCTCAATCCTGAGTTGAGCCTGTCAGCGACGCGACCGCCGATTCGGGTTCCTCACGCCACCGTTCAAGTATCGATAGTAGCGTCCGCCGGCACCCCGAGACCGTGCGCCGGACAACCCCAAGCAGTCCGAGAGCCCCGCCGAATTCCAGCGTCACAGCGCTGGCATGGGTGGCGGCACTAACGATACTCGGTACGACGGCGATGGCGATGGCGACTTATGCAGCATCTGGTATCCCCTGGTTGTGGTTGTTGTTATGGACGCCTCCCCAGAATAGCGGCGATTCAGGCGGACCGCTTCACCCGGATGGGTGAAGCCAGACACAATCCACAGGAAACCATCAGCTACGCCACCGAAGGATAGGCGTTTCAATGCACCGTTGCCGCCCGCTCGGCCCCTGCAGGGTTATGCCCGCCGTAGAAATCGCGAATCGAACACCCCATGACGCGCACGCGTAGTTACAACGGTGGGTTTGACGTTAACCGGGTTCCACTGCTGTACAGGAACCTTACGTGACGATTAAGCCTTTACGGCTCCCGCCATGAATCAATTGCGCCCTCGTTATTGAATACAACCTCCCCTCCAAACGGATAGCCGTAGTACCAAACGACACGAGTCCCCGAATCAGCGATTTTTGTTGGTGGCCCCAGAAGCACTTGTACGTCTTCTTTCGACATCTGACGGTTTAACCACCTCCATAAATCCACGTTTCGCCACTTCGGGTTATTCGGTAGGGACTTTGCGACCAGTGGAGGCTGTATAGGTTTTGACTGCGGCGCTACGGCGGGGCGCTGCTTACACTGCATGAACATTGAAGGCTTCACGGATTTTGCTGTTCCAAAATCAAAGTAGCTTGCGCTGCCGTCAGGCTCAACGACAAACGCGTATGAAAACGCATCGTTTCTTTCGCCAAAATCCCAGCGCCTATTGAATCCTTTCACTTCATATCTGGCCTTGTGGACTACTCCAGCAACAGAAATTGTTCCCGTCGCTCTATCCTGATTCACTTTCGCTTCGGCAAGTATTCCTGATGGTGAATACCTATCTCGGCACTCCCACACTTCAACCGTAGCCGAATGCGCTACGCCCGCCATAGCTAGCGCTGCTGCCAGGATCAGATGTGCTCTCATGTTTCCTCCGAGGAGCGCTAAATTGGGGCACATAACGTCCCACATCAGCGACTGGGCGCTGTCGCGCTTCACGTGTAGCGCAATATCACTGGGCCAAAATCCGGCGTGACAGTAGCGCGCGTACACTTCATGGTGATCCAGCTCGCTGCATGTGCTTGTTAGGCGGGTTGGGCGGTCCGGGCGGAAACTCCCCGACCGGCCTAGGGTTTGCCGCATGAAACTCAAGACGCCACTTTAGATACACCTTACCTTACAGGATGTTGGTCCATACCTTTAAAGAGTCTCTAATGGAACAAGAACGCGGTGGTCGTTGGCCGGACGGGTCTGCAACCGAACAAAGGGTTGTGGGGTCTGCAACCGAACAAAGGGTTGTGGTCGTTGACGTGACCATGAAGTTTTGGTCGATGGTGATTTTCCCGGTGAAGCTGGCCATCGCCTTTATTCCAGCCGCGATCATTTTGTTCGTCGTCGGCGCATTGATCGTTGGCTTGTTTTCGCCTTCTTCGAACTGAGTCGCGTACTGCGGACTCCCGGCGCCCGTCTGGTTCTCGGGTCGGCTATCGCGTCTCGCGAACGCCACGCCTTGACGCGATTCGCGATCGGCACACGCCATATCCATCATCGTCTCGCCGTCGCTAGCCCGCCCGAATCAAGCTCGGCAGAAAGCTTCAGCGGCCCAGCCTCTGCGGGTTGGGTCTGGCCGCCATCGGGTTCGCCTAAAGGCGGCACCAACTGACCCTAGGCTGACCCTGAACGCCAGCATCAGCGGTCAGTGAAACCTAGAAAGCCACTAAGCTATTGATTTAAATGGCGCGCCCGACAAGATTCGAACTTGTGACCCCTGCCTTCGGAGGGCAGTACTCTATCCAGCTGAGCTACGGGCGCGTGGTGCTGAAGGCGGGATTATAGCCAGCCGCGCCAGCGGAAGATCAGATAAGGCGTGACCGACGACACCAGCATCAGCCCAAGGGCGGCGGCAAAGCCCCACGGGGCGGCAGCGGTCGGCAGGTGCGCGAAGTTCATGCCGAAGATCGCACCGATCACGGTCGGCGGCAGCAGCACGACCGTCATGACCGCAAAGATTTTCAGGGCGCTGTTCTGGTCAATGTTGATCATCCCGAGCGTGGCATCGAGGATGAACTGGGTCTTGTTGTTCAGAAAGGTCGCGTGGTCGCTCATCTGCGTGACGTCGCGTGAGATCGTCCTGAGTCGTCCGCGTACCTCGTGGCTCAGCTGCGCGGGCTGCTGCTGCACGAACGCCAGCAGCCGACCGAGGCTGCCGAGGGACTCGCGCGCCTTGGAGGCCAGTTCACCTCCCTGGCCGACGCGCTCGAGCACGAGCCGGAAGTCGCGGCCGCGCGACCGCCGTGGGGCCTGCCGCGTGAACACTTCGGTCGACAGCGCATCGAGGTCCGCGCCGACGCGCTCGATGATGTCGGCAATGCGGTTGATGATCGACTCCAGCAGCCCGGCGAGCACGGCCGGGCCGTTGGCGCACTGGGCGGCGTGGCGCTCTGCATAGGCCACATAGCGGCGAATCGGCAGCGGATCGACGTAGCGGTTGGTGACGATGCGCCCATCCTTCAGGATGAAGGTGACCTGCGAGTTTTCCGGAATCTCGGTGTCGAGCTTGGTCACGATGGTCGCGGTCATGTAGAGCGCGCCGTCTTCGTCGTAGAAGCGGTTCGACGACTCGATCTCGCGCATCTCTTCGCGCGTCGGCACGTCGATGCCGAGGGCTTCTTCGACGCGCTTTTCTTCTTCGGCTGTTGGCGTCAGCAGGTCGAGCCAGATGGCCTCTGGCGGGATCGTTTCACCGGCTGCGAGCTCGCGCCGCTGCAGGCCCACGCCGTTTGGCAGGTAGGCGCTGAGCATCGGCGCGCGGCGCCGATCAGCGGCGCTTTTCGGACGTTGCGAGATCGGTCAGCAGCTGCGTCAGCTGCGTCTGACCACCCGCGGAGCCGACATCGGTCGAGTATTTGCCGGCGACGACCATGAACGGCACACCTTCGACCTTGAAGCGCCGCACGGTCTGCTCGGCACGCTGCACAGCAGTGCTGACGAAGAAGCCGCTGACTTCGCGGCGGAAGTCCTCTTCGCTGACGCCGTTCGCCTTCATGAACGCAATCTGCGCCTTCAGCATCGCGTCTTCGCTTTCCTGGGCCTGCAGGCTGCCGCCGGCCTGAGTGGCCGCAAATACCTTGGCGTGCAGATCATCACGCTTCAGTGCCTGCAGTGCGTAGAACAGTCGCGCATGCGATTTGTGCCACGCGGCCCAGGTCACCGGTACACGGACGAACTCGATGAAATCTGGCTTCTTCTGTTTCCAGCTCTCGAGGAACGGATCGAGCGCAAAACAGTGATTGCAGCCGTACCAGAAAACTTCGACGACTTCGACCTTGCCGGGCGCGACCGAGGTTGGCTGGGCGGGAACAATGGGTTGGTAGTGCCGGCCAACCTGCCAGCGACCGGCCGGCAGCTGGTCCTGTGGCGGCAGCTGTGTCAGTCGTTCGAGCGATGCATCGCTGGGTGTGCTGTCGACGTCGTCGGCGCTGACGGATCCTTCATTAGCGACTGCGGCAATGGCATCGTTGCCTGCAGCAGCGTTTGGAGCACTGGCTGTGGCAGGGTCGATGGCACTCGTCTGCGCGTCGAGAGGCGCATCGGCGACGACGCTGTCAGCGACAGCCGTCGTGGCATCGCTGGTGCTGTCATCCGTCTGCTGGCTGCAGGCGCCAAGTGCGAGGGCAAGCAGCGCAATGCCGAGGATTTGTCGTGTCATCGGCTGGCCCTCAGCGCATGCCCTGGATATATGAGGCGAGATTGCGACGGTCTTCTTCGGTCAGGCGTTTGGAGATTGTCGTCATCATGTGCCCGTTGAGGGACTTCTGCTTGTTGCCCTCCGCATCGAGATACCGCTGCTCGTTCGCATACGCCTCAAGCTGCATGATCGTATACATCGAGTGCTGCGCGCGCAGCGCAGGATAGCCCGCAGCGGGGTTGCCGACGCCGACTGGACCATGACAACCCTTGCAAGAAGGAATGTTGCGCAGCCGGTCGCCAGCGCGATATAGCGCTTCGCCTGCCTTGTAGAAACTTGGATCCGCTTCAAGGCCCGCTGGGATCAGGGTCGCGTAGTAGGCCGAGAGATCGGCGATGTCTTCGTCAGTGAGCATCATGGCCTGCGCGGCCATCACGATGTTGTTGCGATGCCCCGACCGAAACAAACGCATCTGCTCCGCAGTGTAGCGCGCATTCTGGCCCGCAAGACTTGGCCACTCCGGATTGATGCTGTTGCCGTCCTGGCCGTGGCACGCGGAGCAGACCAGGCTCTTTTGTTCGCCAGCCTGCGGGTCGCCTGCGAGCGCTGGAGTGGTGAAACTGAGTGCAAGGGCGGCGGCGGCGGCGCAGGTGGCAATCCACGAAACGATCGACTTCGACATGCTGGCAACCTGCTCCGGAACAGGGACACGGGGCCGCAAATTCTACACTAAACTGTCGGCATGCCCGTTTTTTGCCGTGCGGAACTCCCGTCATGAGCCGCTTTCCGGCTGCCAGGTTCCTGCTCAGTGTGGCAGCCCCGGGGCAGTTTCCCGACGACAGTGGCGCGGAGGTCGCCTTCGCGGGTCGATCGAACGCTGGCAAATCGAGCGCCATCAACTCGATCACTGAGCGCAACGCGCTGGCGCGTACCAGCAAGACACCGGGGCGTACCCGGCTGCTGAACTACTTCGAACTCGCTGCGGGGCAGCGAATGGTCGATCTGCCGGGCTACGGATTCGCGGCCGTCAGCGCTGCAGAGCGCAGCAACTGGGTGCCGCTGCTCGACGCGCTTCGGGAACGCACTGCGTTGCGCGGTCTGATATTGATCGTTGATTCGCGTCGTGGGGTTCGCGACGAGGACTTGGCGCTGATCGATTGGGCGGATCCGGAGTCGCGTAGCGTGCACGTGCTGCTCGCCAAGAGCGACAAGCTCAAGCAGCGCGAGAAGGCGCAGCTGCTGGCGCAGTCGAAAGTCGTGCTGGCCGGGCGCGCCAGCGTGCAGCTGTTCTCGGCGCATGCGAGGTTTGGGGTCGACGAGGCGCAGCGGCGGCTGGTGGAACTGCTGCAATAAAAAACCCCGGTGTCCTCTGGCGAGGGCACCGGGGCCAGACCAACCCGGCACAGGTCTCGTTGTTCCGGGCTGAACCCGCTCAGGGAGTGAAGCGGGGAGCATCATCGATGCTCGAGAATTTAGAGCGGGCTTTCCGCCTAAAGTTCAAAGAAATAAACTCAATAATTTCAAATATTTGCGTTTCAAGTTGTTCCTTGCACGCCACAGATGGGCGCGTTACAGAAAGGTCCAGGTGAACCCGAGCGTGACCAGTTCGACACCATCGGAGCCCTCGAGGTCGAAGCGTTCGTATTCGAGCCGCGCGCCAATGCTGCCGAACCGTGCCTGGATGCCGGCACCGTAAGCGAATTCAGTGCCGTCGTCCTTCAGGGAGACGGGTCCGCCCGGCGCACCGCTGACGCGGGCACGGGTTTCCCAGCGCGCGAGGCCGGCCTTGGCGTACAGGTCCAGCAGCGGCAGCGGGATGAAGCCGACCGCGTAGGCCGCATAGGCCTTGGCGTCGGCACTGGCGACGACCGGGCCGAGGCTGGCGCGGTCCTTGCCGAGATCGACGTAGTTGACCTCCACTGCGAAGGAGTCGAGCGGGCGGAAACCGACGATCAGCTTGTAACTGGTGTCATCGAGATCGATGTCGGTCGTCAATGAGTCGATGTGGGTCTGGGTCGCGCCAGCGCCGAGATACAGACCGTTGTCCGCAGCCTGTGCGAGCGGCGTGGCGACTGTGAGCAGGCCACAAACAATGATGGAACGCATGGGATCTCCCGCAATGATGACTGACGGGATTGGAAAGCTGTGCGTCACAACAGTTCGCCCTGAATGCGTCGTCATGTGGCGACAGCGCGTGAATCAGTGCGCTTGGTCCCAGTTTTCGCCGACGCCGATATCAATCTTCAGCGGGACCTGTAGCGCGTCCTTGCCGGCGGCGGTCATCAGGTCGCGAACGGCTTCGCGTGTGTCGTTGATGGCGTCGCGACGAACCTCCAGCACGAGTTCGTCATGCACCTGCATGATCAGTCGAGCCCGATCGTGTTGTCCGCCGCACCAGTGGTCGACGGTGATCATCGCGCGCTTGATGATGTCGGCCGCCGTGCCCTGCATCGGCGCGTTGATCGCGCTGCGCTCGGCATACTGCTGCAGCTGCCGGTTGCGCGAGCCGATCTCCGGCAGGTACAGGCGACGACCGAATACGGTCTCGACATAGCCTTGCTGTTTGGCGCGCGCGCGGGTCTCGTCCATGTAGCGTTTGACGCCTGGGTAGCGCGCGAAATACAGCTCGACGTACCGCTGCGCCGAACTGCGATCGATACCCAGCTGCCGGGCGAGACCAAACGCTGACATGCCGTAGATCAGACCAAAGTTGATCGCCTTGGCCGAGCGACGCTGCTCGGCGTTGACCTCGTCGAGCGGCGCACCGAACACTTCGGCGGCGGTGGCGCGGTGCACGTCCAGGTCGTCGGTGAACGCACGCAGCAGCCCGGCGTCGCCGGACAGGTGCGCCATGATCCGCAGTTCGATCTGCGAGTAATCGGCGGCGAGCAGCACGTAGCCGGGCGGCGCGATGAACGCCTGGCGGATGCGCCGACCCTCAGGGGTGCGGATCGGAATGTTCTGCAGGTTCGGGTCTGAGGACGACAGCCGACCGGTCTGCGCGACGGCCTGATGATACGAAGTGTGCACGCGGCCCGTGCATGCATTGATCTGTTCGGGCAGCTTCTCGGTGTAGGTGCCTCGCAGCTTGGCGAGGCTGCGATATTCGAGGATCAGTTTCGGCAGCGCGTGCGAGGCAGCGAGCTCCTCGAGCACATCCTCGGCGGTGCTCGGCTGACCCTTTGGCGTCTTGCGCAGCACCGGGATCTGCATTTTCTCGTACAGGATCTGCTGCAGCTGCTTCGGGGAGTCGAGGTTGAACGGCTGGCCGGCCTCGGTCTGCGCCGCGTCCTGCAGTTCGGCGAGCTTCACGGCCAGCTCATCGCTTTGGACCCGCAACAGCTCACGATCGAGCAGCACGCCCCGATGCTCCATACCAAACAGGACTGGCACCAGCGGTTGTTCGATGTCTTCGTAAAGATGTTTGAGGCGCGGCTCTGCTGCAATCGCCGGCCACAGCGTGCGATGCAGTCGCAGGGTGATGTCCGCATCCTCTGCGGAGTACTCGCCCGCGGTCTCGATCGAAACCTGGCTGAACGGAATCTGCTTGGCGCCCTTGCCGGCCACCTCTTCGTAGTGAGTCGTCTGCATGCCGAGGTAGCGCAGCGCGCAGGAGTCCATGTCGTGGCGCGTCGCGACACTGTTCCAGACGTAGGACTCCAGCATCGAGTCGTAGCGCATGCCGCGCAAGCTGATGCCGTGGTTCGCGAGCACGTGCGCGTCATACTTCAGGTGGTGACCGAGCTTGGACCGCGTGGCGTCTTCGAGCAGCGGCTGCAAGGCTTCGAGCACACTATCGCGAGTCAGCTGCGGCGGTGCGCCGGCGTAGTCATGCGCAACGGGCACATAGGCTGCAATCCCTGGTTCGGCGCAGAACGACACGCCGACGATCTCGGCCTGCATGTAGTCGAGACTGGTCGTCTCGGTATCGAAGGCAAACAGCGGCGCTGCGCGCAGCGTGGCGATCCAGCGCTCGAGACTTGCCGCGTCGAGGATCAGCTCATAGCGGCGCTCGGCGTCGCGCACCTCGGCGGGCACCGGGATGTCGCCGGCAGGTGCGGTGAGCTCCGTTGTCGGTGGCGGCGCATTGGCGTCCGCTGCGCCCGGCAATGCGCGCAGCATTGCGCGCAGCTCGAGACGCGTATACAGCGTGCGCAGCGCATCGGTATCCGGGTCGCCGGGAGCCAGATCGTCGATGCCCTGCGTCAGCGCAAGGTCGCAACGGATCGTGGCAAGCTGCCGCGACAGCGCCAGTGTTTCGAGCCCGGCGCGCAGGTTCTCGCCGACCTTTCCGGGTATGTCTTCGGCGTGCGCGATCAGCTCATCGAGGGTGGGATATTGCGCGAGCCATTTCGCAGCCGTCTTCGGGCCGACCTTCGAAATGCCCGGAATGTTGTCGGAGGTGTCGCCGACCAGGGCGAGGTAGTCGATGATCTGCTCGGGCCAGACGTCGAACTTGGCCTTGACGCCTTCGCGATCGAGCCGCGTGTGGCTCATCGTGTTGATCAGCGTGATTTGCGGACCGACGAGCTGCGCCATGTCCTTGTCGCCGGTCGAGATCAGTACCCGCAAGCCGCGCTCGCTGGCCTGGCGGGCGAGTGTGCCAATCACATCATCGGCTTCGACGCCTTCGATGCGCAGCAGCGGCAGCCCCAGCGCGCGGACGGCTTCGTGCAGCGGTTCGATCTGCGCGCGCAGGTCGTCCGGCATCGGGGGCCGATGCGCCTTGTACTCTGCGAAGAGGTCGTCACGGAACGTGCGCCCCGGAGCGTCGAACACGATCGCGACGCGAGCGGGTGAGTACTCCCGCATGAACGCGAGCAGCATGCTCAGCACGCCATGCACGGCGCCCGTGGGCTCACCGCGCGAGTTGCTGAGCGGCGGCAGCGCATGGAACGCCCGGTACAGGTACGACGAGCCGTCGATCAGCACCAGGTCGGCGGAGTCGGTCATCTCCGGTGAACTCAGCGACGCATGAATCGGCCGGCGCGCTTCAGCAAGTCGTCGGCGACTCCGCCGCTCATGTCCTTGCTGCCGAGCACTGCATCGATCAGATTCATGGATTCACCGTGGGGCCGGAGATCAGGTTACGCGGCCGCCGATGCGCAGCGTCGCCGTCGACACGCGCACCTCGACCAGAAAAACGAGGTAGGCGATTGCAAGACAGATCATCGCGCCGACGAACATCGCCGCGATCGCGAACGAGAAGTCGAACGGCAGGAATGCGCTCGAGAACAACATTACGACCACAATGGTCGTCAGCAGCGCCGAGGCCGCCGCGAGCGTCACCGCGGCGTTGATCAGCCGTGCGCGTTTGGCGGCCACCCGCAGCGAGCGCTCGAAGCCGGAGATTCGCGTGGCGTCCGTGGCCGACTCGAGTTCGGCCTCGACACTGCGCGCCCGATCGACGATTCGCGCCAGACGGCTGGTCAGCACATTCAGCGTCACGCCGACACCAGAAATCAGGAATACAGGCCCTACGGCCAGCTGGATCAGCTGTGCGACGCTGGAGGTCGCCTGCGGTTCGGTGATCAGCATGGTCTCAGCCGATCTCAGTAACCAGATGGAACTCGCTCTTCAGGGAGTTCGAAATCAGGCAGACCTGCTTGGACTTCTCGAGCAGCTGCTGGGCGCGGGCGTGATCAGCACCGGCCGCAAGCTCGAGCCGCGCACGGATCTCGAACTTCGTGAACAGATTGACCCGCTCGACACGATCCAGGGTGCCGGTGACGCTGCATGACAGGCGCTGCCACGGGAACTTCGACGCTGCTGCCACGGCGCGAAAGCTCAGGTTGAAGCAGTCGGCCACCGCGGCGCACAGCAGCGTCTCTGGCGACCATTGATCGCCCGGGCCGTCGAACTCCTTCGGTGGCGCCGAGTTCAGCGGCGCAAGGCCGTCAGAAGAAAGCTGCACGAGGCCCTCGGGCGCGCATTCAGCCGAAACGGCATAGGTATGAGGAAAAGGATGCATGGCATGGACTCCAGGCGGTCGGTCAGGGGTTCGGCACGCGAGGTGCTGGATCAGCAGTTTCATCCTGCGCGCGGCCTTCCGGAATGGTCGGTGGCGGCGCGGTCGGTGACGCGTCGCCAGCCTCGCGGGTGATCACGGTGCCGTCGGCTTCCGGCAGAAACAGCGGCCCTTTCTGGCCGCAGGCGGACAGTGCCAATGAAACGAACAGCCATACGGCGAGCGCTACGGCGCGCAAGCTCATGGCGAAACCGGCTGACCATCCCGCAGGCGCAGCCAGCCGCGTGCGATCCGGTAGATGACCCAGATGCCCACCAGCAGTGCCGCTATGAAAAACGTGAAGATTCCAAGACCGAGCAGCAGCACCAGCGGCGCCGAAATCACGACTGCAAGCGACATCCACAGCAGCGCAAACCAGAACGTGCGGATCTGCCAGCTGAAGTGTGATTCCAGGTAAGTGCCGCGCACGTCTTTGCGCCGAACATAGTTGAGAATCACTGCGACGATGGACGGCAGGCCGAACACGAAATTTCCGACGATGGTCGCCGGACCCGTCACGCCGATCAGCACGCCGAGCGCGTGCAGCGCGTAGATCACATGCGTATACGTCACGAGCGACGCGTCGGGCTCGCGCAAACCGGCCTGGTCGAAGACATTGGCGTTCATGTCACGCTCCTGTAGTGAGCGGAAGGGAAGGTCGGGAATAGTAGAGCATCCGGCGCGTTGCTGCGCACTGGCGCCGGCGAGCGCTACCGGCGGCGGTCGACAATCGCCATGGTCAGCCGCGAAATGCAGGTCAGTTTGCCGGCATCATTGCGGATTTCGATGCTCCAGACCTGGCTCGAGGCGCCGAGGTGTACGGCCGTCGCCGTGCCGGTCACGAGGCCGCCCAGCGGCACGGGCCGCAGATGATTCGCGTTGATCTCCTGTCCTAGACAGGCGCGCCGCTCGCGATCGATCGTGGCATTGGCCCCGCAGCTGCCGAGGGTCTCGGCGAGCACGACAGACGCACCGCCATGCAGGACGCCCATCGGCTGGATCGTGCGCTCGCTGACCGGCATCGTGCCGCGCAGGTAGTTGTCGCCAATCTCGGTCAGACGGACGTCGAGGAATTCCACCATGGTGCCGCGCTGCCACTCAGCGAGCATCTCGAGCGTGATGGCCCCATGCCAGATGCTCATTTGCGATATCGCTCGCCGATGCGACGATAGGCTTCGCGAAACGGTATGCCTTCACTGACCACGAGCGCATTGGCCTCGGCAGCGGCATTGATCGACGGATCGAGCGCGATCGATTCGGGGCGGAACCGCAGCCCCTGCATTGCCGGTGCGAGGATGCCGAGCGTTGCGTCGGCCAGATCGATGCCTCGGAACAGCGGCGCCTTCAGGAGCTGCAGATCGCGCTGATAGCCTGAAGGGAGTTTCGCAAAAATGCCGAGCGCTTCGATCAGGCAGGCCTGGGCGGTGGCGGTCCGCCCGCGCACGAGCTCGAAGACGTCGGGATTGCGCTTCTGCGGCATGATCGACGAGCCGGTCGTGAATTCCGCCGGCAGATCGACGAACGCGAACTCCTGCGTGTAGAAGATCAGCACGTCTGCAGCGAGCCGGCCAAGATCCTGCATCAGCAGCGTCAGCTCGAACAGCAGCTGCGATTCGGCCTTGCCCCGCGACAGTTGCACCGCTGTGACCGGTTCGTGCACTTCGTTGAAGCCCAGCGCGGAAGCTGTCAGCGCGCGATCGAGTGGCAGCCCCGGTGTGCCGAAGCCGGCGGCTGAACCAAGCGGGCTGCGGTCGAGGCGGCGGCGAGTCGCCTGCAGTCCGGCTGCGTCATCGCGCAGCTCGGCGGCGAACGCACCGGCCCAGAGCGCGACCGAACTCGGCATCGCCTGCTGCATGTGGGTGTAGCCCGGCAGTGCGACATTGCCCTGGCGACTGGCTACCGCATCGATCGCAGTAGCGACATCCAGAGTCTTCAAGTGCAGTGCATCCACCGCATCGAGCAGATACAGGCGCAGCGCCGTCAGAACCTGATCGTTGCGTGAACGGCCGAGATGCACGCGGCCACCGGCTGCGCCGATCCGCGCGGTCAGGTGGCGCTCCAGAGCGGTCTGGCCATCCTCGTCCGCAAGCTCGATGTGCCACTCGCCACGCGCATGCGCCGCCGCGACTTCACGCAGACCCTCGCGGATTGCCGCAAGGTCCGCAGCGCTCAGCAGCTTGCAGGCATGCAGCATCTCGGCATGCGCGATCGATGCGCGCACATCGTAGGCAACCAGCCGTTCGTCGAGTGCGTGATCCTCGCCGGCGGTATAGGCGAGCACGCGCTGGTCTAGCGGTGTGCCCTTGTCCCAGAGACGTGTCATCCGCTGGCCGCAAGTTCAGCCGGCGCGAGCGCGCTGATGTCCTCGACAATCAGGGTACCCGTGCCTTCATTGGTGAAGACTTCAGCGAGGATGCCTTCCGGCGCTTTGTAGGAGATGACATGCACGCGACGGACGCCGCCGCGCAACGCGCTCTCGATCGCGCCGGCCTTGGGCAGCATGCCATCGAGCATCGCGCCCTTGTCGCGTAGAGCCTTCAGGCCAGCCAGATCGGTGTACGAGATCAGCGAGCTCGGATCATCGGCGCGCTCGAGGATGCCTGGTGCGCCGGTGCACAGGATCAGCTTCTCGGCGTTCAAGGCTGCGCCCAATGCGGCGGCGACCGTGTCGGCGTTGATGTTCAGCAGCATGCCGTGCTCATCGGCTGACAAGGGGCTGACGATCGGCATCAGGCCATTGTCGAGCAGTTTGCGCAGCACGTCGGTGTCGATGCGGACGATGTCACCGACAAAGCCATAGTCGAGCGTCTCGCCGCTGCCGTCCGCCAGCTCTACCGGTGGTCGCTTGTGCGCGACGATCAGGCCGGCGTCGACGCCGCTGACCCCGACTGCATCGATATCCATCTCACGACAGAAAGCCAGCACGCGTGTGTTGATCAGCCCGTTCAGCACCATCGAGGTCACATCGATCGCGTTCTGGTCAGTGACGCGGCGCCCCTGCACCATTCGCGTTGGCACGCCGAGCTTCTCGGTCAGTTCGGTCAGCTGCGGGCCACCGCCATGCACGAAGATCACACGCACGCCGAAGTAGTGCAGGATCGCGATCTGTTCGACCAACGCACGAGTCGTTTCGGTGTCGGCAAAAACACCGCCACCGGCCTTGATTACAAACGTCTTGCCCTTGTAGAGGCGCATGTAAGGGGCCGCATTCTTGAGGGCGCGGATTGCGGCGGTCTGATCGACTCGATTCATGATCATCGTCTTGAGGTCTCCGGATGGGTCAGGACCGGCTTGCGAGCAGCCGGTGCAGCACGGCCATCTGCGCCGTCATTCTGTTGCGCGCGCTGTGCAGCACCACGCTGCGGGCGCTGTCCAGCACGGTATCGGCCACCGCAACATTGCGGCGTACCGGCAGGCAATGCATGAAGTGGCAATCGGGTGCCGCGCTGGCAAACCACTCGGGCTGCACGCACCAGTCTGCGAGGTCAGCGCGTTGCGCTGCGTCAGCGGTTGCATCGCCATAGTGGCTGGTCGAACCCCACTCCTTGGCATAGACGACGTGAGCGCCGCGCAGCGCTTCCTGGCGATCCGAAGTCTCGTGGACCGAGCCCCCCGAAAGCGCGGCCGCCGCGCGGGCGCGGGCCATGATCGCTGGTGGCAGGGCAAAGCCGTCTGGTCGCAGCACGACGAGTTCCATGCCGCGGTGTGCGGCCATGTGGGCGGTGGCGGCAGGCACGGCCAGTGGCAGCGCGCGCGGATGATTGACCCAGCTGAGGACGAAGCGCGCACGCTCGGGCACTTTGAGCTCATCGAGTGTCTTCCAGTCGGCGAGCGCCTGACAGGGGTGATTGACCGCGGATTCCAGATTGATCAGCGGTTTGTCGATCAACTCCGCCATGCCGCCGAAGTTTGTCTCGGCAAGATCGACCGCAAGGTCGCGGCCGTCCGCAAATGCGCGAATGCCGATCGCGTCGCAGTAGGACGCGAGCGTCGGAATGCCTTCGCGCACATGCTCGGCCGCCGCGCCATCCATGACGGCGCCGAGCCGGTGCTCGAGTTGCCAGGTGCCCGAGCCCGGCGTGATCACGAACGACTGTCCGCCGAGCCGTGCCATGCCAGCCTGGAACGAGGCCAGTGTGCGCAGGCTCGGGTTGAAGAAGACCAGGCCGAGGATGCGACCCGCCAGCGCCTGCGGCTCTGGGTGCTGCTCGAGACGCTGTGCAAGTTTCACGAGATCGATGACCTCTTCACGAGTCAGGTCAGCGAGGTCAACGAAGCGTTTCATTGGCCGCCCGCCGGCATTGACGTGAGAGCGTCGCGCAACATGTCGACATGCTCGCGCTGCAGAATGTAGGGTGGCAGCAGCCGCACGACATTCGGATCGGCGCTGGTGCCGGCGAGGATGTTTCGCTCGAGCAGCGCCGTCTGGACCGCCTTGGCTGGCACTGCGGTGCGCAGCCCGTGCAGGAAACCTGCACCCTGATGGCCGACAACCGGTCCAACCGTGCAGGTTGCGCGGATGTAGCCGGAAACATCGCGGACGTTGGCAAGCAGGTTCTCGGATTCGATCGCCTCGACGACAGCCTCGATCGCGGCGCAGGCCATCGGGCCGCCGCCAAATGTCGTGCCGAGTCCTTCAAGCTTCAGCGCGGCAGTCACGGCCGGCGCCATCAGCAACGCCGCGCAGGGAAAGCCATTGCCGAGCGCCTTCGCCGTCGTGATCATGTCCGGCATCACGCCGTACATGTTGGCTGCGAATGCCCAGCCGCTGCGGCCGACGCCAATCTGCACTTCGTCGAAGATCAGCGCCGCGCCCACTGCATCGCAACGCGCGCGCAGTGCTGCAAGGAACTCGGCGCCCATGTCGAAGGCGCCGCCGACGCCCTGCACCGGTTCGACAATCACCGCCGCAGTTTTTTCGGTAACGGTCGCGGCGACCGCGCTGATATCGCGCCGCGGCAGATAGCGGACATCGAACGGCGTGCGCGGAAACTCGTACCATTTGCCGATCGCTCCGGCGGTGATCGCGCCAGCAGCGGCGGTGCGTCCATGGAAGGCGCCTTCGATCGCGACCACTTCCTCGCGCCGGGTCATCCGGAACGCCATCTTCAGCGCATTCTCATTGGCTTCGGCACCGGAATTGATGAAGAACACGCTGTCGAAGTGTCCGCCGGCGAAGCGGGCGAGCCGCGTGGCGGCACGGGCGCGCACGTCCATTGGCACCGCGTTGCTCTGAAAACTGCAGCGCGCGGCTTGCTGTTGCACGGCGCGCGTCCAACCCGGGTGTCCGTAGCCGAGCGCCGCGACCGCGTGGCCGCCGTAGAGATCCAGGATCCGCCGCCCGTCGCGGGTGTGCAGCCAGACGCCGTCGGCGTCGACGACTTCGAGCGCGTACTGCGCAAACACCGGTGCAAGGTGATCTTTCGGGTGGGCCGGTTTCAATGCAGCGTTCATGAGTTTTCCAGCGAGCGGTCAGGTCCAGCCCGGTGCGGGCGAGGTCAGGCCCGCGGTCTCGGGCAGCTTGAACAGACGATTCATCCACTGCACAGCGCCTCCCGCTGCGCCCTTGGTCAGATTGTCGACGACGCACATCACCGCGACGCTGCGACCGTTCGCGGCAGCGCTGAGATGTGCATAGTTGCTCGCGACGACATCCTTGACTCGCGGTGCTGCATCGAGCACGCGTACGAACGGCGACCCTGAATAGAACTCCCGCAACCGCGCGATGGCGCCAGCGGTGTCGAGTGGCGCTTTCAGCATGGCCTGAACCGTGACGTGGATGCCGCGTGCAAACGGACCCGAGTGCGGGACGAACGCGAACTCGGCGTTGACGCCGCTGGCAGCCGCCGCGCAGGCGGTGATCTCAGGCACGTGACGGTGGGTCAGCGCGCCATAGGAATACAGGTCGCTGTGACGGGTGGGGTGGTGCGTGCCTGCGGTGGGTTTGCGGCCCGAGCCGGTGCTGCCGGTCACGCCTGCCACGAACAGTTGCGGGGTGACGAGGCCGGCTGCAAGCAGCGGTACCGAAGCGAGCAGCGTCGCGGTCGCGAAGCAACCCGGATGGCTGATGTGCGTGGTAGGCGCAATCGCCAGGTGTTCCGGTACGGCACAGGTGAAGTCCTTGAGCCGCGTCGGCGCGCCATGCGGATGCCTGTAAACCGCCGCATAAGCCTCAGCATCTGAGTAGCGATAGTCAGCCGAGATGTCGACGACCCGCGGCTGTGTGCCGGCGACCGCCGCACGGCTCAGCAGCGCATCGATCAAGGCGGCGCTGACGCCGTGCGGCGCAGCGGAGAACACGGCGCTGTCGGGCAGGGTCGCGATCTGCTGCTCGATTGCGGCCTGCGACTGGAAGCGCAGATCACCCAGTACCGCTGCGAGGTGCGGAAAGGCCAGGCCGATGGGCTCGCCCGGTTGCGAGTCGGACAGCACGCCAGCAATCTCGAACTGCGGATGCGCGGCGATCAGACGCAGCAGTTCGCCAGCTACATAGCCGGTACCGCCAAGAACGATCGTCGGAATGCGTGCCATGTTCAGGCCTTCGCCGCCACCGGGAACTTGGCTCCCAGACCGATCGCATCGATGACGCAGTCGCCGAGCGCCGCGCCGCTCGTGATCGCATTGAAGGCCGGCACCTGCATCTGCTGTTCGATGATCTCGACGCCAACCGCGTTGTCGGTCGCAGGACCGGTCACGACGCAGGGTTCGACCTGGAAGCGCTCGCGCAGGATCTTGACGCCACCCCAGGCGGCAACGGGATCGTTCGCGGACAGCACGACAGCGGTCAGCGCTTTGCGAATGTCGTCGCACTCGAGGATCGCGTCGACGCCGTAGGTGCCGAGGATGCCGTCACCGAGCTCGAACACGATCGCGTCCGGCCGATTGGCTGCCAGTTCGGTCATCATCGTGCGCGTCAGCGCCGGGCCAGTCTCGCGCGTCGTCGTGATGACGCCGAGGTCGGTGAAGATCATCGAGTTGCGCGCGCCGGAATCCTCCATCGCGAGGATGTCGCGGCGCAGCGATACGCCGGTCGCCTTGAAGACGTCGACAGTCAGGCCGCGGTGCCGCATCCGCGAGACGATCTGGCAGGCCGCAGCGGTCTTGCCCGCCTCCATGCAGGTGCCCGCGAGTGCGACCACCGGGACACCGCGGGCGTCCAGGGCAAAGCTGCGGTCGAGTTTGCGGTAGCCGGCACGTGCCGGCACACCGATGCGCTCCCCGAGGTAGGGAAATTGCAGCACGACGCCGAGCACGCGGCAGTCAAACGGCCTGCCTTTCTCTGGATTGGCGGAATCGCAAATGCCGAGCACGCCGCCGATGTTCAGCATCTGGATCACATCACCGGCCTTCAGACTCTTGGGCACGTGCCCGGAGTAGCCGAACAGCGCGCGTCGATGGCCGAGTGCGCCCGCGATCACATCGCCGGTGTTGACCTTCGCCATCCGGCCGCTGGTCAGCTCGAGCGTGTTGTAGTTGGCCTTGTTGGTCAGGACCTCGACCACCACGACGACGCCTTCCTCGGACGGCAGGTTCTCGGTCTCGATGCGGACCTCATGGCCAAGGCCACAGGCCTGGGTGACCGAGGCGATCTTGTCGACGACAATGGTCTTCATGTAGAAACGGTTTCCTTGTCAGCGGCGCTGGCAGCCGTGGAAGTCTCCCCGGCGCGGCGATGAAACACGCCGGGAAGCCCGACGATTCGCGAAAATCCGAGCGCGTCGGCCGGTGACCATTCACCGACCGCCTCGCCGTACACGCCTTTGGAGGCAGCCATCAGCGAGTAGGGCGATTCGACTCCCTCGACGGACAAGCTACCCGGCCGCAACAGTACGTGCACGACACCGGTCACCCGTTGCTGCGACTGCAGGAACAGCGCTTCGATGTCGCGGCACACTGGATCGAGCAACTGGCCTTCATGCACCCAGTCGCCATAAGGACCCGCGAGCGATTCCTTGATTCGCTGTTGGCGCCCGGTCAGAACGAGTTTCTCGAGCTCACGATGTGCGACCAGCAGGGCCTCGGCGGCCGGTGCTTCGAAGGCCACGCGCCCTTTGGTGCCGATGATCGTGTCGCCGAGGTGCACGCCGCGGCCGATCCCGTAAGGCCCGGCGAGCTGCTCGAGTTTCTCGATCAGTTCAACTGGCGTCATGGCCTGGCCGTCGAGGCCCGAGGGACGACCGCGCTCGAAGTGCATGCGAAGCCGCGCCGGTTGCAGATTGGCCGTGAACGCGTTGCGCGAAAGTACCCAGGCATTCTCCGGGATGCTGCCCTTCGACGTCAGCGTTTCCTTGCCGCCGATCGTGACGCCCCAGAGCCCACGATTGATCGAGTAAGCCGCGCCATGCGGCGGTATCGGCAGCTTGCGGCTCTCGAGATACTCGAGTTCTTCCTGACGCTTGAAGGCGTGGTCCCGAACCGGCGCGATGATTTCGAGCTCCGGCGCCAGCGTGCGCAGCGCCACTTCGAAACGGACCTGGTCGTTGCCGGCAGCGGTGCAGCCATGCGCGATGCTGCCAGTGCCGAGGCGGCGCGCCATCAGCGCAATCGTCTGCGCCTGCATGACGCGCTCAGCGCCAACGCACAGCGGATAGAGCTGGCCGCGTCGCACATTGCCCATGATCAGAAAACGCAGCACCTGCTCGAAGTAATCGGCGCGCGCGTCGATCTGGTGGTGCTCGACCGCGCCAAGTGCCAAGGCGCGCTCGCGCAGCGTGGTGGCCGCCGCCGCATCGATGCCGCCCGTATCGACGGTGACTGTGATGATGGGACGACGGTAGTTGTCGATCAGCCAGGGGACCAGGAACGAGGTGTCGAGCCCGCCGGAGTAAGCCAGCACAATGGGTTGGGTCATGATGGATTGCCGGATGTCGTCGTTGAATCAGAGCAGGGTGGTAGCGGTGCTGCGCGCGGCCGCGTCAGCGGCGGAACACTGCGCGCAGTCGCGCGAAGACCTGGCCCTGGGCACGGGCCGTGTCGGTCGCGAGGAAGATTGTATCGTCACCGGAAATAGTGCCCACGATTTCCGGCCAGTCGGCCTTGTCGATCGCCGCTGCGACACTCTGCGCCGCGCCGGTGGTCGTGCGAATCACCGTCAGCGCATTGCCGGCGGTCGCGATGGACGTCACGAACTGCCGCAGCGTTGCGAAATCGCTCTGGGTGCGCTGCGCGCTGTCCGCCTCTGGCGGCAGGTAGCGCCCGGCACCTTTCGAGACGCCAAGTTCGCGCAGATCCCGGCTGACCGACGACTGCGTGACGTCGTAACCCTCACGCTGCAGGAGTCGCACGAGCTCCTGCTGCTTGCGCACGGGCGAGCCGCGCAGGATGCGCAGGATGGCCGAGCGGCGTTCACCAAGATGAGTGTCAGTGTGCATAAAGAGCCGAATATTCTGCATATTCATGCAGACTGCGTCAAGCCCCTGCTCGTCAGTCCGTGATCCAGTTGATCTCGGTGGCCGAGACGGACCCGACGACGACCTCGGTCAGCGTGTCCGGCATGGATGCCTCGCCCGCGGTCAATGCCAGCCGGCCGGCCATGATCTCGGCGGCGCGCTGCGGATAGCGTGGCTGGGCCTGCGGGTCGGCATAGCCGCCTGGAAAGACCGGCAGGTTGCTGGCCGGGTGGTACTTGTCGCTGGCGCCCAGCGCGTGCATCAGCTCATGCGCAATGACGATGTTGTTCTGCCCGTCCATCTCAGGTTCGGCAAATGCGTAGACCACGCCAAGCAGGCCTTTCTGCAAGCCAAGCGAATGGGGCACCCGCTCGGTTCGTTCGGGATCGTGATACAGCACGAACATCCGCACATTCGCGAGCGTGTCGCGGGCGGCAGCCCAGGCGAAGTAACGCATCCTGAGGCTCCAGATCACGCTCTGCACGGCGTTGGCGCCTGGAGGCAGGCGCGGTGGCACAGCGTCGAGTGCTGCATAGAGCTCGATGCGGATCGGCTGCGTGATGGGCACCCCGTAACGGCGTGCTTCACGCAGGAAAAATGCTTCCAAAGGTGCGAAGTCGCTACGCGCCAGCGAAGCGATGTAGCGATCAGTGGCTTCGCGACCATCGCCGTTGATCGGGAAGATGCCGATCCACAGGGTGTGCTGCCATTCGCTCGTGCGCCGACGATCGAACCAGGCGCCTGTCGCGACGGTCAGCAGCACGACCAGCAGCACGACGATTCGCAGTGAACGCCACATTCGGTATCACGGTCTGGCTGGCGTGCGAGCCTAGCCGTGCTCGATGATGATCTTGCCGATATGGTCGCTGGAAGCGAGCTGCTCGAACGCCCCGATTGCCTGCTCGAAACCGAAGCGTTTGTCGATGACCGGCTTGATGCTCGCCGTTGCCATCGCGTTGAGCAGATCCGCGAACATCTGCCGGCTGCCGTTGCTGATCGCCTTCATCATCAGGTTCTTGGTATAGAACCCCGGCATCTTCGGCAGCTGCTTCGGCAGCGGACCGGTGCCGATCATGACCAGCGTGGCGCTGTTGGCGCAGGCGTTCATGGATTCGTCGAGCGTCGGCCGCCCGACGTTCTCTAGCACCACGTCGACGCCGCCGCCGGTTGCTTCAAAGACGGCCTTGCCCCATTCAGGAACTTTCCGGTAGTTCAGCGTGATGTCAGCGCCGAGTTCGCGCAGCCGTTCGAGCTTCTCGTCGCTGGACGATGTCACGACCACGCGGGCGCCGGTCGCTTTGGCGAGCAGCAGTCCCATCGTCGAGACGCCGCCAGTGCCGAGCGTCAGCATCGTTTGTCCCGGACGCAACTTCGCGACTTCATACAGCGCATGCCAGACGGTGACGCCAGAAGAGGCGAGCGTCGCGGCGGACTCGTACGACACGGATTCCGGAATCACGACGAGTCCGTAAGACGGCAGCAATGCGTAGTCGGCGAGCCAACCATCGAGCGTGTTGCCAATGTCGCTGGCATAGACGTCGGGATTCCAGCGCCCCTGGGTCCAGGTCGGAAAGTGGCAGCTCGTTACGCGATCGCCGAGCTTCACGTTCGTGACGCCCGCCCCGATCTGCACGACTTCGCCTGCGCCTTCGCTAAGGGGTATCGCCGCCTTGTTCACCCCGACCGGGAAGATCCCGCGCACGATGCCCTGGTCGCGTGCGTTCAAAGACGAAGCAACGACGCGCACAACGACCTGGTCGCGATCCGCGACCGGTGTGGGTCGGGTCACCAGTTTGAGGTTCGCAATCGTCGGCGGAAAGCCGATGTTCCAGGCGCGCGAGGCAGCCGGCAGTCCGGCTGCCGCGGTTGCGAGTGTCGGGGCGGCTGCCGCTGCGCTCACCACGCCGGCCAGGCTCATGAACTCGCGTCGATCGATCATTGCCGCGCGACCATCAGGATTTCTCGTCGAAGACAAAGCGATAGACGGCTCCGGCGATCACCGCCCCGATGATCGGTGCGACCCAGAACAGCCACAGCTGACTGACTGCCCAGTCGCCGACCATCAATGCCGGGCCCGTGCTGCGCGCCGGATTCACCGAAGTATTGGTGACTGGAATACTGATCAGATGGATCAGCGTCAGGCCAAGGCCAATCGCTATCGGCGCGAAGCCGGCCGGCGCACGCTTGTCGGTGGCGCCGAGAATGATCATCAGAAACATCAGCGTCATGACAATCTCGGTCACGAAGCCTGACGCCAGCGAATATCCCCCAGGGGAATGGGCGCCAAAACCGTTCGAGGCGAGTCCGCCGCCGAGCTCGAAGCCTGGCTTGCCGCTGGCGATATACAAAAGCACGGCCGCTGCAACGATCGCGCCGAACACCTGCGCGATCACATACGGGAGCAGATCGCGGGCCGGAAAGCGCCCGCCGACCACAAGTCCCACCGACACTGCCGGATTCAGATGACAGCCGGAAATGTGACCAATGGCGTAGGCCATCGTCAGCACCGTCAGCCCGAATGCGAGCGACACGCCGACGAGGCCGATACCGACTTCGGGAAATGCTGCCGCGAGCACCGCGCTGCCGCAGCCTCCAAGTACCAGCCAGAAGGTGCCGATGAACTCGGCGGCGAGTCGTTTGGCCAACGGCATGGGCGAGATCCTATTTTTCGATCGTATAGACGAGCTCGGCACTTTGTTCCGTGCCCGCCTCGGTGCGGATCGTCCAGCGATCGCCAAGGGTGTAGCGCATCTTAACGGTATTGATCGACTCGGCAAGCGAGATGCCGTAGCTGATGTAGAGCCGCGGCGACAGGTACTTTCCAAGTACCAGCGACGTGGTGTTGTCGAGCCCCTGCTCGATCCCGACGTCCTCGATGCCGAGCCGACTGCCGAGCTGTTGAGCGATGATCGCGCCGCCCTGGGCGAGCACCGCGTCGCGAGCCGCGCCGGACCGACCGGTGCCCTGCGCACCTTCGAGCGAGCCGCCGGCCAGAATCAGCGAGACGATCTGCGATTGCGGCAATGAGGGTTGTGAGAAGAATGTCAGCCGCGGCTCGCGCAGCGTGCCACGCACATTGACGCCCGCCGTCACTTCAGGGAACTGCTTCTGCGCGCGGATATCGATCGCCGGATCGCTGAGCAGACCGCCGCTGAAGATCAGGCGCCCGCGCTCGATGTCGAGCTGGCGGCCGAGCGCGGCATATTTGCCGTTGGCGACACTGAGCTCACCCGTGCCGCGCGCGACGCCGTCGATATCGGTCTGCCCGGTCAGACTACCGGTCAGGCGTCCCGACAATCCGAATGTCTCGAGCTGCACGTCTTCGCCCAGCACCAGACGGATATTGCTGGTGACCTGCCATGCCGTGTCCGGATCGCGAGGCGGCGCGCCGACCAGAACTTCGTCGGCGGAGGTCAGGACCGCGCCGGTCAGATCAGCGGGAGCGATCCGGGCCCGCGGGATCGTTACCTCTCCGGTCGCATTGATGCTCCGACCATCGATCGTAAAGCGCAGCTGCGGCGAGGCGGTGATGCGCGCTTCGGGAACATTGGTAATCAACAGATCCGATCCTTCGATCTTCAGCTCGCCGCGCGGCTGCCCGTCACGCCAGTTGAGTGTGCCTGTTGCATTCAGCGTGCCGTTGCCCGCCTTGGCACTGCTGCCAAAATCGATACCATTGTCCAGCAGCCGCGCCTGCAATTCGACCTCGCGCAGCAGCAGGTTGACCTGGTAGAAATCGAGCTCGCCGCCGGTGAGCCGGAGCGTGCCGCTCACCAGCGGCGCACCGAGAGTGCCGCTGATCGCGAGATCCGTGATCAGCCGCCCGGCCGCGCGATCGATCTCGGGCACATAGATGTTGACGAAACCGAGCGCAGTCGTCGACGCGTCAAGCCGGCCGCGCAGCGGGCGCTCGAGCAGCGCCGCTTCGGTCCGCGGCAGCATGGCCTCGCCCTCGATCGTGCCGATCGTACCCGCTTCAAGCTTGATCACTGCACGCAGCCTTTCCGGCTCAGCCCGTGCATTGATGACTCCGGATCCAAGCTGAATCACGTCTTCACGTCCATTCGCCCGCCGCCGCCGCAGGGCGGCATCGGTGAGTTCGACATCCATCCGTCCGAGCGGAATTCCACCGGGAGCGCTGGCCACGTTTGCGGTAATGTTCAACACGCCGTCGTAGCGAACGCCCGGTGTCAGTCCGGCTGTCAGCGCAATCATCGGCAACTGCGCGGCTTCGATCGCCGCACTCCATTGCGCCGGGGTCCAGATTCCCTCAGCGCAGATGCGCGCGCTCTGACCCTGCAGGCAAAGCGGGTTCTGCCGCGCTGCGCTGAACGAGACTTCGGTTTCAGCTGGTGAGGCGAGCTCCAGATTCAGGTCGTCGTCATCATCGAGATCGAAGCGCTTCCATGTTCCGCGCCAGGTGCCGTCATTGAATCCGCCGTCCGCGGCGGCGGCCAGGCGCACATTCAATGCATCAGCATCGAGCTTCAATGCGTGGCGTTCCGAGGTGCCACTCATCGAGACCAGTATCGACTTGATGCGTCGATCGAATGCCCGGACGTCGCGGATGTCGAGTTGAACGTCAGAGGCCTGGCCGGGCCGCGGATCGAGATCGACGTTCGCGTTCAGCGCCCGCATCTCGATGCCGTACAACTCGATGTTGGCCGCGGTGGCGGACAGCTGCAATGCCGGTGCGGAGACGGTTCCGCTCAACGCGCCGCGGGCGCGGATGCGGCCGCGGCTGCCAGGAGCGATGATGCCGAGGTTGTCTGCGTTGAGCTCGAAGCGCAGATTGCGGCGATCACTGTCCAGCATTCCATCCAGCGCAAGCCGCAGTTCGCCATTTGTCAGCTTGACATTCTCGAAGTCCCACCGATCTGCGGTACGGGTGACGCGGCCACTGCCACGGGCCGGCGCGTCTCTGAGCTGGCCGGTCATCTGGCTGATCTCGACACCGACACGCGCAGCGGGTGTGAAGCCTGCGCCGGTTGCGTTGAGGTTGAACGAGACACGCCCCGGCAGCTCGCGACGCACCTTGCCCGGATTCAGATTTTCAACCCGGCCGCCGAGCGACCAGGATTCGTCGGGCGCCCAGCGCACCTCTCCGGCCAATTGTCCTGTACCGTCGAGAATGCCGATGCTGCTCTCGACGATCTCGAGATGATCCCGATGCAGGCGAGCGCGCAGGGTCAGTGGCAGGGGATCGGCGAGAATTGCCGGCAGAACATTGCCGCTGGCGCTCAACCGGTAGGGCCAGGTCTCATCGAGCGTAAATCGGCCCGAAGGGCTGCGGACGACCGGATCGGTCGAGTCCAGCGGCCAGTGAAAGTCACTCCAGCTCCCCGACAGCCCGAGCTCCGGGCCATTGCTGACCACGCCGATCGTGCCGCGCGCCAGCAATTCACTGCCAGAGCCTCGATGCAGGAGCCGAATGCGATCCGCGGTGACCGTACGCGCGGCATAGCTGCCGTCGAACAGCAGATTGAAATCTCCGACGTCGAGACCCGCCGAGGCCACCACGCCTTCGGCAGAGAAACCTGCGCGATCGCCACGCACCGCCAGGTCTCCGGTAATGCGTCCGAGTGCGCCACCCGCGTTCCAGGCGCGCAGATCGAAGTCGGTGATCGACGCCTGTCCGCGCCAGTTCCATCCGCGGGTCAGGTCCAGCGCCTCGCCGACGACGCGAGCCTGAAAAGGCGCGGTGAAGACGACGGTGGCCGGTAGGCTGTCGAGATTGCCCGCTGCGTCAACTGCGATCGTCCACAGCGGTTGTCCAGGCTGACGTAGCTCCGCCCGGGCGGTCGCTTCGAGCAACAGCGGCGACGCGGCGGTCAGCAATGCGGCGCCCGCGACGTTCAGGTCTTCCCAGTTGCCGCGCACGTCGGTGAAGCGGATCGTTCGATGCCGCGCAACGCCGGACGCACCGACGTTGGTGAAGTTCATGACGTAACCATTGATCAGCGTCAGCTCGCCATTGCGGACGCGCAGATTGTCGGTCGTGATGGTCAGAAAGCGGGGCAGAAATCTGGGTGGCTTTCGGGGCGGCTTGTCCGAGCGGCGGATCTCCACCCTTGCAGATTCAACGCCTACGTCGCGGGCATCAATGGTCTGCCACAGCAGCGGCAGAATATTGACGCGACCGCTGACACCGGTCGCATCGATCAGAACCCGGTGATGCTCCAGCTGGAAACGTTCGATCTGTACTCCGCTGCGCAATGCACCGCTGGCGCCCTCGATTCGCAGCGTCACTGTGCCGATCTGCTCTGGCAGCTGCCCGACGATGAATCGGAGGCCTGCTTCAGTGCTTGACAGGAAATAAGTCAGCGCGCCGGCCAGCGTCAGAGCCGCGAAGCCGGTCAGGATGGTGAGAACCGAGAGGCGACGCAGCATCAGAGTTTCGGCGAGAAGTTCAGGTGCAGACGCGGCCCATCGATCTTGTCAAAGCCGGGCTCGGAAACGCAGCGAGCATCGCGCAGCGCCGCGCGGCAGCGGGGGTTCGTCAGCGGCTGGGCAATATCAACACCAATCGTGACGACCGGCAGCCGCCAGCGGAAGCCGATGCCCGCCGAGTACTGCAGCGGATCGCCGAACTTGTTGAATGCGTTGCCGGCATCGACGAAGAAAGCGATACCGAAATTTCGCGGCAGGTCGCGGATCACCTCGGCGGTGCCGGTCATCAGGTGGCGGCCACCGACTTTCGAACCGCCCTCATCCAGTGGCGAAAGTTCGTTGAACCCGAAGCCGCGCACGCTGCGATCGCCACCGGCGAAGAAGCGTTCGGAACCGGGAAGCACGCTGAACTCACGCACTGCGCTCGCGCCGAACTCGGCGCGCAGCAGCAGATGCCAGCTCGGCGTCAGATCAAAGACCCGTTCCGCCTGGATTCGCAGCTGTATGAACTCCGAATCGGAACCGAGGAAACCTGCCGAGCCGCGCAACTCCGCGTACAGCGCGCGAGAGAACAGCGCTTCTCCGAGGTAGCCCTTCGGCAGTGACGCGTAGCTGATGCCGGGAATCAGCAGCGTATCCGTAATCGAGATCGGTGCCGCGCCGGGCGTCAGCGTCAGCGCCGGTCGTTCCGTTGTCGTGCGTACGAACCGGCCGAACAGCACGCGCTGCCAGCCGCCCAGTACTTGCGTGACGCTTGGTTCGAATTCAAAACTGCGCGTGTCGAGATCGGCCCGGTCTTCATTGATGGCCGACAGTGCGAAGCTCAGCTTCTCAAGCGCTGGATCGCCGATCGGAACAACGTAGAGCGCTTCGAGTGACTGCGCGATCGCGGCAGCCTTCAGCTCGGTGCGAAAGCGATGCCCGCGCGTGTTGAGGCGGCGGTTCTCCCAGCTCGCGGTGCCGCGCGCCTCGGTGTCGGTACCGTAGCCAAATCCGAACTGATAGCGATCGCGCGCGACCGGATCCGCGCGAATGGCGATCGGTACTGAGAGGGTCTCGCGATCCGGCGTACCCGGTAGCACCTCAACGGTGGAGAAATACTGGCTGTCGTCGAGCGCAAACTGGCTCCGCAGCAGTTTGGCCGAATCGAAGGGCTCGCCGTCCTGATACCGAAGGAAGCGCTGCAGCAGTTCCGGATTGATGGCGGTCTGATCAACGGTGGTCGTGCCAAAGCGGTAGCGCTTGCCGGTCTCCAGCGACAACGTAGCGGTGGCGCTGTGGTTGGGAGGATCCACGAGCAGGGTGTTGCGTGTCAGTCTGGCATCCAGATAGCCGAGCGTCGCGGCGGTCCTTTGCAGCGAGGTCTTCACAGCATCGTAGGCACCGTGATCCAGACGGCCGCCGGCGCGCATGGGCAAGCTTTCGCGGATCCGCCCGAAGTCCGGTTCCGTTTCTCCGGGTCCGGTGACGGCGACGTCGACTTCGCTCAACACCACGGGAGTGCCGGGAGTGATCTCGATTCGCGCGCTCCAGTCGGTGTCTGACGTCCGCGTGATCTGCGTGCGGACCTGCGGTTCGTAGTAGCCGAAGGGTTTCATCGCGGCGGCCACTTCGCGTGCTGCTCGCTCCTGCAGCCGCTCCAGCAGTGCGGCATCGAGGTCGTCCCGCTCGCGGTAACGGTTCAGGCTCAGAAAGATCTGCACATTCTGCTCGATGTCCGGCTCCACCCCGCTGACTTCAACATTGATGTCTGCCAGTGCGCGGCTCGAGTACAGCAAACCAAGCAGGCAGGTCGTGGCGAGGGTGAAATCTGCCAGCCGTCGCAGCATCGTTTGTTGTGGAAGGCTGTGCTGCATCGCCCGGCCGGAAAGGATCAACGAGTGGGGTCAGTGATTCTACTCAGAGTTCGCTGAACCAGCACAGTTCCCGTTTCAGTCGTTCAGCCGCAGTTCAGTCTCGCCGCAGGCTTTCGCAGACGCATCGAAACGCCTCTCGCGGATCCAGTTGTTGTGCGGGCCCAGCAAGGCAACGGTCGAGCAACGCGTGCCGTACTCGGCGTGTGCCACAAAGGGTGCCGAGAGGATCCGCGACCATTCGGAGTCGACAGTGTTCGCTGGTTCGCGGTCGGCGAGCAGCTCGAACAGCGGCGTGGTCGCGTCAGTCAAGGTGGCTTCGGCCAGGGGAGCGGCACGCAGCCAGTCAGCGAGACCCGCACGCAGCCGTTCGACCTTCGGCCATGGGGTGTCGAGCAGATCATTGCTGAGTCCGTAAAGGCCCGGCGGCAGTGCGCGAGCGAAGCACTCGCTGCGATTGCTCGCGTACCATAATTCGTTGCCATCGCTGAGCAGCAGGCTGAATCCGGCCATGTGGACGGAATCCGTTTCAACCCGATTGAGATAGGAGCCCGGGCACTCGTTTGATCGAAAGAAGCCTGGAATCAGCCCACCGCGTGACGGCGCGGCGGCGACGGTCCGCGATGGCTCGCGATAATTCGTGACAATCCCGAAATGGCCGCCGACTCCGGCGCCGAGCCAGGTTCCACCGGCTTGCAGATCGCGACCCGCGAAGAGGCCCGTAAGATCGGACCAGCGTTGCAGCGGCGCTGCCGCACGAGCGTGATATTCGTCGCGATTCGCCGCGACGATCAGCGGGTAGCGTGGATTCATCCGCCAGGCAACGACCAACAGGCACATTGACGGCGGACGGATCAGACGGGTGGTGCGGCGCCACGCGCGCCCAACCAGAGCCTGCGCAGCAGTTTGACGGCACCCCAGCAAAGCAGCAGGACGAGCCCGACCGTGACGATCGGCGCCAGGATCGCCAGCACGGAAAGTATCACGGCGCCGCCAAGCTCGCCGGATGCGATAGCCGCGTTGCCGAGGCCGCCAGTGGTCGCCGTGGACTTCGCCCGCAGCAACGACGTGACGCCCTGCGTCAGGCCAGCTGCGCCACCGCCCGCGATGATCGCAGTGGTCCATTTGACCAGCGGCGGCAGATCGGTGATCACGGCGGCGGCCGCGAGCGTACCGGCAAGCAGTGCGGCGGGCGTCGCGATGACATCGAGCAGGTTGTCGACGCCCGGTATGTAGTACGACAACACCTCGATTGTTGCCGCCACGGCCAACATCAGCAGCGCGGGCAGCGTGCCGATCCATGCAAATGAGGGATCAAGTTCGAGGTGGCCGCCGTAAGCCGCCACCGACAAGACGAGCAGCGGCACGAATACGCGCAGGCCTGCTGCGGCCGCGAGACCGACGCCGAGCGCAATCGACAGCAGGATCTCAATCTCATTCATCGTGGCGTCCTGGCTACTTGCGTTCCCATCGACCGGCCTGCGCCTGTGCCGACAGGGGCACCGGTGAGCCGGCGTCGAACCACGCTTCGATCAGCCGGTATGAGATCGATGCCGGTGTCGGCAGCAGCGGCGTGCCAGTGGCGATCTCGTCGCGCGAAAACCAGCGCGCATCCTCGAGCTCCGCGTCGCCGCGTGCGATGACGCTGGAGCTCGCGATGGCATGGAACCCGAGCATCAAGGATGAGGGAAACGGCCAGGGTTGTGACGAGTGGTAGCGAACATCCCGCACGGGCACTCCTGTTTCCTCGAGCACCTCGCGAGCGACCGCGTCCTCGAGACTCTCGCCCGGTTCGACGAAACCCGCGATGGTCGAGTACCGGCCGGCCGGCCAGCTTGCCTGCCGGCCGAGCAGTGCGCGCTCGCCATCGGTGACCAGCACGATGATGGCCGGATCAATCCTCGGATAGGTCTCGGTGCCGCAGCCGGCACTCGAACAGCGCATCGAGTGGCCGGCCCGCGCCGGCACGGTTGCCGCACCGCAGACGCCGCAATGGCGGTGCCGCAAGCGCCAGTGGCTCAGCGCGCGCGCATAGGCGAGCAAGCCTGCCTCCGCGCCATCGAGCAGTGGCGTCAGCGGTCGTAGTTCCTCGAACGTCCCATCGAGGTGCCCGTCAGCCAGTGTCGCTTCATCGACGGCGTCGATCTCGACCAGTACGCAACGTGCGTGTTGAAACCAGCCAAGCAGAAGCAGCCGGTCGTTGTGCGCAGCGCGCACGCACGGATGATCGGCGCCAACGAAGGCAATGCGTGGTTCGGGATCCCGGATGATGCAGTGCGCAGTGCCGCGCGCCAGCAGGAAGCGGGTGCCAGGATCGCGTCGCGCGGATTCCACCCAGCCGGGGTCGTCGCGCTGCGAAGCGCGCCGGTCGATATACGGACCCGCCAGAAAATTCACCTGCCCATAGTATCAGCCCCGCTGAGTTGCCTGAACGAGTCGGCCGCTGCGGCGCGCTCCTTGAGTCCGCGCGCCAGCACGCCGTCGCAACCGAGGCAGCGCGGCGAACTGGTTGCCAGCATGTCGACGACGCCGAGACTGCGGCAGGCCGCACAGGTCTGCGCGCGCAACTCATCGCCCCGCGCAAGGGCTAGCAGCAGGAACACTGCATGCTCGAACGAGACGGCCGGCGAAGCGTGCAGTCTGCGATAGGACTCGTAGGCGGCGCACAGCAGTTCGCCGCGCGCCAGCGAGGGGAGCTGCCGGTCGACATCGGCAACGGGCGCAGCCGGCAGGGCGCCGTGCATCGACAGCATTGAAGCGAGGGTCACCGTTTCCCGGCGCAGCTGCGCGGAGCGCGAGAAGTGCGCGGCCTGCTGCGGCGATTTGCCCCGGTGGCGCGGTACGGGATTGTCCTCTACTTCGGCGAGATAGCTGCGATAGAGCTTGCGGATCCGGTCGTCAGTCAGGCCGGTCCAGCGGCGGATCGTTTGCGTCCGCGCTTCAAGGCGGATGAAGCGCAGCGCCAGATCAAGGCGCATTCGGTCACGGGCGTATCGGTCGTCGGTTACTCGCATTGACGTTGTCCTCGGATCGGTGTTTATAGTGGCTCCCGGAAAAGTGGGATTAATATCCCAAATATGAAAACCAAATCCAAGGCCTTCCGGTCAGGTCTTTGCAGCGGGAAAGGGGAAGAACTCATGTCACGAGCGGAAACTTCTGCAGGCGCGCCTCCTGCATCTTCGGAACGCGAAATCACCGAGCTGAATGCTCGTGGGCTGGAGTTGCTGCAGCGCGCTGTGCGCTCGGGCAATGGGCGGCAGCCGGATCTGGTCGGCGGTTGTCCGGAGCGCTGGTCGCAACTGGACGCTGCGGCACTGGCGCGCCTCGCCGCGGTGCCCTTGGTGCTGTTCGACGCAGGTTTCGATGAGGCCGGGCGCTGGGCGCCGATCGACGTCGTGCGCGACGGCCAGGGCGGGATTCCACACGAACGGCGCGCGTCGCTGTTCGGCGTTGGCGAAGGGTCCGCCTTCGTCAGCACAGTCTTCGCCTACGCCTGGCATCTGTCGCGTACCCGGCCGCTGGATTGCGCTGTGGTGTTCGGCATGCGGCCCAGCGCTGCAAGCGGGCTGGCCACACTTTCGCTGTCCGAGGTCGACGCAATCGCGACCGCGAATCCCCATTGGCTGCAGCTGCGGTGGCATGACGATCCGGGCTGCTGGCAACGACTGCTGGCCCTGGCATCACGAATCCCTGCCGCGCCTGCCGACGAGCTGCGGCTGCGTACCGTCCAACAGCTGGCCGGATCGATGTGGTGTGCAAGGCTGGCCGCAGCAGGCTGATCGGCGCGCAGCGAGTCCGGGCGTCACTGGCTATAATGTGCGCCTCCTATGGATGCATTGACCGTTCGCGGCCTTACCAAGCACTACCGCAACGGTGCGCTCGCGCTGAACGGTGTGGATCTCGATGTCAGCGAAGGTGACTTCTTCGCCTTGCTCGGTCCAAACGGGGCAGGCAAGACGACGCTGATCGGCATTCTGACCTCTCTGGTGACCAAGACTGGTGGGAACGTCGCGGTTTTCGGCCACGACATCGACACCGATCTCGAAGCCGCGAAGTCCTGCATCGGTGTCGTCCCGCAGGAGCTGAACCTCAACCAGTTCGAAACCTGCGAGACAATCGTCGTCAACCAGGCCGGTTTCTACGGCATACCGCGGCGCATCGCTCGTGAGCGCGCCAGGAAGTATCTGACCCAGCTATCGCTTTGGGACCGTCGCGACAAGATGGCGCGCACGCTGTCGGGCGGCATGAAGCGCCGGTTGATGATTGCGCGGGCGCTGATGCACGAACCGAGACTGTTGATCCTCGACGAGCCGACGGCAGGCGTGGATATCGAAATCCGCCGCTCGATGTGGGACTTCCTGGAAGCGCTCAATGCCAGCGGTACCACGATCATCCTGACGACGCATTACCTCGAGGAAGCCGAGGCGCTATGCCGCAATATTGCGATCATCGACGGCGGCCGCATCGTCGCTCGTGATGCCATGGACGATCTGCTGCGGCGGCTGCATACCGAGACCTTTGTTTTCGACCTGAGACAGGCCGTCACCAGCGTGCCGACGGTCGAGGGCTACGATATCCAGTTGCTGGATCCACGCAGCATTTCGGTCGAGATCGACAAGACCCAGAGCCTCAACGAGCTGTTCGCGCGCCTCTCCGCGCACGGCATCGATGTGCTGTCGATGCGCAACAAGGTCAACCGACTCGAGGAAATCTTCATGCGGTTGACCGAAAAGACTGCCGGTGCGCCGCAGTGAGCACTGCCGCAGTTCGCTGGGTCGGCTTCTCGACCATTGTCATGCGCGAGTTCGGGCGCATTGTTCGGATCTGGGGCCAGACGATCCTGCCATCCGCAGTGACGTCGATTCTTTACTTCGTGATCTTCGGCAGTCTGATCGGGCGCCGAATCGGCCCGATGGGCGGCGTCGACTACATGCAGTTCATTGCGCCCGGGTTGATCATGATGGCGATCATCACGAATTCCTATGCCAATGTCGTCTCGTCGTTCTTCGGCGCAAAGTTTCAACGGTTCCTCGAGGAAATCAGCGTCTCGCCGCTGCCCGACTGGCTGGTGGTGCTCGGCTATGTGACGGGCGGCGTGCTGCGCGGCCTGCTGGTCGGCATCGTGGTGACGATCGTATCGCTGTCCTTCACGCACCTGCCCATCCATCACGGCGTGGTGATCGTTGCAGCGGCCGTGCTGACTGCGTTCGTGTTCTCGCTCGGGGGGTTCATCAACGCGGTATTTGCGAAGAACTTCGATCAGGTCAACTGGGTGCCAGCATTCATCCTCACGCCGCTGACTTACTTCGGTGGCGTGTTCTATTCGGTGTCGCTGCTACCCGAATGGGCCCAGACCCTGTCGCAGATCAATCCGATCCTGCACATGGTGGCCGCCTTTCGCTACGGATTCCTGGGCAGCGCCGACGTGAACGTCGGCGCTGCTTTCGCAATCATGTGCTTGTTCGCCGTATCGTTGTTTGCGCTCGCGCTATGGCTGATGCGCAGCGGCACCGGCCTGCGCGACTAGCGCGAAGACTCCCTCGGCACGCGGGCTATTTCTTGCCCGACGCCCGCTGCTGGTCGATCGCTTTCTTCGTGATCGTCCAGGTGGTCTCGTTGGGTCGCGCATCATCGAGCGGTGGCGGACTCAGGTAGAGCGGAAACCGGCTTTCGAGCACCTGCATCAGCTTGGGCGGAATCTTTGCCTTGTCGAAGGTCGAAAAGCCGGTGGCGTTGAAGATCATGACGCCGGGCCGATCGCCCATTTTCATCCATGGCAGCCAGCCTGAGACCCGTTGCCACGCCAGGCGCGAGTCACTGACGCGCTTTTTCTTCGCATCCAGGAAGTCGGCGGCCTTGTAGAAGGTGTTGAAGATTTCCATGGCGTGGTACTTGCCGCCGACGTAATCCTGATAGTCGCCGGTCAACGGATTGTCGTAGAACAGTGGAATCTCACTCGAGGACACGAGCGTGTCTTCGTACTGCCGCAGCGCGACGCTGGCGGGGGTACCGTCGTCACGAACCGCAAAGCTCGGGCGGCGCATGTTGACCGGGTCATTGGCGACGTGGATCACGCCGACCTTCTCGCCGGTCCAGGGGTTCTGCCACTCGTCGATGATCGCGCCGGTCACCGGATCGAGGTAGACCATGATCTCGCGCGAGACGCTGCGATAACCTGCGCCTCGCACGGGGTCAGTGAGCCGCGCGCACTGCCGCGTGTTGATGCCGAAAACGTCGAAGATATGCCGGTCACGCTCGCCGGGGGCGCGACTGTACAGCTTGCCCTCCCACATGCCGTAACGCGTCACGCCCTGCTCGGTCGTGCCGCAGGTCATCTTCGCGCCCCAGGTGACGGCGTCAGCACCGGTCCGCGTCACCTCGGACGTCAGCAGCTGTGCGCCTGCAGCGCCCGATGCCAGGCCAAGCGAGGCCAGAATCCACACGGTTTGCTTCTTCATCGCGAGTCCCTCTCTCTAGAATTCCTGCCGTGGCTATTTCTGTTTCCAGGCTCCACCGGCATCCTGGTAGAACCACCCGCCCTTGGCGCCGCGCTCGACCCAGCGGCGCGCAAAGATCTTGCGAATGTCTGCTTCCCACTCGGGGTGGTCGTTCGCCTTGGCGATCTCGGCATAGAGCGCGCTGCGATCGCGGTTGTCTTCAGCCACCAGGCGCTTGACGTTGGCGCGCTCGGCCAGCGGCACACTCGCCTGGTCGCGCAGCTCAATCAACCCGTCGTTGGTGAGTCCGACGGCGCCGGACGCGAAAAACTTCTCGAGGCTTTCGAAACGCGCCTGCATGGACGCAGTGATCGCGCGAATCTCGGGCGACGAGATGTCGATGTCGGCGTCGGCCTGTGCGTGGGCAGTCGGTATCAGCAGTTCGAGCGCACGGCCTGCCGTTTGCGCGAACAGCGATCGCTGCTCCAGGGCAGGCAGCTGGATCGAGCCGGTGGGCGCAGAGGCTCCAGAGTTCGTGACGGTGTCGATGATCTGATCCGCGGCCTTTTCGGCAGAAGCTGCCGGGAAGTACACGTTGATTGTGACGCAGGCCGCGACGGTGAGGCTCGCGAGGACGACATTCAAAGGCATGAGGCGACGCATAACAGGATCTCCTTGTGGATCACCGGGTAGCATTGTGCAACTAACGGATGAACCGCAGCTTAACCTTTATTCGATCCGGATCTCACCCTCGCCGCGCATCTGGGTGGCGATCTGCGAGGCCAGCTGCGGCCAGTTGACGCGGCCGGCGTTGCCGACGATATCGATGCGCGGCAGGCCGCGGCCCTTGACGATGTAGTAGCCGCTATCGGTCTTTTCGACCCCCCCCATCAGGCACACGTCGTTGACGAGCCGGCAACGGATGCCGAGACGGTCATAGCTGTACTCGTCGAACATGCTGAAGACCCCTGATTGCAGCGCAGCGACCACGCCACCGCCGCCGCCACCGATGTTCGAGAGATTGCCAACCGCGCGGGCGCTGATCCGGCGCGTGCCCTTGTAGTCCTGCGGCGTTTGCAGCACGGCATCGAAGGCGATCGGCGCCCAGGCGAACAGCTCGAGTCCGAGCACCTGCCCCTCGAGCCGGCCGGTGATGCTGCCGACGGCGAATGCGCGTGTGACGAGCTCGAGATCGAGCTGCGACAGGCGCACATCGGCGAACAGCCTCGGCCAGGCCCCAAGCGGATCCTGCAGCCTGATGTTGCTGCCGACGATACGTCCGTCGAACACGTCGGCGACCAGGTCGCCGCCGAACGTCAATGTCTTGTCGCGATACTCGATTCTCGGGATGCGGCCCGACAGCTGGCCCTGCAGCTCCGGCCAGCCGAAAGCGCGTGAAATCTCCGGCATGCTGATCGGCTCGATATCTCCCTCGAATTCAACGGACATCTCGTCACTGGTGATGTGGGTCACCGCCATCTCGCGCACGGCAAGCGCGCCATCGAATACGGGCAACCGTGCGGGCCCTGTCAAACGCAGATCGTCACCGCTCGCCTGAAAGTCGATACGCGACTCGCCGCCGGAAAAGCCATACGCCCCGGCCTCCCGCCACTGCAGATAAGAACGCTGCGCGGTCGCGCCATCGGCAGGTTTCCAGTGGATCGCGCCGCGCAGGCCGCGGATCCAGAACCCACGTTGCGGGTCTTCGAGATCAAGGCCAAGCAGCTTAGTCTCGAAACCCGTGATCTGGTTGCGTTCGATGTCGACCCGCCCCGTGAGGCGGCCGCTGGTCGTCAGTGCACCGAAGTCGGTGGCGGCGAGCGCGATCTGCAGGAAGCTGACGTAGGCGTCTGGCATCTGCAATTCTTCGATGTCGAAGCGGGCGCGTTCGATGTCCACGGATTCGCCGATTCGCAGCCGCGCCGTGCCCAAGATTCGCGACAGCTGTTGCTGCACGATCCGGATCTCGCCGACGTCAATGGCGTCGTCCTTCCATACGCCGCGAGCATTCACGCGCAGCGGGTTCGCGCCAAAGTCGAGCAGCACGGGCCCGGCTAGAGCCTGCCCTCCATTCGACTCCAGTTGCAGCACGACGTCGTGAGGACCGTTGGCGGGCGTCACGGTCGCCGACAGCGCCATCGACACGTTTTCACTGACGATCGTGCCGGCGTCATTGGTCATGTTGATCTGATCGGCAGTCAAGGTCGCTGCCGCGCGCTCCAGCTCCTCGGCGCCGTTCGCCGCAATGCGCATCGACAGCACGCCTTCGAACGCCAGATCCTCAGGGATTCCCAGCCGGCTGCCGAGGCGCTGACGCACCGCATCGGCGGCGGCGCGGTCCGCCTGGGCTTCGAAGCGCCAGGCGCTGCCGTGCAGGCTCGCATCCAACTTGATCGGCAACCCCTTGAAGCTCAGCAGCGTTCCCCGTGCACGCAGTTCGCCGGTATCGCTGTGGAACTCCAGCCGGGCGCTGAGGTCCACGTCATCGATGGGTCCGCCCTGCATGGTGAGGCGCGCCGCCGGGCAGCCAAAACGCGGCGCATCGAGACTCGGGTTCGGGCAGTCGAGCTTCAGAGCGCTGAAATCGTCTCCGGCGCCTTCGAGACTCAGTGTGCGCGCCGTCAGCTGTAATCGGGCTGCAGTGTCCGGGGGCATTTCGAGCCTGAGGACGGCGTCGGCGAGACTGACGCCCGGCGCGCGGACCTCGCGCACTGTCAATTCAACGGCCGAGAGGGCCTGCACGGCACTGCTGGCGAGCAGGCCGAGCGTCACAATGGCGATACGCGGGATGGAGATACAATTGCGACCGTCCATGAGTGTCGATTCTACCTGTTCCAGCAGATTCCCCCGGGCGCGCGCGGCCATGGCCGCCGTGCTGTGCCTGCTCGCGGCGGGTTGTGGTACGCAGCTGCTTTACAACCGGCTCGATACGCTCGCGTACTTCTATTTGGCGACCCAGGTGTCGCTGCAACCGACGCAGTCGGCGAGCCTCAAGTCGGCGCTGCGCGACTACCTCGACTGGCATCGCAGCACCGAATTGCCGCGGTATGCGGTCTTCATCGAAACGCTGGCCGCAGAGGCTGCTGCGCCGCTGGGCGCTGCGCGGATCAATGCCGCGAGGCTCGAGATCGAGTCGCTATGGCGGGGATCGGTGGCTCGCGGCGCGCCTGCTGCGGCGTCGTGGTTCGCCGGCCTCGATCCTGAGCAGGTCGACGAGCTGTTTGCGAGTCTAGGTGAGGACGACGCAGACCTGCGCGACAAGTACTGCAACGCCAGCGAAGCCGACCGCGATCGCGATCGCCTCAAGAGTTTCGTGGCGGCGGCCGAAGACTGGGTCGGTCGCCTGTCGCCCGCGCAACGGGGGCTGATTGCCGATCGGCTGGTGGCGCTCGTGCCCAGCAGCTGTGGATGGGTAGAGTCGCGCCAACTGGTGCGCGCAACTCTGCGCGAAACCGTCGTGCGGCGACGCCGCGAGCCAGGGTTCACCGCCGAGGTGACCGCACTGCTGACCCGGCCGGAGGATCGCTGGCAGCACGTCTATCGCGCCGCGTTCGATCGCAATCGTGTCGCGATTGTCGGCTTGCTCACCGAGCTGGACGAAAGCCTGACGGCAAAGCAGCGTGCTCGAATGGTGAGCCGCCTGTTGGGTTTCGCTGACGACTTTCGCAAGCTGTCCGCCTCACGTGCTCAGGTAGCGCAAGCGGCCACGCGCTGATCGTCGCTTGCGAACGACGTAGCGAACGACGCAGCGAAGCGTCAACGGGCTGGGCTACAATTACATACCAGCCTGATCCCGTTTTCCGAGCAGTGAGCATGTCTGCCAAGCGCGCCCTGATCGTCGACGATTCGAAATCCGCCCGCGCGTTCCTCGCGCGCATTCTCGAGAAGTACGAGATGGCGGTCGACACAGCCGAGAACGCCGAACAGGCGATCGAGTATCTGGCTGCGGCGCGACCGGACGTGATCTTCATGGATCACATGATGCCGGGCATGGATGGCTTCCAGGCCGTGCAGTCGATCAAGAACAACCCTCGCACGGCGATGATCCCGATCATGATGTACACCTCCCAGGAAGGGGAGCTGTACCTCGGCCAGGCGCGCGCGCTCGGCGCGATGGGCGTGCTGCCGAAGCAGATCAAGCCGGCCGATGTCTCCAAAGTGCTCTATCAGCTGCACCTCGCGCCGGATCGTCGGCTGTCGCTTCAGGAAGGCTTCACGCCGCTGAACCCGGCGGCGTCCGTGGTGGTTGCGCTGCCGGCCAACGAGGATGCTGCCACGCCGCCCTCAACGGAGCCGTCAGCGCATCCGCCGCTCGTCGAAGCCGCCACGCTGTCGATCGAAGCGCGGCAGATGATCGAATCGATCGTGCAGACGCAGGTTGCAGACCTGCGGCGTGGTTTTTCCGCAGCGCTCGACCTGCAGTCCGAGCGGCTACTCGGAGACGTCCGCGCCGCCGTGACCGACCTCGTCCCGCCACCCGCTGAACCGCAGCCGCCGCTGCCGCCGTCGCCGGCTCCGTGGCTGATCGCCTTTGCAGCGTCGTTGGCCGCGGCGGTGCTCGGCTTCCTTTGGTGGCGCGAGACGCAGCTCTCGGAGCAGCTGGTAGCACGGCAGACAGCAACTGCGCAGCAGAGCGTGACGCAACTGACGGCGATGCGCGAAGTCTCGACCAGCATCGACTCGACGCGCGCGACCGCGCTGACTCCGGCCTCCGGCGACATCATTCTGACCGTGCCTTATGGTGAGCCGCCGCTTGCAGGTGAGCGCCTCGAGGTGCTGCGCACGCTGCTGGATGATCTTGCCGGCAGCGGCTTTCGCGGCGCTGTCACGATCACCAATTTTCCGGGGCGGTTTTGTCTGAACGGCGCGCCGACCGAGGGGTTTGCGCCAGCCGTGGATGCGACGCTTACCAAAGATTGCAGCCTGGTCGGTAATCCCTTCGATGACGCGCTGCCTCTGGCGCAGCGTGAGCCAGTGCAGCTCGCAAACCTGATCGGCTCGGTCCGGACGGCGAGCGCCGGTGCGGTCGAGGTGGAACTTGCCAATGGCGTGGCGGATGCCGTGGTCACGCCATACCCGGATGCTGGAGATACGTTGACGGCAGGCGAATGGAATCGCGCCGCCGCCGGCAACAACCGGGTGGAGATTCGCGTACAGCCCAGCACCTGATGCCGGCCGGGATTTTGCCCGAGCCCAGCTTTGCACCCGACAGATGGCTGCGCGGCAGTCATGTGCAATCCATCCTGACCGGATTGGCACCGCGGCGGATGGGCATCGAGCGACGCGCGCGTGCACTGATCAGCGCGAGTCAGCCGCTGTTGCTCGACTGTGGGGAGGGCGTCCGCCTGCTCGCCTTGCATGCCTCGCGCCGGCCTGATGCGCCGGCGGCCCGCGGCGTAGTCGTGCTGCTGCACGGCTGGGAAGGCAGCGCGGATTCCGCCTATGTCCTGTCGCTCGGTCAGGTGCTGTTCGACCAAGACTACGCTGTTGTGCGCCTGAACCTGCGTGATCATGGTGGCACCCAGCACCTGAATCGCGAGCTGTTCCATTCCTGTCGACTGCCGGAGGTACAGGGCGCGGTGCAGCGTCTGCGCATAAAGTTTGCAGAGGGTCCGATGTTTCTCGCCGGGTTCTCGCTCGGCGGCAATTTCATGTTGCGTGTCGCCGCTGCGGCAGCAGCTGACGATCTCGAACTCGCGCATGTCTTCGCGGTCTCGCCTGTGCTCGATCCCGCGAGCACCCTCGATGCGCTCGAGAACGGCTGGTCTCTTTACCATCGTTACTTCGTTTCGAAGTGGGCCCGGTCATTGCGCCTGAAGCAGTCGGCGTGGCCAGAGGACTACGAACTGGCGCCGCTGCTGCGCTCGCGCAACTTGCGGCGTATGACTGCCGCACTGGTTGAACGCTACACGGAGTATCCAGACCTGGGCAGCTACCTGTCTGGCTATGCGCTGACCGGCTCGCGTCTTGATGCGCTGCGCGTGCCGTCGACAATCATCACGGCACTGGATGATCCCATCATTCCCGCCGCGGATCTGGCGCGCCTGTCGCAGAATCCGGCACTGCGCATCATCTCCACAGAGAACGGTGGCCACTGCGGGTTTGTCGAAGCGTTCGGACGGCCCAGTTGGGTCGATCGCTTTATCCTTCGCGAGATCGAGCGCGTCGTTCGACGGGATTGATCCCGAGCTCACGCAGCATCGCGCGCACGCGCATGGTGCGCACCAGTTCCACGCCGCGCGAAGCGAGGATCAGTGCCTGGGGCAGCGTGCTGACTTCGTGCACCATCCAGCGCCAGGGTCCGCGCCAAAGCGGCCCACCCGGAGACAGGCGGCGGCGATCGATGATCAGCACGTCCGGACGGATCGCTTCACACTTGAGCTGCGAGTGGTGTTCGTAGTCGGGCAGCATCCAGGCGACACCGGCAGCGCCGCGGCGGCGTGCGAGCTCAACGGTCGGAAGATCCGCGCTGGCGATGATGCAGCGCTCGATGCAGCTGCGCAGGCCCGTCAGTACCGCACTCAGGAACACTTCGCTGCCGGAGCGCTGCAGGCTCTCGTGGCGCAGATGCACGAACAGCTGTGCCGCGGGCCATTCCAGCAGCAGACTCGAGACATCTGACAAACGGGACAGGGTGACTCCAGCGAAACGATCACCGAAACGCGCGCGCTCGGCCACTTCAACTGCGCAGGCGTCGACCACTTGAAGATCCAGCACCGAGCCTTCGATTCCGGCCGTGCGCCGCAACGCTGCATCGTGGATTACCACGGCATCGCAATCGCTGCTCAGCTGCACGTCGATCTGGATCACGGGCGCGCCGAGCTCGAGCGCAGAGCGAATCGCCGGCAGCGAGTTCTCTGGAAACTCCGCCGCGTTGCCGCGGTGAGCGACGACCTGAATATGTCGCCCGGTGGTCATGTCGATGATTGCTGTCGCTGAATGAGGACGGGTCGATGCGTTCACCTGGCATCCCGATCGTGCCAGCATAGCCTGAGCCTGACCGGTCTACGTCGAAGGTCGTCACAGAGATCGCTGCTGTATGAGTCCCCGCCTCGCAATCCGACTTGTCGCGATCACGGTCATGGCAGGCCTCGCGGCCTGCAGCGGGCCGGGCGTGACCGACACAGCGCCTCCGCCGACCAGCGGCCCGCT
>Ga0163152_10001185_pt1 | contig 42383 bp, 36 predicted proteins | sample OliLakLV19MP8IB2_FD_148635 | JGI IMG/M metagenome (GOLD analysis project Ga0163152, IMG submission 148635) | Freshwater microbial mat bacterial communities from Lake Vanda, McMurdo Dry Valleys, Antarctica - Oligotrophic Lake LV.19.MP8.IB-2 | ecosystem: Environmental > Aquatic > Freshwater >...
ACGGTCCACCTTGAGGACCGTTCCGCTCGAGAGCTCCTTGACGATCCACTCGGCAACCACCTCGTCCTGTTCCACGGAAACCACCGCGATCGCATCGAGCGGTGGTGGCATCTCGCGTTCGGGTAGATGGGACGCGGCTAGCGAGGGGTATACGACACAGAACTCGTTGCCGTCGGGCTCGGCGAGCTGGTTGAATCGTGGTGTGAGCACGAACCCTTTCGATGCGAAGGCCGAAACTTGGGATGACGACTCGGCCAAGGTCGAACGGGCGGACGCAGTTGCGCGCAAGATCCGGGCGGTCGTCGCCCTCGACCGATCAATGCGGATGCTCGAGTACGGCGCCGGCACCGGGTTAGTCACTCAGGCTCTGCGTGACTCGGTCGGTCCTGTCACACTGGCCGACACGTCAACGGGGATGCGTGATGTCATGCGCGCCAAGATCGCCGCTGGTGTTCTCACCGACGTTCGAGTGTGGGACCTGGACCTGGCCACCCAACCGGTCCCCGACGAGCACTTCGACCTCATCGTGTCGGTGCTGACCCTGCACCACATCGAGAACATCGATGCTGTCCTGTCGGGCTTTGCCACGCTGCTCAACGACAACGGGACACTGTGTGTGGTCGACCTCGACGAAGAAGACGGCTCGTTCCACGGCGTTGACTTCGAGGGCCATCGCGGCTTCGAGCGATCGGCCTTGGCTGCCGAACTCGCCGCCGCTGGCTTCACCGATGTGGTCTTCCAGGACTGCTACCACATCGTCCGCGACGGTATGAACTATCCCCTCTTCCTTGCCAGCTGCCGCACCGCTCGGGTTGGCGATCGCCCGGAGGTTCAGCCGTAGGTCTCTACCGAGAGCACGTGTTGCCGCGTCTCGTCGACCGGGCGTGTGGCACCGCCGAGCTGCGGCGTTGGCGCGAGCATGTGACCGCAGGGCTGTTCGGCACCGTGGTTGAGATCGGGTTCGGTTCCGGTCTCAATATGCCCGCCTATCCGGCCGAGGTGACGCTCGTCTACGCCGTCGAGCCCGCCGCAACGGCGCGCCGCCTCGCCGAACAACGAATCGCCGAGTCTGCCGTCCGCGTCGAACACATCGCCCTCCGTGGCGAATCGATCCCGCTCGACGAAGCCAGCTGTGACGGAGCCCTGTCGACCTTCACGTTGTGCACGATTGCCCACGTCGAACAAGCCCTGGCCGAGATCCGGCGAGTGCTCCGGCCGGGCGGTCGCTTCCACTTCCTCGAACACGGTCTGTCGCCCGACATGAAGGTCGCGCGCTGGCAGCACCGCCTGGAACCAATCCAAAAGCGACTGGCCGACGGGTGCCACCTCACACGCCAGCCCGCCGATCTGGTGCGTGCCGCCGGGTTCACGATCGAGCGAGTCGAGTCGCGATACGCGGCCGGTCCGAAACCCTGGACCTGGCTCACCGAAGGCGTCGCCATCAAGCCCCGCTGACTTGATTTCAACGCAAACAGTCCGAAGAGGACCGATGTCATGAAGTTTGGATTGGCCGCCCCGAAACAACACCCTCGCTGCCAGCCGCGGCGATTCACGATCAGGACTCGGGAAACTGCTCGGGCTCTTCTTGCGCCAGACGATCTTCGAACGACTCGTCCGTGACGTCGGCGTCAGCGAAGGGCACGCCCTCGAGATGGTCGGGTGGATAGTCGGGCCGCACCTCGTCACTCGTCACCGGATCTTCCAGTCCGGTGACGTCCTCGTCCAGTTGCTCGGCACCGTACTGTTCGTCACTGGATCCGTTCCCGCTCATGCCGTCTCAGATCCGGATACATCGGTCGAATTCACTCAGTCAGTTTATCGTTCGATCAACGCGAGACCCGGTTGAGTCGCTCCGGGTTTGATGCAGTGCTCATTCCGTGGCTGGAGGGCTGCGGGGATAGGAGACTGTCGTCATGGGACGTTTGTTGAAGTACACGCCCGAGTTCCGTCGTCGAGCGATCGAGGAGGTGTTGGCGTCGCAAGGGGTGCCACACAATTCACAAACGCACACTCCCCAGGGAGTGTCCCGGCGGTGGATCCAGTGGTCAGGGCTTCAGCCTGAACGGCGGGTACTGGTCTGTGATGAGGGTAAAGGCGTAGCCGGTGACCCGCTGTTCCCAACGCATCACGCCGACGATGTAGTTGAACAGCGAACGCGGGTAGCGGCCGCTGAACAAGATCGTGAACCAGGCGCCGATTGATGCGCCAATCACACCAATGAACAGCACTGCCAGGACTACGAAGTGCGGGATCGCGAGGAACCACTTCACCAGCGGCAGCCAACGATTGAGGTCGCGTTCTGCATCTGGGTAGTCCATGTCGAGATGCACGGCCTGCTCCTCATCGGTTGACGGGTAGCGATCATCGAGCAGCAGTGTGTAGGCGCACACTCGCGTCTCGAAACGGTTCAATTGCACATGCCAGTCGAACCACCAGCGCGGGTACTTGCGCCGAAACGCCAGCATGAGGCCGACGGGCACGGTCAGTAGTCCCGACGCGCGGCCGAAGCCGATAAGCCAAAGCAGCACCAGAATCGGCAGCACGAGCAGAATGCGAAAGGCGGACGTGACTCGGTTGAGCGGACGGGCCGGATACTCGATCTCCAGCCGAACTGGATAGTCGTGGGACAGCGCGGTGGCGGCGCTCATGCCGACACCAGCTCGCGGTCGCGGGCGGTGATGGCAGCTGTATCCGGGTCGCACTCGGGCTCCGAGAGGCCAGCTTCGCCTTCTATGTCGATAGTGGGCAGCAGCCTGTCCAACCAACCTGGCAGCCACCAGTTGGCGTTGCCCATCAGCTTCATCGTGGCTGGCACCAACACCATGCGGATGATGGTGGCGTCGACGAAGATCGCAGTGGCCAGACCGAGCCCCATCATCTTGGTGACGGGATCGTCACTGAGCACGAAGCCGAGGAAGACCGAGATCATGATCAACGCGGCCGACGTGATCACTCGCCCGGTGCTGGCGATGCCGTGGATGACGGCCCCGTCGTTATCGCCGGTGCGCAGGTACTCCTCGCGCACTCGGGAGAGTAGGAAGACCTCGTAGTCCATCGAGAGACCGAAGAGGATGGCGAACATGAACATCGGGATGAAGGCCAGCACCGGGATAGTCGATTCGAGGCCGATGATGTCCTTGCCCCAACCCCACTGAAAGACCATGACGAGTACGCCGTAGGCGGCGCCAATGCTGAGCAGGTTCATCAATGCGGCCTTGAGCGGAACGACGACCGAGCGGAACACCAGGGTTAGCAGCATGAACGAGAGCAGGAGCACGGCAGCAATGAACAGCGGTAGCCGGTCGTTGACGCGGGTTCCGATGTCGCCGAAGGTTGCGGTTTGGCCACCGATGTGCGCGGTGGCAGCAGCGCCATCGAGCACCGCAGGGAACACTTCCGCGCGGAGACGATCAATGGTGGCCAACGTGGCTTCGTCCTGCGGTGACGAGTTGGGGATTGCCAGCAGTGTCGCGACGCCAGCAGCCTCATTGACCTGTGCGGGCATCACTGAGGCGATGCCGCGGTCGGCCAGGATCGCCGCTGTCAGCGGCTCGACCACGGCGGCGTTTTGCGAAATGTCGATGGCGACAACGAGCGGCCCGTTGACACCGGGGCCGAAGCCGTCGGCTAGTAGGTCGTATGCCTTCCGTTGCGTCTTGTCGGCCGGCAGCGAGCCTTCGTCGGGGAAGCCCAGTCGCAGCGAGAGCACCGGTGCGGCCACTGCCAGCAGCAGCGTGGTGACGCCGATTGCGTAGGCCCAGGCGTGTCGTGACACATGTCGAATCCAGCGCTCCCAACCGGCACCCGCAGCGGCGCGACCCGACGAGCGACGGTGGATGGCGAAGCGGTTGATGCGGTGGGCGGCGAGGCCGAGGAATGCGGGTAGCAGCGTGATGGAAGCGACCACCATCAGCAGCACGACGACAGAGATCGCGATGCCAGCAGACGTCATGAAGGGCACGCCCGCGACCGCGAGTCCAAGGATGGCGATGACCACGGTGCCACCGGCGAAGATCACTGCTTGGCCCGCGGTTGCGGTGGCACGCCCGACCGATTCTTCGACGGTCATTCCGCGGGCAAGAAACTCGCGGTGGCGGGTGACAATGAACAACGCGTAGTCAATGCCGACGCCGAGGCCGACCATGCTGGCAAGCTGCGGCGCCCAACTAGGAATCTCGATGAGGTAGGTGATCAGCGACATTGAGCTGACGCCCAGCGCAAGACCGAAGAGCGCAAGACCGATGGGCAGTCCCATCGCTATTAGCGACCCGAACGCCAGCAGCAGAATCAACACTGCCGCGACCAAGCCGATCAGTTCACCAGCACTGTTTTCCGGTTGCTCGAAGGCGAAGAACAAGTCGCCATTCAGCTCGACCTGCAGGGGTGAGTCGGCATTCACGTCGGCGGCGAAGTCCGTCAGATGATCAAGATCGCCCGCGCTCAGTTCGTCGATCAACTTGTACTGCACGCGAATCAACGCCACTCGTCCATCGAGCGAGATCTGCGGGTCGCTGACGCCCAACACGTTGGGCAACTGCCCGACGCTGGCCGCGGTCTCGGCGAGCGCCGCGTCCGCAACCGCCGACGCACCAAAAGTCGCGGTTGCGTCGATCGGCGTGAGTACAACCTGCGCCGTCGGCCCGGCGGCATCGGATTGCGCGGCCGTCAGCAAGTCGAGCGCGGCCGTCGAATCGAGACCGGGTGCCTCGAATGCGTCCTCGAGTTCGCGACCAAACGCGACCGACGAGCCGATCACCACGACAGCCAGCATCACCCACGTCGCGATCACTACCAGGGGGCGGCGCGCCGCGAAGCGGCCTAAGCGATACAGGGCATGAGACATTGCAACTCCTCCTCGGCCGTGGCCGGACGGGCCACGCGCACTTCCCCTGCATCGTGGCCGTCTTGTTCGTTGGCCACATCGGCCGTCCGGTCGGATCTGAGCTAGCCGTTCGGCCGATTTGCAGACCGTACTTTCGGCCGATTCGCCGTCGCAGGACAATCCATATGATGGCTAGATGGTCAGCGAGACGGTCCGCCAACTCTGGGCCGAGCCGCGCGCCACGCCACCTCCGCCTGCGCGGGTGTGGACCGACTGGGTGCTGCTCGTGCTACTGGTGCCAGTCGGCGTGTTGGAAGTCTTTCTGCGTCACGACGTTGGCTGGCCGGTGGTCGCGTTCATCCTCGGTGTGCCATCGATCTTTGCCTTGTTGTGGCGGCGCACACATCCGCTCACCGTTGTCGTCATCGTGTTCGCCTGCCACGGTGCCAGCGAGGCCGTGGCGCTGCTCGGCGCCGAGCACTCAGCAATGCTCAATACCACCGCCTGGCTGCTGATCCTTCCGTACTCGTTGTTTCGTTGGGGTTCGGGTCGCGAGTGCATGCTCGGTATGGCCGTCATGCTGCTCGCCCACGTGCCGAACGGATCGGGCGCGGTCAACAGCTTCGTCGACATCATTGCGGCCACCGTGTTCCTACTTTTTCCGGCGGCCGTTGGACTGGCGGTGCGCTACCGACTCGCATATCGGGTGCGCGCTCACGATCAGGTCAAGATGCTCGAACGCGAGCTGTTGGCGCGCGAACTGCACGACTCGGTCGCCCACCACGTGTCGGCCATCATCATTCAGGCCCAGGCCGGGCGGACCGTTGCGCCCACCAACCCGGACGCGACTGTGCGCGTACTGCAGGTCATTGAAGAGGAAGCGTCTCGCACGCTCGCCGAGATGCGCATCATGGTGCGTGGCCTGCGCGACGGCGAAGCGGCCGACCTGTCGCCACAGCGTGGCGTTGCCGACATCACCAAGCTGGCCCGCGCGACGGGCGACTCGCCGTACATTGCGGTGCAACTGACCGGTGGTCTCGACGACTTGCGGCCCTCGGTGGGTGCAGCCGTCTATCGAATGGCGCAAGAGTCGATCACGAACGCAGTGCGGCACGCGCGTCACGCCACCCGTATCGATGTCTCTGTGGATGGCGACGACGACAATGTCCGCTTAGTGGTGCAGGACGATGGCGACCCGAGCCCGTCGGCAGCCGGCGCGATTGGATACGGATTGGTGGGGATGTCGGAGCGAGCCAAGCTGCTGGGTGGCACGTTGCAGGCTGGCCCCAGCGACGGTCGCGGGTGGACGATTACCGCGGTGCTGCCACGCGAAGGCGTGCCCGCATGACCATTCGTGTTCTAGTCGCCGACGATCAACACCTGGTGCGCACCGGTTTGACGATGATTCTCAACGCCCAGGAGGGCATCGAAGTTGTTGGAGAGGCGGCCAACGGTCGCGAGGCGGTTGAACTGGCCCGCCAGTTGCGCCCGGACGTGTGCCTGTTCGACATTCGGATGCCGGAGATGGATGGCGTCGAGGCCACTCGACTGCTCGCTGGGCCGCACGTCGCTAACCCACTCGCGGTCGTGATCATCACCACCTTCGATCTGGATGAGTACGTGATCGGTGCGCTGAAGGCTGGTGCGCGCGGGTTTCTGTTGAAGGACGCCGGGCCGGTGCTGTTGGTGCAGGCCATTCACGCGGCGGCCGAGGGCGACGCGCTGATTGCGCCAAGCGTGACCGGTCGTCTGCTCTCCACGCTCGCGAAAGCCACTCATCCGCCGCTGGCGGTGCAGCCAATCGAGCCGTTGACCGAGCGCGAAGAAGCGGTGCTGCTCACTGTCGCTCGCGGTCGCACCAACGCGGAGATCGCCAGCGAACTACACATCAGCCTCAGCACGGCCAAGACCCACCTTGCCAGCCTGATGAGCAAGCTCGGCGCCAGGAACCGCGTAGAAATCGCCATCTGGGCCTACGAAGCTGGCCGGATCCCGAACTGATTGTCAATCGGGCGAAATTGGTGGCAGGGGTCAGGGCCGTGCTCAACGAGAACGCCGGCCTCGACGAGGTCGCGCAGATGATTGAGTGCATTCGACCGATGTATCCGGATCTGAGACGGCATGAGCGGGAACGGATCCAGTGACGAATGGCGAGGTGCGGCCCGGCTATCCACCCGACCATATAGTCAACTAAGTCATCGATGGTCGGGTGGCGGTGTCGCGCGTCATGACAGCAGTGCTTCCACGGCTGCCCGAAACACGTGAGTATGCAATTCGACATCGGCTGTGGAGTGAAAGGGCGACATCAACGCCATGTTATGAAACGGCGTCAACAGCACGCCGCGATTGAGGGCCCATAAGTGCATGAACGCATCAAGCTGCGCATCTGCCGCGGCTGCCGCCGCGGCCCCGTCTCGCGGTGGCGGGCAGAACCAATACTCCGCGCGGGCACCGAGTTGCTGCACGCTCCACGGCAGACCGAACTCGTCGATGCTCGCCTGCACCCCTTCGGTCCACGACGTGGCCATCGGAATCATGTAGGCGAAGTCCTCGGCGCGCAATGTGCTCAGCAAGGTGGCGCGCACCGCGGCCAGAGCCAGGGCGTTGCCAGTGAGCGTGCCGCCGACGCCGCTGCTGTCGATTTCTGCGTCGTCGAGCAGACGGTCGAGTCGCACAGCGATCGCTGCCGAGCAACCGTAAGCGGCCGCTGGCATTCCACCGCCGATTGTCTTGCCGATCACGACGAAGTCGGGATCAAGTTGCCATGACTGGGTAGCCCCACCGGGGCCAACGCAGATCGTGTGCGTCTCGTCGATGACCAACAACGTGTCGTAGCGCCGGGTCAGATCGCGTAGCGCAGCGTGGAAGCCCGGGTCGGGCAAGACGATGCCAATATTGGTCAGCGCTGGTTCGGCAAGCACACATGCGATCTCGCCAGTAGCCAAGGCCGTCTCGAGCGCAGCGATGTCATTGAACGGTACGACGACGGTCGTAAGCGCGGGATCGACCATCGGTGCGATGCTGCCGTGGCGAGGGACGGCGCGACCGTCCGGTGCCATAGTCACGAGCGCCTCGTCGACAGTGCCGTGGTAACACCAATCAAACACGAGCACTTTCTGTCGGCCAGTCAGGTGGCGGGCAAACCGCAGCACGAAGCGATTGGCGTCGGTCGCCGTCATCGCCATTTGCCAAATCGGCAACCTGAAGCGCTTGGCGAGTTCTGCGCCAACCTCGGCCGCGTCCGCAGTGGGCAGCATGGTCGTGATCCCGCGGGCCGCTTGTTGGGCGAGGGCTGCCGCGACCTGCGGCAACGCATGGCCGGTCATTGCGCCGGTATCGCCGAGACAGAAGTCGACATACTCCAACCCGTCGACATCGGTGAAGCGAGCACCGGCCGCAAAGTCGACGAATAGTGGGAACGAACCCGGCCAACGCGTCATCCACGCCATCGGCACTCCGCCCAGAAGAGTCTTACGCGCGTTCTTGGCGAGTCGTTGTGATTCGGGATGGGCATCGCGGTAGCGCTGCTCTTCCGCGTTGTGTAGCCCGGCCAGCCGCTTCCTGTCGATCGCTCTCACGTTCGACAGACTACGAGTTGGCCGTGTTGGCAGAGCCCTGGCGACGGCTCGTTTCCACTCGTCGTCATTGAGTGACTTGATCGAGGCCACTACTCTTTCGTGGACTTCAATCTCGTACCAACTCGTCAGCACGTCAGCAAGGCCCGCTGACTCGTGTTCAGCGCCGCGAGGAGCGAGTCATCGCAAAGGGTCCGAAGTCTCTAGCGACAACCTGCGTGTCGGCGCATTGTGAATGTATGGACACAGAAGTCAGCACACTTGCCACCGCACACAGTCACGGCCGTGGTGTTCTCAACGAGCTTCGACCGCTGCACCGAGAACTGCGCCACGCGATTCCCGATGCATACAAAGCCTTCTCCGAGTTGCATCATGCATCGTTCGCGGCCGGTGCTCTCGACATCAAGACCAAAGAGCTGATTGCGCTGGCGATCGGTGTCATTGAGCGCTGCGACGGCTGTATTGCTTCACACGCCGAGGGAGCAGCGCGCGCCGGTGCAACGAGGCAAGAAGCTGCCGAAGCGATCGGCGTGACGTTCCTGATGGGCGGCGGACCAGCCACCGTCTACGGCCCTCGCGCCTACGCAGCATTCTGCGAGTTCACCGACACCTGATCTCCTCGGACGGTTGACCGACTCCCGGAGCAAACGGGACATCGATGCCACGATCAACGAGTTGCGCCGCCTCGGTTGGCTCGTCGGCCTTCCGATCCACGGCGTGTGGGCGTTCATCCCAGCCGGCCAAGATGAGCTCGCTGATCCGTACCTTGCACTGCGGGCGTGGCTGGCCCGCGGTCCCGACGCAGGATTCAGGCTCGCTGGCGCCGCCGCGGCGTGGCATCTGGGCTACCTCGATAGGGCACCTGATCGGCCGACCGCGATCTGGCTACCGGCCACAACGCGGCTGCCCGACGGTCTTCGGCCATACGTCTCGCTCGTTCAGATCAAATGGGCATCTGATGCCGCCAGCGTGGTCGGCCCAACCACCCAGTTGCTGCTGCAACGCAAGCTCGACATCGTTTCGTGGGCCAGCGGGCTTCCTGCATTCGGACCCGAAGCTCTCATCGTCCAGCTCGCCGCGCGGCCATCGTCATTCCATCCGTGGGCAGACCTTGTCGCCCACCTGGGCCAACTTGTCGGCGATTGCGACGACGAACGTCTCGCCACCCTGCTCGCCGATCAGCTGCCCAAGATCAAGTTCGAGCGCGCCGGAATTGACCATGGCGACCCTGGCGTCTGGATGGCCGACTATCACCTTCTGGATCGACTGGTCGCTCCATTGCAGCTCGTTCTCGGAAAGGCATAGCCAGCGGCGGGCCTGACTCGGTCACTCGTCATGGTTTCCTCGCCGTCAACGTCAACCGAGGTTCACCACGGGCAAGGTAGTGCTCGGCCAGATCGAGAGAGCCACGATTTCACTGCATTCGGCGCCACTGAAGAACCATTGCCTTCCGCTCCCTCCGAGCAACGGTTAGAGTACAAGCGTTACTTAGCTACAAAGGAGGTAACGGTTGTGGCAACAATGATCCGACACCGCTGGACCTCCTCGTTCGAGGGGATGAGCCGACGCGACCGTCAAGGCTGCGACTACGACGCCTACCTCCCCGATCCACTCGTCGGTTGGGATCTTGCCCTTCCCGCAGACCTCGTCGCCGACCTCATCGACGCCGAAGAAGCCATCCGCCGGCTGAACACTTCCGCGACCTCGCACGTCAGCCTCGAAGGGCTGGCACGGTTCCTGCTACGCGCCGAGTCCGTCGCGTCTTCGAAGATCGAAGGCTTGGAGGCCGGGCCACGACGGCTACTCAATGCCGAAGTCGTGCTCGCCCAAGGGGGTGACGCTGCAGATCGAATCGCTGTCGAAGTGCTTGCCAACGTCGCCGCGATGGAGGCTGCCGTCGAGCTCGGCTCGACGAACGACGGGATCACACTCGGCGACCTCCTCGAGATCCACCGGATCTTGATGGAACGATCTTCGATGCCACAGATCGGCGGCGTCGTCCGCACGGCGCAGAACTGGATCGGCGGTAGCAGCTACAACCCGTGTTCGGCTGCGTTCGTCCCGCCGCCACCGGAGTCGCTCGACGACCTACTCCACGATCTCCTCGACTACGTCAACGGCGACGACCATCCGGCGCTCGTGCAAGCGGCGATCGCTCACGCCCAGTTCGAGACGATCCACCCGTTCGCCGACGGCAACGGTCGCACCGGTCGCGCGCTGATCCACGTCATTCTTCGCCGACGCAGGCTCGCACCGCGGTTCGTCCCTCCGATCAGCCTCGTGCTCGCCACCTGGGCGACTGATTACATCGCCGGGCTCACCACCTTTCGACACGTCGGTGGGCCCGACAGTCCTGCGCGCTCCACCGGCGCCGGCACCTGGCTGCGCACGTTCGCAACCGCCGCCCATCGTTCGTGCAGCGACGCCGAGGCGTACGCCGAACGGATCGAGATGCTCGATACACGATGGCGTGAACAGCTCGGGCGGGTCCGCGCCAACTCGGCGGTCGAGCTGCTCCTCGATCTCCTACCCGGTGTCCCGGTGATCGCTGTCGACAGCGCGGCACGCCTGATCGGCCGGTCCGAGATGCGCACCGGCGAAGCCATCAACCGTCTCGAAGCCGCCGGCATCCTGCGCCAACGCAACGTGGGACGCCAGCGCTATCGAGTTTTCGAAGCGGCCGACGTCGTCGACCTGTTCACCGGTCTCGAGCGGGCCTTGGGAAGTCCCACCAGTGACACCGCGACAGCGCAACCGACCCGTCGGGTGCCCCGTCGGGTGAAGTGAACGCGATCTCAGGGAACCAGCGTCACGCAGTCTGTTCGAAGCGTTGCTGGAAGCTGCGCAGACCGAAGTCGCTGTTGACGACGGTGACAAAGGCACTGCGGTTGGCCCGGTCGCCCTTCACTCGGGTGAGGCCGACGTACGCGAGGCGGCGGGCGTCTTCGCCCCAGCCGACCGACATCAGTACCGCTCGTGACTCCCACCCTTTGAAGCTGTGGACTGTGCAGCCTTTGATCCCGGCAGCCGAGCCCCAAAAGCGCATCTTTCGGTCGCGTTTCTCCGTGGCCGTGTTGCCGAACACGTGCTGCACGTCGTAGCCGGCATCGGTGATCACCTTCACAGCTTCCAGGCCCTCGCGGTGGTTGGCGAGGAACACCACATCGGACGGCGCCAGGTCGGGGTTGTCGCGCAGGAGTTGCACGACTTCCACGCCGAGTCGCTTGCCGCACGACTCGCCTCGTTCCGTGTTCACCCAACGCTTGACCGTTGGCTGGTAGCGACCGGCGCGTTGCGGATGGTCGTACGGGACGGCGGGGTTGACGCCCCAGTCACCCAGGTGCAGTTGGGCGAACTCGGCGACGACCGGCGTGAGGTCGGGCGGCATGCGGTAGGAGCCGCGCAGTTCGGTCCACGGGCCGCTGAAACCGGCGCCGAGCATGCGCTCCTCATCGGTCCAGGCGCGTTGTTCGTAGAGGTCCTGGGTGGGGTCGGCGACCAGCAGCAGTTCTCCGTCGGGACGGCAGACGTGCTGGCGCAGCATGTTCCACCACTTCACGCTGAAGTCCTGGCCTTCGTCGACGAGGACGGCATCGAAGTGGGGGCCGTACCCGAGGCGATACGCCTCGATGCCCTGATCGATCTTGGCTTCCCATTCGGTCAGTACGCCGGGGAGCGGGTTGACGGCGGGTTGCGCTCCCGCGAGGCGCGCATCGTCGACGGCCCGACGGCAGAGTTCGTGGAGATAGGTGAACGTGATGTGGTTCAGGCTCGCGCCAATGTCGCGACAGCGCCGCGCCGCGAGGTCGCGCAGGTAGTGCGGCAATGTGGAGTTGTAGGTGATCACCAGCACGTCCTTGCCCTCCAAAGCGAGCCGAGCCGCTCGCGCCGCGAGACCGAGGGACTTGCCGCAACCGGCTGACCCTCGAACACGACGGATGCGAGCATCTCTCGGGTTCGCCTCGATGTTGCTGGCTGCGGCGCTCAGCGACAGGGGCAGCCGTTGGTCGCTGCTGGCCTCGGGTTCGGCGAGGCTTCGACGTAGGGCATCGAGGCAGGCGGGCGAAACGTGCCGAGCTACCGGCTGGCGCGAACCTGTGAGCACCATCGTCGGATCGTGCTGCAGGTCGTCGTAGCCAAAGACATCGATCCATTGCTCGCTGTCTTGCACCCGGCTCTTCGCGATCGCAGTCCTGGCTTGCGCCGTCGTGCACCGTGGCATGACGACGACGCCGCGAATCTGTGTGAAGGCCGGCGCGTCATCGGTGAGCCCGAGCAGTCGCTCGTGGATAGCGCTGCGGTAGCGATGGGCTTGGTAGCGCGGCGCTTCGTCGGTGCGCGTCCAGCCACCCTGGTGTCGCATCTCGATGCGGCCATCTGCGGCCTGGCGGTACGCGCCGACACACCAGTCCTTCACCTCCACAGCACAGACACCAAACGTTGGGTGCGCTGTGATGAAGTCAGGCTGGTCCAACCCCAGGCGTGGCTGCACGTAGACGATCCAGTCGTCGCCGAGCGCGGCCAGACAATCAAGCACGTGTCGCTCACCGACGTTGAGCGGCGTCGGTAGACATGCCAACTCATCCCAGTCCGGGTACACCCGCGCCATTGTCCGTCCTTCCCTGCAGCTCAGGACATCGGCTCACGAAGGCTGGAACTTGAGGCAGCGCGTCAACACATGAGCACGGCATATGGTGGGCCGATAGCAGGAGGTTGGGAAGTGGCGCACAAGATACCCGTCAGGGCCCGGGATCGTGGTGCGGACACGCCGACGGATGCATCGCCCGGCCATGCCATGCAGACGCATCAAACGCCGGACCTGTTTGACGTTCACGACGATGCCGCCGTCGCGCAGCTCACGGTGCATTCGCGGGACTCCGTCGTTGCCTTCGGTGGCGTCGAAGATCTCACGGATCAACGCGACCAGCTCGGCCTCGGCGATCTCGCGATCGGTCGGCTCCGCAGTCTCACGCTGACACCAGTCGTAGAACCCGACGTCGATACCTCGGTGATCTTGCACGCTGCAGTGACCGGGAACCCGGCAGCCTTCTGGTCGACGACACATTCGTAGCGGCTCACGAAGTCGACTCCCTCACCCAGAAGGCCAGCGATCGTTTGAGCAGATCGCGCTCCATCCGCAGCTGTGCGTTCTCCGCGCGCAGCGTTGCGTTGTCGGCACGCTCGTCCGCGGTGACACCGGTGCCGGCGGCGCGTTCCCGGCGGGTCTTGGCGACCCAGTTCCCGAGCGTGCCCTCTATCACACCGATCGAGCGGGCAACATCCGCGATCGAGCGGCCTTCGACCAGGACCATCGCGACTGCGTCACGCTGGAACTCTCTCGGATACTTCGCCGGGCGACCCGGCAACCGTTTCTTGTTGGACATGGACTTCCTCCTATAAGAAGTGTCCGCCCAACGGGGGGATGCTCAGACCTCGATTTCGGAGCGACCACGAAAGTCGACGACTCCGGCCAGCGATTCCACTGGACAACATGGTCCATGTCCTAGCGACACCGCCCAATGAGACACTCCCTCAACCCCGAACGCCGCTACCACGGCACCGGCGCACCAATCGGCGGACCATCACGCCCCTACGGACCCCACAAAAAGAAACAACCCGAACCATGATGCAGGTTCGGGTCGTCCGGGATGTCTCGCGACATCACAATGGTGGCGGGGGCAGGATTTGAACCTGCGACCTTCGGGTTATGAGCCCGACGAGCTACCGAACTGCTCCACCCCGCGGCGGGACACTGATGGTACCGCCGCGGCCGCTCGTCGGCAACCGGGGCAACCGGCCCGCCCGACGCCGCACCCATGTTGACCAGTAGGTTGCATCGTCATGACCACATCCGGCGGCACGAAAACAGGTGTTGCTGCCGCAGCGCTCGCCGCACTTGGATCAGTGATCAATCCGGGTACCGGGCACCTTCTCGTGCGCGGGCGCATCGTGCTCGCAACGATCTCCGCGTCAATATTGAACCTCGTCGCCACGATTGGCTTCATCGTTATCGTCGCGCCCGTACGCGATCAGACTGATCTGGTTGAGGTCATCGCCGACCGCACCGTCTTGCTTGGGCTCGGCTTGTCGCTCGCGGTGATGGCCATCACCCGCGTCTATACCGCATGGGATTCAGCGTGGCTGGCGCGGCCCGAGCGCAACAACCAACTGCGATTTATGGCGGTTCTCGCCGTGAGCGCGTTAACGATCGGCGGTGTCGCTCCACTCGTCATCGCGGCGAATTACGCGTGGGAAGCCGACCAGACAGCCGAGAAAGTGTTTGGGTCCGACGATGCGCAAACGGCATTTCCGACACCACTTCCGACCACGACCGTTGAGGGCACCAATACCACCGACTCAGTCGACGTGACGACAACCACTGAGCCGCTCTTCGACGGCGATACGCGCGTGAATGTTCTACTTCTCGGTGGCGACGCCGGGCCCGGCCGACCAGGTTTGCGCACTGACTCAATGATCGTCGTGTCGATCGACTCAGAGACCGGTAAGGGTGTAATCATCTCGGTACCGCGCAACATGGACGACCTGCCATTTCCAGCGGGAACGCCGCTCGCCGAGCAGTTCCCCGACGGCTTCACCGATCTCGCCAACGCGGTGTATTCGTATGGCGAGCAACACCCAGACCTCGTGGGTGGGGTTGACGATGCCGGTGCGCAGGCCATCAAGCTCTCTATCTCCCAGTTACTTGGCATCCCGATCAACTACTACGTGCTGGCCGACATGGCCGGATTTGTCGACATTGTCGACGCGCTTGGCGGCATCGATATCAACGTGCCCAAGCGCATGCCGACACCCGGTAACCCGCGTGGAGCAAAGCACCCGGTTCCGGAATACATCGAAAAAGGTCAGCAGCACATGGACGGCACGTTGGCACTCGCGTACGCCCGCACCCGCGAAGCCGACTCCGATCACCACCGGATGGGGCGGCAACAGTGCCTGCTCGGGTCACTGGCCGAGGCCGCTACGCCAAAGGCGATCGCGCTTGGTTTCGCAGAACTGATGTCGGCTTTCGGCGATGCGATTCAGACCGACATTCCGCGCGACAAACTCGATGACTTCGCGCGGCTGATCGATCGCTTCAACGACGCCGGTGGCGTCAGCGCAGTTCGCAGATTGCACCTCGGTCAACCGTTGGTCGACCCGTACCGTTGGAAGCCCGACGAGATCCGACTATTGGTAGAGGTCGCGTTCGCGCCGATCGTTCTGGACATCGACATTCCGCTGCTCGAAGAAGCCTGCTAGCGCAATGGCCCAGCAGCCTTCAGGCAAGTTTGCGGGCGGCGGCGTAGCCCAACATCGCGGCGAGGATTCCTCCGGCCACCGACACCGCAACGTAAGTCGCCGCTAGCGCGACGCGATTGTTGCGGGCGAGGTCGAACGTTTCGAACGAGAACGTCGAGAACGTGGTGTAGGCGCCGAGGAAGCCGATCGCCAGCGGAACAGTCGTCGTCGCCGACCAACCTCGCTCCGTGCCGAAGGTCAATACAAATGCGAGCAGCAACGACCCGGTGAGGTTGATGCCGAGTGTTGTCCAGGGAAATGATCGCCCACCGAACGCGAGCCCGAGTCCGTAGCGAGCAAGTGCTCCAGCGGCACCCGCTAGCGCGACCAACCCGGCTCTCACACGATCAGCCTTCCACGTATCGGCCTTCCACGTATCAGCCCTCCATGTAGTAGTAGCAGCCGTACTGATCCGGGTTACCCCAGGTAGCACTGCCACGCACCGCCAATGTGGCACGATCGTTGAACTGCACCTGGTCGTAGCCGATCGTCACGATTTCCGACCCGATCACCATCGAGCGCTGCAACGGATTCCAGCAGCCTGTGTCGGTGCGAGCCTGCTGCTGAATCGTGCCGCGCCCGACGAGTTGGCGCCCTTGCAACTGTGCCACGACGACACCACCTCCGGCGCTGGTCACATTGCCGGCGAGGCAATCAATTGCCGGTCCGCAACCGCCCCACCATGGCGAGACCGGAATCACGATCGTCCCGTCTTCGGGCCAGTAGAGAAACGCCTTGTGATCCCACTCGGCTTCGCTCGATCCGCCGATCGGCAGCGTCGAGATCTGCTGTGGGTTCGCCGGGTCAGTCACATCAAACAGCGACAACTGGGTACCTGTGGTGAAACCGGTGAGATCGGCACTCTGGCCGACGCCAAGCAGCAACCCCTCGCCGACGGGGTGTAGGTAGGCGGAGTAGCCGGGAATTTTCAGCTCGCCAGTCACGACCGGGTTGGTCGGGTCGGCGAGGTTGATGACATACAGCGGGTCGATCTGTCGGAAGGTGACGACATAGGCCTGCGTGCCGAGGAAGCGGACCGCCTGTATCTGCTCGGTCAGCCCAAGGCCGCCGACTTTTCCGATCTGCACAAGTTCGTTGCCCGACGCACGCAAGACCTGCACGAATGATTCGCTCGAGCCCGTGTTCCAGTCGTTCAACGTCGTCGCGACACGAAGGTCGCCCTCGTACTCGCTCATCGCGAACTGGTTCAGCAACTGACCGCTCACCTCGCCAGAAGCAACGTAGGAAGCCGACCCACCGTCACCGAGCGCGAACTGATGGATCAGCGTCGGCGGCTGCGAATTGGTGACGGCTTCATTGCCCCAATCCCACGGCACCGTCGCGAGGTAGATGCTGGTCGGCGACGCGTAGACAAGGTCTCCGTACGAAACAATGCCGGCGGAGCCAACCGGACTGGAATCACCTTGCAGGTCGAACGATGCGATCCACGAGATACCGAGTCCGGCAAAGTCGCGCGGTGCGGCAACGGTCGAGCAGTCGAGTGAAGCATTCATCGATCCGAAGCCACCGTCGCTCGCCTCATCGAAGTAGCGAGGCAGCCATTCCTCGATCGTCGACTCGTTGATGACAGCCTTGTTCGCTTCCAGCGCACGCGCTTCGTCGAGGCCGAACTGATCGGGCGTAACGAATTGCAACCGCGTCGCGATCGTCGATGTGAGGACCAAGCGAGCCTGACCGTCAATCGAGCGACTCGCGATCAATCGGCCTTCGAGGTGACTGCGACGCAACAACTTCGGGCTGCCAGCGTCACTGACGTCGTACAGCGAGACAACAGTGTCTTCGGCGCTGTTGTACGACTGCGAGATCACCAACAGTCGCGTCCCATCCAGCAGCAGCTGATGGCCGCCATCGGGAAGGTCGTCGATGTTCGCGATGACGGTGGCGCTCGCGACATCAATGATGCGCACTCCATCGGGACCAACCACGAACACATGAGCGCCGTCAGTCTCTACGACATCACCCTCATCAACGCCGACCTCTTGGGTGTTGGTGCCCGAGTACTTCGTCTCATCAACGCTCGGGACTGGTGCGCCGCCAACCGATTCCGTCGAATCCTGTGCTGTCGGCGCAGCTTCGCCGGTCACGACACCGCCGTCGCCACCGCGGGCGTAGTAGTCAGGCCCACCGTTGAGGCCCCACGCGCTCACGCGTTCCAACGACTCGGTGCGCAGGTAACCAAGTAGGTCAGGACAGTCTTCGAAGAAGACAAGTCGCGACGAGCCAAAGCCGCCGCTCGAAGGCCCCGACGGCTTCCCGGTCGGATCGGTCGACGTTGGATCGGTCGACGTTGGATCGTTACTGCAGCTGACCAGGAGAAGAGCACCAGCCGTTGTGAGTGCGCGGTTCATACCAAGTCTGACGTTGCCGAGACACCCGTCGGTTCCGCTCACCCTGCGGTTCCGCAATGAGACGACCTACAGCGTTGGCCCGAGTAGTTCTCGGGATCTCACGAGTTCGGTGATTTGCGCGGCGGGCATCGGGCGCGCCAGGTAGAAGCCCTGGCCTCGCGGAACGCCGAGTTCCAGCAGACATTGCATTTGCTGCTCGGTTTCCACACCTTCAGCCGTTGTCGACAATCCGAGCGCTCGTGCCATCGCGACGATCGCTTGCACCAGGGCAGTGTCATTCGAGTCGGTCCCCAGCCCGTCGACAAACGCTCGGTCGATCTTCACCGCGTCGACTGGGAACTGTCGCAGATAGCTCAGCGACGAATAGCCGGTACCGAAATCATCAATGGCCAGGCTGACGCCGAGTGCTTTCAAGTCGTTCAGTGTTCGACCGAAATAGTCCGCGTCCTGCATGAGGACGCTCTCCGTCAGCTCAAGGCACAGATCGGACGATCGCATCCCACTCCGAGCTAACACGCGCGCAATTCGGTCGGTGATGTCGTGCGCCAACATCTGGCGAACCGACAAGTTCACCGCTAGCGAAAGTGATCGACCATGGCCAAGCGACGTCTGGAGGTGCTGCCACGCAACAATTTGGCGCGATGCCTCCTCAAGCAGCCATGCCCCGATCGGAACGATCAATCCCGTCTCTTCTGCCACCGGAATGAACTCCGCAGGAGTTATGTGGCTCTTCTCGTTGAGGTGGGGAGACGGCTTGGGATGAGGGTCCGCGTACGGGTGCAGGGATCCCGTCATCGTTGGAGTTGTTCTACGACTTCGACGACGAGGAGATCCCTGCGATGGGTGACGGTAGTGGGCTGGCCGAGGCGATGCTCGGTCTTGATGGTGTGCGTGTGATCGGCGTGTCCGAAGCCGAGGGTGAGGTGACGATCGAGGTCGAGACGACTGAGGTACGGGCGTGGTGTCAGCGGTGCGGATGCCGTGCCGAGTCGCAGGATCGGATGTGGGTCGACGTCCGCGATCTGGAGTGCTTCGGTCGGCCCACGCGACTGCGGATCTGGAAGCGGCGGTGGCGATGCCGGGAGCCGTTGTGTTCGGCGCGGACGTGGACCGAACCACTCGAATTCTTGGACGCGCAGGTCGTGTTGACCCGCCGCAGTGGTGCTGCGGCGTGTCGTCGCGTTGGCGAGCTCGCCCGTCCGGTGTCGCAGGTCGCGGACGAGTTCGGGGTGTGCTGGGAGACGATCATGAACGCCGTCGTCGAGCACGGCACCCCGCTGGTCGATGACCCTGATCGGGTCGGCCCGGTCCGCCAGCTGGGTGTGGACGAGACGTCGTTCCTGGCCGCGAACCGGTCTCATCACACGATCTATGTGACCGGTCTTGTCGACTTGGAAGGCGGCCGGTTGATCGACATGGTCGAGGGTAACGCGGCGGTTGACCTGCGCCGATGGACGGCGAACGCCGACCCCAAGTGGCTTGGCGGGATCGAAGTCGTCGCGACGGATCTGGCCCAGTCGTTCAGGGCTGGGTTGTCGCCGCATCTCGATCACGCCGTGCGGGTTGCTGATCCGTTTCATGTGGTCCGGGTCGCGAACCGCTGCTTGGACGCGGTGCGCCGCCGGGTCCAGAGCGACACACTGGCGCATCGTGGGCGTCGTGACGATCCGCTCTACAAGATCCGCAAGCTGCTCCTCACCGGCTCCGAACGACTCGACGAACGAGGTCGTGATCGGATGCTGCTCGGGCTTCGCGTCGGTGACCCGAAGGACGAAGTGGTCGGGGCATGGTTAGCGAAAGAGAGTGTTCGCGACGTCTACTTGGCCGGCAACTACGACGACGCAGCAGTGCTGTTGGACAAGGCCATCGCTGGCTGCCAAGTCGACGAGGTCGCCGAGATCCGATCGCTCGGCAACACCCTCGCGTCATGGCGGACCGAGATCCTCGCTCGCCACACGACCGGGGCATCGAACGGGCCGACCGAGGGCCTGAATCTGTGCGTGAAAAAGGTGAAGCGCTGCGGCCACGGCTTCCGACGCTTCGACAACTACCGGCTCCGCGTGCTGCTCCACACCGGCGGTGTCACCTGGCCAGAACGACCATCACCACCCCGCATCAGAACACGTGCTCCCCACTCAGATGAGTAGAGCCAGTTATGTCGCCAAGCGAGGCACATTGCCAGCGCAGCAGCGCTTCGACACTCACCATCTCTCTCGTCGCCAGGTCGACCACCGGCTGGTAATGCACGCTGAGTTCGTTGCGTTCCAGCGCGTGGTGCAGGGCCGACGACATACTCAGGCGCTGACTCGCCCGAAGGCTGAGTGTCTCGTCAAACATCTCGATGCGCCCACGGCCTAGTTCCTTGGCGCGATACATCGCCGTGTCCGAGTCGCGTAACAGGCTCTCCGGTGTTGAGTGCGCGTTGGAGAGCGCTATGCCCAAGCTGGCGGTGACGTGCAGCTCGTGATTGTCGATCAGCCACGGTCTCACGAACGCCCGGAGCACCCGGCTGGCGATGAGGTTGGCCTCGACCGCAGTGACATCGTCGCACACGATGACGAACTCGTCGCCACCAAAGCGCGCCACGGTGTCGCCCGGGCGAATTGCTCCCTCGATGCGTTTGGCTGCTTCGCTCAACAGCCCGTCGCCAGACGTATGGCCGAGTGAGTCGTTGACGACTTTGAATTGGTCGACGTCGAGGAAGATCACACCCAGTCGCGGGCCCCGGCGCTTCGAACTCGCGAGACCGTGGATCAGCCGATCGGTCAGCAACAGCCGGTTGGGCAGCCCAGTGAGCGAGTCGTGCAGCGCGCGATGCGAGCTCTCCGCTTCCATCTCCTTGCGCTCAGTGATGTCCTCAAACTGCGCGAAGACGTACTGCGGAACGTTGTTGTGCTGCACAAGCGTGACGTTGGTGGCCGCCCACGCGACCGATCCATCAGGTCGGATGTAGCGTCGCTCGTCCTGGTAGGTGGCGTCGCCCGCGGCCAACGCGTCTAGGAAGGCCTGTCCCAGCGGTGTGTCGTGAGGGTGGCCGAACTCAACCCATCGACGACCAATCAGCTCGTCGTCGGTTCTGCCGAGAAGTTCTCGAACCGCTTGATTGACTCGCACGGGAATCCCGTCGAGGTCAGCGATGACCACGCCAATCGCAGACTGTTCAAAACCGATCTCGAAGCGGCTCTCCGCGGTTCGACGAATCGCTTCCGCCTCGACCCATTCCGTTTGATCAGCGACGGTGCCGCTCAGCTTGACGACGCGTCCATTCTGATCGGACTCGGTGACCACGCGAGCTCGTACCGAGCGCTCAGTTCCGTCGGGGCGCACAACACGAAACCCATGATCGAACCAAGTTCCGACTGTGATCGCAGCTGACCACACTTCCGCAAATCCCGAACGATCATCGGAATGCACCCCAGCGCGAAAGGCGCTCGAGCTAAGTGGCTGGCCGACTTCGATGCCCAGAATGCGATACATCTCGTCGGACCAGATGACTTCGTTGGTGCTGAGGTCGACCTCGAAGCTGCCCAGATGCGCAATGCGCTGTGCCTCTGCCAGCCGACGGCTGCTTGCCTCCAACGCTCGCCGAGCTTTGAGGTCCGCGGTGATGTCGCGGGCGATGACCGATGACCCGATCATTTGCCCGCTTTCGTCATTCCTTCTAGAAGCAGTCAGCAGCACGTCGACCAACGTGCCGTCTTTGCGACGCCGCTGAGTCTCGAGAACCTTGAAGGCGCTGCCCTCACTGAGTTGCGCGCGCGTGATCCTTTGTTCGGGATGTAGCTCGTCGGGGGCAATCACAGCGATGGGTTGACCCACGATCTCCGCGGCTGTATACCCAAATAGCCTTTCGGCCGCCCGGTTCCAGCTGGTGATGAGGCCATCAAGGGTGACACTGAAGATCGCATCAGCCGAACTGTCCACGATTGCGGAGAGTTGCTGTCGCGCCTGGTCCTCGGCCTTTCGCGCCGTGACATCCACCGCCGACCCCACGACCGCGATCAGCCGATCCTCCGCATCAAAGACCGGACGATTGGTGACGAACACACACACCTGCGTTCCGTCGCGGCGCGTTATTTCTACGTCGCCCGACCAACCAACATTCAGGGTCGCTTTGAGAACCGCCGACCTATTGGCGTTCTCGCGCCGAACAAGTACTTCCGTCGAAACCTTGCCGAGGACCTCCTCGGCGCGCCATCCGAACATTGCCTCCGCCGCGCGGTTCCAGAACACGATGACCCGGTTGAGATCGACCACCACGATGGCTTGCCCAACCGATGCAAGAACTGCGGCGTGGAACCCGGCCACATTTGCGCGCCAATCAGCCGAGCGCTGCTCGATTGTTGGTTCGTAGAAAACGTCCGTCGTCGCCAATGTGTCTTCGTTGTCCTGTTGGGTGCTGGTCGTTGGGTGCTGGTCGGGTGCTGGTTGTTTTGTCGGCAACAACGCCCCGCGGCACAAGGAAGTCGGTAGCTTCCGTGGCGGAAAAGACAAAAAACAGACGTTGTGTCCGCACGAGCGAGCAAAACGAATTGAACCGCGTCACACCCCCCAAACGAAAATGAGTGCATGCGTATGAAACCCAAACTATGAGCGCCATCACAGCGGTGGGCTTGAAGAAGACGTTCAGCGGTAAAGACGGCGAGGTGGATGCCGTACGGGGTGTCGATCTCGATGTCGCGGTCGGCGAGATCTTCGGCTTTCTCGGCCCAAATGGCGCTGGTAAGTCGACGACCGTTCGCATGCTGACCACGTTGATGACGTTGAGTGCAGGCCAAGCTCATGTTGGTGGCGTCGACGTCGCCGCCGATCCCGATGGTGCACGGCACAAGATCGGCGTTGCGCTACAAGAAGCCGGGCTCGATGCACGACAGACCGGGCGCGAGATTCTCGTACTGCAGGCGCGACTGTTCGGCATGACAACCGCAGCTGCCAAAGCGCGGGCCGAGGCGCTCCTGGAACTCGTGGAACTCGTCGAAGCAGCCGACCGTCGAGTGAAGGGTTACTCGGGTGGGATGAAACGGCGCCTCGATCTCGCCTCCGCCTTGGTGCACCGACCCGAAGTGCTGTTCCTCGACGAACCGACCTCCGGCCTCGACCCTGCCAGCCGCATCACCGTCTGGGACGAAGTGCGCCGCATCAACGCGCTCGGCACCACTGTTTTCCTGACCACCCAGTATCTGGAAGAGGCCGACCAGCTCTGCGACCGGTTGGCGATCATCGATGGCGGCCTCATTGTGCGTGAAGGAACACCCAAGGCGCTGAAGCAAGAGCTCCGCACACGTAAGGGGTTGAAAGCCGACCCAACGCTCGACGATGTTTTTCTCGACGCAACCGGGCGCAACCGCGACAAAGTCGCTGGCGAAGTGAAGGAAGTCTGATCATGACTCAAACAACAACCACCAAAGCGACCGTTAACACGGCAAACAAAGCCAGCGCGGCGCCGACGCTGGAGCCACTTCACAACAGCAGCATGTTGCGCGATTCTCTGCTGCTCGGCGGGCGCGCGGTCCGCGAATCGCTCCGCACCCCCGACGCGTTGCTCCCGACGATCTTCATCCCGCTGTTCTTCCTTGTCGTCAACGTCGGCCAGGCGGCGCAGATCTTTCCGACCGGTAGCACCCCATTCCTCGAGGGTCAGAACTACGGCGCGTTCCAGCTTCCATCGTCGCTGCTGCTCTCAGCATCGTTCGGGGGCGCTGCGCTCTATCTGGTCGAAGAGATAGAGGGCGGCTATTTCGACAAGTTGCGGGCTACACCGATCTCGCGCATCTCATTGATCCTCGGTCGTCTCTACGCAGAGTTGCTGAAGAGCTTGGTTATCGCCACCGTCATGGTGGGTCTAGCGCTCATCTTCGGAATTCGTATCGAGTCGGGCATTCTCGGCTTCTTCTTGCTGATCGCGATGGTCGCACTGTGGGCGATGGTGTTCAGCGGGTTCCTGCAACTGATCGCTTTGAAGACCCGCAGCGCCGCCGCAACGCAGGGAGCGAGCATGATCTTCTTCCCGTTGCTGTTCCTGACACCCAGCTTTGTGCCGCGTGATCAACTAACGCGTCCGATGGAAATCGCCGCCACCTTCAACCCAGTGACCTACGTCATGGAGGCCGTCCGGTCGCTGATTCTCGAAGGTTTCGAAGGGCCAGCGCTGCTCAAGGGCTTCGCGGTGATCGCGGCGACCATGGCGCTGATGCTCACCTTGAGCGCCCGCATGGTCAACAACTACGACTGAGCTAGTCGCCAGCCGCAACGGCCAGTCCTGGCAGTGCCAGCGGGTCGATGCCGGTACTTGGTTCGCCATCGACCGCTGCTCGCCAGTTTCGGGATCGGATCGTTAGGGCAGCAAAGGCGAGCAGCGTCAGCGTTGCGCCGATACTGAACGCGACACGCAGATTGATCAGGTCGCCGAGCGAGCCGACAAACAACAAGCCGAGGCCATACGAGATTCCCATCGCCGCTTGCATTACCGACAGCACGCGGCCACGACCGCTGGGTGGAGCGTCGCGCTGAATGATCGACGTGGCCATGATGAACATCGCTGCCACACATCCACCAAGCACCGCAGCACACAGAACGAGCCACACCACCGATGGTGCCCACGCGTACGCGAACAATGCGCCGGTCATCGTGAACTGCACACCCTTGATCAAGGCGCTTCGCGATCGACGTACGGCAAGCCACGCCACCAGCCCGCCCCCGAGGATCGCGCCGATGCCTTGGGCCGAGGCGACGGCACCCGCCATCAATGTGCTGCCGTTGTACTCGGCTGCCACGTAGATCGGAATCAAACCCATGAATGGCACGAGCGTCAGATTGAACATCACCAGCAACACGACGCCGTGAACGCAGCCGCGGTTTACGCGCACCGTCCGCAAACCCGTCAGCAGTCGTCGGCGGATGGTGCTGTTGAGGTCGTCCGCGCCTGGGGGAAGAAATGATCGGCGCAGCATTGCGACTGCTGTCGCCAGGACGACATAGCTGAGCGCATTGAAGCCGACCGTCCATGCCCGGCCGATCGCGAGGACCAGCACAGAACCGAGCAACGGCCCGACGATGCGGCCACCGTTCCACGAATACACACCGAGCGAGATCATCGCAACCAGCTCGTCGGGCGGCACCAGGTCTGGTTGCATCGCCGAGGCACTTGGCGCGCCTAGTGCACCGGCCGCGCTGCTCAGCAGGATCAGCAGCGTCAGCACCAGAGGCGAGCGCACCCCGAAACCCAACACGATTGCCAGCACGGTCGTTACCGACGCTTGCCCTAAGAGGGCGCTCGCAAAGACCTTCCGACGATCGAATTTGTCGGCGAGCAGACCACCTACCGGGGCGGAGATGCCCTGCGGCATGAACGTTGCGAGCGCGACGAGACCTGTCTGCACCGCCGAGCCTGTGTCGGCCGCAACCAGACTGCCGACAACTATCAGTTGCACCCATGTGCCGATGTCGCTGACGACCCATGCACCGAGCAACAACCTCACTGCCCGATGACGCAGTGGACGAAACGGGTGGTTGCTCACAGACTTGACAAGCTACCGAGCGGCTACCGCCGCAGCGCGAGGGCACTTTTGGTGCGCGTCGCCGAACGAGCCGGAACGATCGCGGCAAGCATGGCCAACACCAGCGACCCGACGACCGTCACGACGAGGATCGAGATCGGTATCGAAGGTCGCGGAACCACGCCGAGCTGAACGGCGAACGCCCGCCACGCGGCTCGGCCGAGCACGATGCCGACGGGGACACCGACAAGCAGTCCGACCAGCATCATCATGAACGCCTGCCATCGAACCGACTCCCGCAATTCGCGGTCGCGAAAACCCAACACGCGCAGAATTGCAAGTTCTCGCTGACGGTCGCGTACCGACACGACGATTGACAGCGCAAAGCCGCCGAACAACGCAAGTCCGAGCAAACGGATGAGCACCAACGGCGTCGAACGCAAGTCGCTCACGTTGATGATCTCGGGCGATCTCACCGGTTTAGTGAGTATCAGTGGCGCGTCGCTGTACCCATCCCAGCTCGGCACCACATCCGCGATCCCCTCAGCAAACGCGGTGGGAGAGACCCCGTCGCGAAGGTTGACGGCAACAAGGGCTGCCGAGTCGCTCGCTGGTTCGTCAAGAATGACAAACGCTCCGTCACCGAGACCCGTTCGGTCCGAGACGAAGGGGCCAACTGCAGGCAGAACGGCCACACCCACAACGACCACTTCGTTGTCGGAGAACGTCGTCGAATGCAGCGAAATCTCGTCGCCAACGCCCAGCCCTAAACTCTCAGCCGTCTTACTGCCCAATACGGCTTCGTTGCCATTGCGTGCTCTACGACCGCTGACAATCGGAAACGTCGGCGCCTCAAAATTCGAGTAGCCGTAGAGCACGGGAACACCCTGATCACCGACCTGCGTAGATGGGTCCATCCCATAGAGCTCGTAGCTTTCGACATCGCTGTTGCCCGCCAAGGTTTCCGCCACGGTGCCGGGGTCGGCGCCGCTGTAACCGGCGCCGACGACGAAAGCGACATCCCATGGCCAGCCGTATTCGACCGGTTCTGCAACGAGTGTGTTGAGATTCGAGTCAAGAATCAATGCCCCGCCGACACACGCGACCGCGACCACGCAGCCAACGATCGCTGCCGCGGTTCCCGGCCGCGAGAGATCTAGCGCAGCATTGGTGCCGGTACTCAATGATGGCCGGCCCGATACCGAAACAACGCGGGCCAACCGCGTGACCTTTCGCGAAGGTCGAGAGTTCGCGCGCACATTCCGTCGAGTCATCGCAAGTGCCACAGCGGTCGCCATCGCAATTAGCCCGACAGCGAAGGGCACGACAGTCGCAAGCACCAACCAGATCGGTGCGCCAATCCCTGGCGAGCCGACCAGCGCTCGAACGCTGCCGACGGGACCAATCGGCGACAACATCGCTCCAACTCCGACAGCGCCGAGAGCGCCCAGCCCGATGGCGACCAATGCAGGAAGAATGGCGCCAACCACCCGTTGCGCTTTGGTCGCTCCCAATTCCATAAGGCGACGGGACTCGGTCTCTGCCTGACGTGCCACCCGCGACACTGCGACACCGAAGATGGCAACCGTTGCCAGCATGGTCACGATGGCAAACAGGTTGAGAGCCGCGACTGTTGGCCGAATTGCACGCGCAACCGCGGCATCGACGTCGGCGCGATCTTGGGAGATGTAGTAGTAGCCAGCCCCTTGTTCTTGAATGAACGGCGGTAGTTCTTGGGCTAACAGTTCAGCGGCATCACCGAACTGTTGGCGGATCGACGCAGCAGTGCCGGGTTCACCATCAAGCTGCAACGAAAAGTATTCGTATTGCACCGCACAGTCCAACGGAAAGGCAGCGGCCATGGCTTCCTCATCGGTCATGTTTGCGCGAAAGTCGCTGGCACAGGTGTACTTGTGAGCGATATCTCCGCTCACGATCAAGCGCTGGCGCGGATACAACTCGTCCGGAAGCACCTCATCGGGCAGCACCCCGAAGCCCGAGATTCGTAACGTTTCAACTCCGATGGATGAAACGGTCTCGGAAAGGTCGACGTTGCCGAGAAAAAGCCCACTCCAAAAGAACGACAGCTGAACGGTGTCACCGACTGCAAGCTGATGACCGACGGCGGCCTCGAGGAACGGGCGTTCCTCCTCGTTGACGAACAACTCGTGGTCACCCGTGGGCAACCGGCCGCTGGTCACCAGCGGTCGATCGACCTCTACAAATCTGCCGTCGACTGAGCCGAGCACTTGCAGCCACGGCTCCGACTCGTCGCCGAGTTCGCCAAAAACGCCAGATTCGATGTTCCCGATGAGCACAGCCAATAGCGAACTGGAGTACACCGCCTCAACTCCGTCCAAGCCCTTGATCGCATCGGTCATCGCGACGGATGAAAGGCTGGGATTGATCACGAGCTCGGCGACTTCGGACTGCTCGACGAAATCGCTGTACGCGCGATCAGTGCGATGGGACGCGATCGCTGCGCCCAGCGCGGCACCACCACCGAGGGCGACTAGCGCGCCAAGCGAGACATAGGCAGCCAGCTGTCGGCGCAATTGCCCGCGAGCGGCAGTTATGACGAACCCAGAAATCACGGGCTCAGTCAAGCTCAGGTACCGACTACCCACAAGGTAGGCAACTCACCTCCCTATGGGGTGCTGGCCACACCCTCCACGATCGCGCGCAAGTGCGGCCATGCGGCGGCGAAGCCAGCGTGCAACGACATTGTGTCCACCGTCTCGAGTGGTACCCAGGCAACCGCATCGGTCTCGAAGTTCATCGACTCCCCGAACCGTTTGTCGACCTCCAGCACGATCGTGGTGTACGCCCAGTCGGTTGCCGGTGCGAACACGTACTCTCCGAGAACAGCCCCGTGCGCAGGTATCTCCCCCACTTCCTCGCTCGCCTCACGTAGCGCCGCCTCATACGACGACTCACCTTCGTCGATGGCGCCACCCGCACAACTCCATGTACCGCCTTCGTGCGCCCACACTGATCGGCGCTGCAGCATCACGACCGTCGACTCGCCCGGGCTGCGCAGCACGAATACGACACCAGCTGCGCCGAATATTCCCCAGCGCATCTGGCCGTCCGAGCAGCGCAGAAAGCCATCACCCGAACGACTGTCACCTGCACGACTTGCCATGAACTTCGACATTACGGCTACCGGTAGAGTTCGCGCATGCCTAGTGACCTTGTTCTGAAGTCGATGAATACAATTCACAAGACGATGCTGACGCTCAGCTTCGGCAGGGTTGGCTGGAAGGCCGCCGGTATGCCAGTGCTGAAACTGACTACTACCGGCCGTAAGACTGGCGAGCAGCGCACCGTGATGCTGACCTCGCCGCTGCAGGTGGACGACACGATCGTGATTGTCGCCTCACGCGGCGGCGACGATCACCATCCCGCGTGGTACCTGAATCTTGTCGCCGAGCCCGAAGTACAGGTGGAATGGAAGGGCGGCGCAGCCCAGCCGATGGTCGCGACCGTCGCGACCATCGCGCAGAAGGCGGAGATGTGGCCAAAGCTCGTCGCTGCGTTCAATCGCTACGGCGGGTACCAGAGCAAAACCGAGCGCGACATCCCGCTGGTACTGCTGGACACGAAGAAGTAACGCGATGCCATCCTCACGCGCACACGTCGTCGATCAGGAACTCGCCGACTACATTTCCGCCCACTCAACCAAGCCCGACGACGTTCAGCGTCAACTCATGATCGCGACCGAAGCGCGCACGGGCGATGCCAGCCGTATGCAGATCGGCGGTGACCAAGGAACTTTCTTCGAGATCTTTGCCAGCAGTATCGGCGTACGCAACGCCATAGAGATAGGTACGTTCACCGGCTATTCAGCGCTCAGCCTTGCTCGCGGCATCGGGCCAACTGGTCGCTTGATCTGTTGCGATGTCAGCGAGGAATGGACAACGATCGCCCGCGAACACTGGCAGTTGGCCAGTGTTGCCGATCGCATCGACCTGCGCATCGCACCCGCGCTCGAGACGATCGCCGCACTCCCGGCCGACACCCAATTCGACCTCGCGTTCATCGACGCCGATAAGACAAATTACGCCAACTACTTCGAAGCACTGTTACCACTCATGCGTGTCGGTGGTGTGATGTTGGTGGACAACACCTTGTGGTCGCGGCAAGTCCTTGATGCGAAGGCGAAAGACGACGACACCGTCGCGCTGCAGGCCTTCAACAAGAAGGTTGCCGCTGATAGTCGCGTGCGGTGCGTCGTGATCCCGATGGGCGACGGCGTCACCCTCATCCAAAAGCTGTAGCCCGCCCCTTACCAATCAGCTCTAGAAAGTTGTCGCAGTAGAAGGCTTGGCGAACCGCCTCACTAGCGTCGCCGAGACTTGCCTCAAAACGCTCGATCGGTCGCCGACCACCCTCGACGTGCGGATAATCGGTACTAAACAACACCGTCTCCGGTCCGGCCTGCTGAATGATCCAGCCGACATCTTCGGTCGGGTACGGCGTGAACTTCATCTGCCGACGCACGTAGTCGCTTGGTCGCATTTGCAGTGCGCGCACGCGGTCCTCGTGTTTGACGAATGCCTCGAACGCACTCTCCATCTGGCGCATCCAGCTCGGCACCCAGACCGCACCTTGCTCGATGACGCCGATGCGCAGCCGCGGGAAACGATCGAAGACACCGTCGAACAACATCGTCGCCAGCGTTTGCATCGGAGGAAATGGGATCGACATGTAGTCAACGGAGCGAAAGTTCTCTTCGCCGCCATGGAAGTCGGGCGGAATCGGCAAGCCATTGAGGAAGTAGTTGTGATCGATGAGATCGCCGGTGCCGCCGACGTGAAACACGATCGGGACATCCGCGTCTTGTGCACACGCCCAGACCGCGTCGAGCGAGCGGTGCGAAGGCGAATGGCTGGCAGGGCAACCGCTCGCGACCAACAACGCTGCAGCACCCATACCGATCGCTTCCTGCGCCATCGACGCCGCCAGTTCAAAGTCGACCAACGGGACGTAGCAGGTGGGCAGCAATCGCTCGTCGGCCGAACAGAACTCGATCATTCCGCGGTTGTGTGCGCGAGCCGTGCCGTACGCGAAATCAAGATCGCCGCCGCGCTCCCATGTGTACAGCCGACTGTTGTGAAACGTATTGAACAGCAGCTGGCTGCTCATGCCGAGCAGGTCGAGCGCCCGACCGCGATCGTCGGCGAGAAAGGCGCCAGTTGCCGCGAAGTTCTTGCGCAGCATGATCTCGTCGGCCTCAACCGCTTTGTAGGCGTCGCTGCGATGACGCTCGGTCAATCTCGCGAAGGCGCGATCGAGATCGGCCAACTGCTCGTCAACAGCGCCGGTCTGGCGCAACTCGTTACCGTCGCCCAGGTCGAGAGGCTCGATGCGATCGCGAATCGCGCGGTCGGCGTGATCGCGCAGCCACGTCGGTGGCTCCATGATGTGCGCATCGGCGTCGTGGATCACTCGGCGAAGTTGGTTATACGGCACGGACTACCTCTCCCCATTGCCCGACCGGGGTACCGTAGGACCCATGGGACTGTTCCGCAAGAAGGCGCCGAAGGCCCCCAAGCCAGGCAAGCAGCCCAAACCACCGAAGCCGGGCAAACCACCGAAGCCAGCCAAGCAACCGAAGCCAGCCAAGCAACCGAAGCCGCAAAAGGGTTTGATCAGAGGCGTCGTCGATCCGGCCGACTTCATCGCGTTGCGCTTCGAGATGGTCGATCTGCGTGCGCGCCTGGAAGCCAGCGAGCAGTCGAAGGCAATTGTCGAGACGCGGCTGGAAGCGCTCGATGCGGGAAATGCGATGGCCCGTCCACGCGAGGGTGTCGACGGCGAAGTACGCCATCGCATCGCAGAATTCGAAGCGCAATTGGGTGCCGTCGCAGCAGCAGCTGCCGCTGCATCCGCCACCGCTGAAAGTGCCGCCGCACAGGCGATGGCTGCTGCTACGGCGTTGGCCGACATTCCGCCGCCAACGCCAATGCCAACTCCACTTGCCGTGCCGGCCGGGCCGGTCAGCCCCGACCCAACGTTGGTCGCACGTCTCGACGAGTTCGAAAAGCTAATCGGCGACCTCGCTGCCAAGGTCGCCGAGCCAGCGGAACCCGCCGCGCCCGCCCCAGTCGTCGACCATCTTGACGCCATCGACTCGCTGTTCGGCCAGGTCGCGCAACTGAATGCGCGCGTCACCGCGCAGGCCGAAGTCGGCGCACAACTCAGCAGCCTGCGCGACCGCATCGGAGAGCTACAACCCGGCAGCGACGAGGGCGTGAGCTCAAATATGCAGGCACTGACGTACCGCGTCGAAGTACTCGCCGAGCGGATAGAAACCAGCGAAGCACGCGCTCGCCAGACCTCCGAGCAATTGAGCGCAATCGATCATCGGATGAACGCCGTGAGCACCGAGCTCACCAACCAGGTCAGCGAACTTGGTCGCGACATCGACGGCTTCGGCGGCGATCGTTCAAACGGCGACCAGTCGAACGGCGATCAATCGAACGGCAGGGGCCACGCCAGCAACAGCAAGGTGCAAGTGAGTGCCGAGCTGCTCGCCGAACTCCAGACCGCGCAGGTCAGGCTCGCCGCCGAGCAAGCCCGCTACGAGATCGCGTTTCGAGAGATCGCGTTTCGACAGGATCTAGCGGCCCTTGCCGAACACTTTCGTCGCGCGCCCTAGTCGTTCTAAGACTTAGCCCGATAGGGCGCTAAGTATCGAGAAGTTCAAGTGCGCGTTGCAGCAGTTCGCGGGCCGCTTCGACTTTGTCCTGGTACAGACCAAGGTTGCCGTCTTGCAACGCCTGCTCGGCTTCATCAAACAACTCGTCGGCCTGTTGCAACAGTTCAGCGGCAGAAGCGTCGTCGGGTGGAACGTTCGGGTCAGTTGGAGTGACCTCTGAACCAACGACGTCACCGACGTCGACGTTCAAACCCGGGAACAGCTGCGCAAGTGCTTCGCCCAACGACTCGCCGAAGCCGACCTCGCCGTTGTAATACGCCACGACCAAACGAACCTGTGGTTGACCAGACGACTCGGACTCGACATACACCGGTCGCGCCCACAACAACCCGTCGCCCACAGGGATCATCTGTAGATCGCCGTAGACGACGCGCGACCCGGCGAGACCGAGCTGCGTCACGCGCGGCGCGAACTGACCATCGCTGGAGATGTTGGCCCCCACGACCAACGGACCTTCCGGTAATGCACCCGACACCTCGTACGCGACCAGCTGCCCATCGGCGGTCGCAGTCATATACGACACCATCTCCAGTCGTTCGTTCTTCACACTGAAGGGCTGATACGGACGGAACAGTCGAAAAGACGATTCCTCGTCGCCGCTGGGATGAAACATCGCGTAGTACGGAACAAAGCGATCGGCAGAGGTTTCGGTCGCGAAGTTGTCGGTTCCGGCATCTTCCACCGCCGCTTCCGACTCCACCGTGGTCTCGGTCGAGGTGTTGTCCGACCCTCCCTGCGGCGGCTGATCCGGAGCGGCAAGCGCCACCGACCACGCGCCATCGCGGTCGAAGAACGCCGACGCGTCAAGCCGATACTTGGCATAGGCGGCCGTCTGTAGGCGGAACAGTTCCTCCGGGTAGCGCAGGTGCTCGACCAATTCTTCGGGCATCTCGCTGCGCGAGGTGAACAGATCGGGGAACACCGAACGCCAGACCTGCAACACCGGATCGTTCTCGTCGAAGACGTACATCGTCACGGAGCCGTCGTATGCATCGACAACTGCCTTCACGCTGTTGCGCACGTAGTTCAACGAATCCTTCAGGCCCGCGCCGGCATCGAGTTGCGATGGGTCGGCGTTCTGGCCGTACGGATAGAGATTGCTGGTGGTGTAACCGTCGATCACCCACAGCACGCGACCATCGATCGCAACCGGGTACGGGTCGCCGTCGAAAGATAGAAACGGTGCAAGCTCCTGCACGCGTTCGCGGGGGCTGCGCAGCATCAGCAGTTGCGAGTCGTCGGTGATCGCGCTGGAACCGATGAGGTTGTAGTCCAGCTCGGTCAGCGCGAACGCGAATCGGCGTAACGTCGAGGACAGCGGCACACCGTCGTCGCCCTCATACGGTGCGGCTGCGGCACCCTGGCAAGGTGTTTCAACGACCGAGGTATTGACAATCGAGTAGCCAGCGAGACCGGGGCTGAAGTACAGCTCGGGTCGGTCGAGCGTCACGATGTCGTTGCGGTACGCGGGGTTGCCATCGGCCTCGACCTGGCTCGCAGACGCCATGACCAGCCCGCAACCGTGCGTGTTGATGAGATGCGTGCCCTGCCACGACTTGTTGCCGACCTGACCGAGGTCGAGTTCGCTGGCGCCGACAATGACTTGGCGCAGTTCGCCGTCGACGACGTAGCGATCCGGGTCGAGGTCGTTGATCGTTTGGCCGGGCTGACCCTTGTCGGTACGGAAGCGAGTGACCATTTTCTGGTCGGGCTTGATCTTGCGCACGTCGGTGAGCGCCGCGATGTTTTCGGTCACTTCTGCGCGTGTCAGAGTGTTGAACTCGATCTGTTCGACCGCGACATCGGCAATGCCCAGCGCCGTACGAGTGGCTTCAATGTTGTACGCGATGTATTGCGCTTCTTTGTCGCGCTGGTTGGGGTTGACCACCAGCGACTGAATCGCTGCGGGATAGATGACTCCGCCGACGAGAGCAACGATCGCCCACAGCCCCGACGCGACGACGGCGGGGCGCCAGCGATCGGTCTTCAAAGTGCTGAGGAACAGCGCACCGGTGAGCAAGGCGATCAGCGCCAACAACAGGACCGCAGGTAACTGTGCATTGTCGACGGCGTAGGTCACACCGCGAACAGCACCGCGATTAGCTGTCGTGAGCTCGTAGCGCGTAAGCCAGTAGTCCCCCGCTTTCAGGACTGCCAGCACGGCCAACAACACCGCGATGTGCGCCTTCGTGGCGCGGCGCACTTTTGGACGCGGTGGCTGCACCATGATTCCACCGGACAGAACGTGCGTGGCGACGATTAGCAACGTGATGAACACAACCGCAATGAACAGCCAGTCGAGTACGAAAGTGATGAACGGCAACTTGAAGAGATAGAAGCCGACGTCGTTACCGAAATGCGGGTCGGTGACGCCGAACGACTTGCTGTTGCGGAACATCAACCAGTCCTGCCAACGACCAATGGCGGGGGCAGCGAACAACAGGCCAACAATGACTGCGATGCCGAAACGAAGCATTCGTAAACGGTGGCCGAAGAACTCGTGAAAGCGCTCAACGACCGGATGCGTGTTCGCCGCGAACGAACTAGGCGCTAGTCGGTCGGCGATGAACAGGTTCACGACAGCCACAGCGATGAACGTGCCGGCAAACATCGCGAACATCGTGAGCTTGGCGCCGAACACTCCCCAGAAGACGTCGGTGCGCCCCACCGATCGGTGCCACAGAAGGTCGACGTAGAAGTCGGCGAGGAAGCGGGCCGAAACCAGCAGGCCCACGAGCAGAACAGCGCCGATGATCAGTAACGCCCGACCTCGATCGCTGAATCGGCTTGAACGAGGACTACGACGAGGAAGATCCGAGGAGTTGCGCACGCGCCGAACGTTACCGGCCCGCACGCAACAGCATGCAGCGACAACCCTCGTGCGCTGGCGCCGCAACGTGTTCGGTCGGGAAGGCAGTTCCGGCGGGCACGGCGCCAGCGAGCGCATTGTCCTCCGCGTCCGGGCATGACGGCCCGCTGGGGTCGACGGCCCAACATACGGGTGTTCCCGCACTCACAACAGCGAAAGCCCCACGACCGAACGCCATGTGCATCACATTGTCGATGTGCTCATCGATCCGGCGCGTCTTCCATTCGCGGTAGACCGTGCGAGTCAGGCCAACGGACTCTGTGTTGTCGCCATCAGCGGTGGCGATAGCCCGCTCCAACCGGTTGCGCAGCGGACCTACAACCGCAACCGCCAGCGCATCAATGGCTGGCGCCAACGCCGACTCGCGAATGATGACCACTTGTTGATCGTCGGCCGCGCCGTCGTCCATGCCAGCGGCGCCTGCCTTGGCGGCGAGCATCAGTTCGTCGGCGATTGCATCGGCATAGCGCTGAATGTGCTCGTCGGAAGTCGGCAGCACCGCCGCAATCGACCTAACCGCCGCTTTGCCGCGCAGTGCAAGCAGCACATCGTTCTGTTCATCGGCGAGCACACGCTTCAAGTTGCGCGAGCCAGCAGCGATCAGCGGGGCAAGCTGCGCATCGCGGCGCCCGAATGGCGAATCGACGGCGTCGATCACAGCTGCTGGCTCTGCTGGCGACGACTGAAACACGGACAGCTGACTCGTCGCTGGCGCGGCCGGTGCAGCCTGTGGTCGCGCCTTCGACTTTGACTTCGACGCGGGGGCTTCCTTCTTTGTCGTTTCTTTCGCCGTCGCCTTCTTTACACTCTCTGCGCGCAGGCGAGCAAACAAGTCGTCAACCGCGGCGTCGCGCTCAACGATTGCTTCTGCCCCCGGTTCTGGTTGGACCACCACCGTTTCCAGTTCTGGTTCAACGGCAACTGGATCGGGCCCAATGACTGGTTCCGGTTCAACTGGTTCTGGTTCAACGGCCGGTTCCGGAAGTGGCTTGGGTGAGATCACCGGGACTGGGCCAGTGATCGGCGTCAGGTCAACCAGTTCGGCGCCAGCCGCCTGCGGACCCAGCTCCGCTATCACCTCGATCGCGATCAGGCGCGACTTGTCGAACGACTGCATCAGGCGATCACGATTTTGGATCAGTTGCTCGATCTGTTTGCGAGCAAGTTCCCGGCGCCGCGCGAGTTCACCCAGTACACGCTCGCGATACGCACGCGCTTCGTTGACCATGTCGCGGCCCTGCTGCTTGGCCATTTGCAGCTCGTCCTCGGCACTCAAGGTTGCGTCCTGACGGCGGCGACCGGCCTCGATCTCGGCGTCGGCTCTCACACGCTGCGCTTCTTCATTGGCTTCTTGGAGCAATCGCGACGAGGCTTCCTCCGCACGGGTCTTGATCTGGCCAGCGGTGTCGCGCGCGGCAGCAACGATCCGAGTGGCTTCCTCGCCGAGCAGACCGGCGGCGACTGCTTCATCGAGTTCGGCTACTGACACCGTCGGCGCTTGCTGCGCAGACTGCAGTTCCGCCTCAAGCTTGGATTCGCGATCTTGAAGACGCGCCAATTCGGCCGCGACCATCCGCAGAAATTCGCGCACCTCATCGCTATCGAAACCGCGTCGCGACGAGCTAAAGGTTGCTGTGGAGACCTCCGCCGGTGACGACGGGTCAGGCCGTGTAATCGACAAAGCCATTCGCGAATCGTAGGTGCGCAGGCGCCGGAAAGGGTGGCACCCGAAAGGGCGCGTACGGCCTAACCGTTGGTCAAGACAATCGGGTCGCCGCCAAGGCGCTCCAGCGCATCGAGCGCTTCCTGCAGCGTCGCGACCGGAATGATCTCAACGTCGTCGCCCACGACTTCGCGTGCGCGTTCGATTCCATCGGGCCCATCCTCGCCCTGATTGACGGGCACGAGGAAGTACTGCACGCCCACCTGCTTCACCGCTGAGGCCTTCGAGTTCAGACCACCGATCGCACCGACATTGCCTTCGACATCGATCGTGCCGGTGACCGCCACGTTCGCGCCGCCGGTTAGATCGCCCTCCGTCAGCGCATCGATCAACGCCAGGGTGAAGGCAAGTCCTGCCGATGGTCCGCCGATTGCGTCCGTCTGGAACGCCACGGACAACCCCGAGGGCAGCGAGACGGTTGTGGTGTCGATCGGGCGGAACCCGATGATGGTGCGCGGCGGGTCTTCGCCCGGCGCAAGGACCGTCTCGACCTCGCCCGACATCGCAACACCATCGCGCTCGAACTCGACCTCGACCTTCTCGCCTGCATTGACGTTCGCAAGAATCGGCGACAGGTCGTCGATGATGGTGACCTCGACACCGGCGACCTTCTTCAGCACATCACCCGGATTGAGTAACTCGTCGGCCGGGCTGAACTGCACACACTCGGTGCCTTCGGCGTTCGCTTCCACGCACAGCAGGAAGTCGATGATGACCTGGCCCGGCTTAATCGTCACGTCGTAGCCGGCGGCCTTGAGGGCCACGTACATCGCGTTGTCCTTGGCGCTGCGCATTTGCCGCTGGCCGCTTTGGATCAGTTGATCTTCTGTTTGGTCGCCGTACTTGTCTCGGTAGCTGTAGAACCGCGCCGCCTTATTCTCGCGCGTCACGAACCAATCGAGCATCGTGATTGCCGGCTGGCGAATCGTGATGAAGTAGATGTTGCCATTCGGGTCGAATGTCGGAACGCCCGAAATGTCGATACGGGGAAGTACGGGCTCAGCGTCTGCGGGGACCAACGCGAACTCAACGGCTTCCTTCACTTCTGCAACACACGTCGGCGGCGACCCTTCGGATGCCGTGTCGAATTCCGTACAACGCGACTTCTCGACGAAGGCAGTGCTTGGGACCATCATCATTATCAGCGGTGCCAACACCGCGACGGCACCGAGTCCGGCAAATGGAAATGCCCACACACGATGCATACGCGAGGGCGCAGCGAGTTCTGCAACAGGCTCCATTACCATCTCCATTCAGTGAACGTCACCGAGCTCACCGTCGCGGCTGGCTGGATTGCCGGCCTTGCAATTGTGGCGTTGATTGCTTCCGGATGGAGAAAGCCTGCCAGAGCCGAAGCCAATCCGGCACGCGGTCGGGTTGGCAATCAGGCACCACGTGTCGAGATCAAGGCACCGCTGGCCGAACCTACGCCTCTCTGGCGGCGAGTGTGGTCGGTGGTTGCCAGCGGCTGGCTCGCCCTTTGGGTGGCGGCGATCACCGCAACGGTGATCGCTTTCGGGATGGCCTGGATCGTGATCACGCTCACCGACAGGCTCAAACAATGACCGGCGTGCTCAAACAATGACCAGCGTGCTGGCACCATGACTGGCGATCTCGCGGACGCATGGCGACGAGTCGCGGAGTCTGGGCACACGGGCGATGAAGCGGTAGCCCGCGAATCACTCGCAGCTGACGACGCCGTGTTGCGCGAGTTGGCGCTAGGCGCGCTCGACCGGCTGAGCAAGTTGCGCGACGACGAAGTGCTCGCGGCTTTCCACGATTCCGACCACCGAGTCCGTCGCCGCGCCGCAATCATCGCCGCCAAGCGGCGTGAGATCTCGCTGGCCCCTTTGCTGGCCGACGTCGACGATGGTGTCGTCGAGGCTGCGGCATGGGCATGCGGCGAACACGAGAGCGTCAGCGACGACGAGTTCACGACACTCGTCTCGCTCGCGACGGTGGCAACCGAGCCACTAGTTCGCGAAGCAGCGATCGCTGCGCTCGGTGCGATCGGGGACCGGCGTGGCTTGGCGGCGATTCTTGCTGGCTGCGCCGACAAGCCCGCCATACGCCGGCGCGCCGTGCTGGCTCTGGCCCCATTCGCTGGTCCGGAAGTCGATGCCGCACTACAGGCTGCCTTGCAGGATCGTGACTGGCAGGTTCGCCAAGCGGCAGAAGACACATCGCCCTCGCGCTAACCCGCTCGTAGCATCAACCCAATGCGACGCCCCTTTTTCTTTGCCGCCGTACTCGTCCTTGCCGCCTGCGGTGGCGACGACAGTTCAAGCGAGAACACCACCGCAGCAACGACAACTGACGCGGCAGCAACGACGACCATCGACCTCAACACCGTGCCGACATCTGTCGCGGATACGACCGTCACGACAACCGCCAGCACCACACCATCACAGTTCGACGATCGTCCTTATGAAGTGTTCGTGCCCACCGGTTACGACGCCGCGACCGCTGCGCCGCTGGTGATCCTGTTGCACGGGTACGGCGCCTCCGGGGCGCTGCAGGAGTTGTACTTCAAGCTGCAGCCGGAGGCTGAAGCGCGTGGCTTTCTGTACGTGCACCCCGACGGCACACCCAATCAACTCAATCGGCCGTTCTGGAACGCCACCGATGCGTGCTGCGACGACCAGCAATCCGTCGACGATCCCGGCTACATCTCGTTCATCATCGATGAGGTGTCAACGACCTACAGCGTCGATCCCGCTCGCGTCTTTCTGGTCGGCCACTCGAATGGCGGCTTCATGTCGTACCGCATGGCATGCGACCACGCTGATCGCATTGCCGCCATCGTCAGCCTCGCTGGCGCAACTTTTCTGGATACCGCGCAATGCGAACCATCAGAGCCGGTGAGCATCTTGCAGATTCACGGCACCGCCGACGGAACCATCATGTACGACGGTGGCTCGACCGTGGTCGGCACCTATCCCTCCGCCGAGACAACCGTGGCAACGTGGGCGACCTACAACGGCTGTGCGACAGCGACGGAGTCGCTCGGCGCAATCGATCTCGGTTCCACCATCGATGGCGACGAGACATCAATGATGGCGTTTACGGATTGTCCGGTCGATGGCGACGTCGAGTTGTGGACGATCGAGGGCGGTCCGCACATTCCGCCATTTCAGCCCAACTACGCCGCCGACATCATCGATTGGCTCTTCTCTCACCCGAAGGCCTAACCCTTCAGCGAAATCTCAATCGAGGTCTCAAACGAGGTCGATGCGATACACGTTGGTGTCGCGGGCGTGAAAACCGATTCGTTGATACAGGCGATTCGCTGCCGCGCGTGACGGCCGCGACGTGAGATCGACTGTCGTGGCACCTTTGCTGCGCGCAAGTGCAATGGCGAACCGATTGAGCTGCTCGCCAACGCCGTGGCCACGAGCGGCATCGTCGACGACGACATCTTCGATCCAGGCACGGACGCCGGTAGGAATGCGGAACGTCACCAACGTCAATGCGGCAACCACCGTTTCGTCCAAGCGGGCAACCAGCACGTCGCTGGCCGGCGACGCGATCATCTCGGCCAGCTCGGCTTTCGATGGCGGCGTCGAACGTTGCGACAGTTGCGGGATCAATCGAGCGAACGCGGTGGCCAATTCGTCGGTGGCCTCGTCGGCGATTTCGATCGTGACGCTCACAACCCGCAGGCTACGCACCGCTGCTGCCGATAACGGCTATACGGTTTGGACCGATGATCCTTACCTCGCTCGCCGGAGTCACCGTCGACGACTTTCACGATCACACCGGCTGGCATCTGAAGCCCCAAGGGTTCTGTCAGGGCGAATTATGCGTGCCAGCGGCAGGCAGCTTGCGCGCCGACGGCACGATCGATGTCACCGTCGCTGCTCATGCGCTGGCCATGCCGCTGGAACACAGCGACGAGCACGACGTGTGGGCGTTGGGTCCGGCGACGCTGAACGGCAAGGCGCTGATGACAGCGCAAGCGGCTGATCCTGCGTTACTCACCCGCGAAGGCACGACCTTTCGACTGTCGTCGTTGCTCGGCCGCAAGGTGCTGCTGGTCGCGTGGGCCAGCTATTGAGGCTGCCGCACCAGCCTGCCCGGGTGGCAGGCACTGCACCAAGAGCTAGCTCCGCTCGGGTTGACGGTGGTCACCGTCGCTCTCGATGTCGAGCCAGCGCACACCTATCGTTGGATTGACGCAGCACCGCCATCGAGCCCCGACTTGGCGCATCCGCAGCTCATCGACACGCAGCACATCACCAACGAGCTGTTCGGCTTCATCAATATTCCGATGGCCGTGTGGATCGACGAAACCGGCACCATTGTTCGCCCAGCTCACGGCGCGTCGATCGAGCGCAGTTCGCTGCGCGACATGGACATTCCGCAAGGGTTGCCCGATCGGCTCACCCGTGTGCTCGTCGAGGTAAAGAAGATTCCCGACATCAGCGTCGAATATCGCGCTGCGATTGCCGACTGGGTGCGCCACGGTGCCGAGTCGCGTTTCGCGCTCGACGCCGAGGAAGTGATCGCCGGCTCGCAACCGCGCGGCACCGACGAAGCCAAGGCTGCTGCGTGTTTTGAGCTCGGCGAGTATTTACGGCGCACGGTCGGCGATGCCGCCGCAGTGCCGTGGTGGCGTGCAGCACACCGGCTGTATCCCGGCAACTGGACATACAAGCGGCAGGCGTGGACGTTGGTCACGACTCCCGCCGACGCGACAGAGAACGACCTATTGCAAGAACCGAACAACGTCTACGAAGGCAGTTGGCTTGACGATGTGATTGCGAGCGGTGGCGGTGAGAACTACATAGTTCTTCCGGACCTGTGACATGTCAAGTGCGACGGTTCACTAATCAGCCGTCGTGAAGGGTTCCGGTTCCGGACACGGCGATAACCTTCGACCGATGGAGCACGTGCGCTGGTTGGCCCAGCCCAAGTTGCGGCGCCCGATGCTGATCGCGGCCTTCACCGGGTGGAACGACGCCGGCGACGCAGCGAGCAACAGCGTGCGCCACCTCGTCGAAGCGTGGAATGCGGAACCGCTCGCCGAGATAGATCCGGAAGAGTTCACCGACTTTGCAACTGTGCGGCCGCACGTGCGACTGACACCCGAGCAAAAGCGAACCATCGTCTGGCCAACAGTCGGCTTGTGGAGCGCGAGCACTCCGGGCGGCGATGTAATTCTTGCCCTCGGCCCCGAGCCGGCGCTGCGTTGGCGGTTGTTCACCGAGCAAGTGATTGGGATCGCGCAGCGCTTCGAAGTGTCGATGGTGCTGACGCTGGGCGCTCTACTCGCCGACGTGCCGCACACGCGCCCAGTGCAACTCATCGGGACCGCCACCGAGCACGACATCATCGAACGTTTTGACCTGCAACGCAGCCGCTACGAGGGGCCGACCGGAATAGTCGGAGTGCTGCACGACGGCTGCACGCGCGCTGATCTCGCGTCTGCTTCGCTATGGGCCGCGGTGCCAGCTTATGCATCGCAGGTTCCGTCGCCGAAAGCATCGTTTGCGCTGATCGAGCG
>Ga0163152_10001192_pt1 | contig 42174 bp, 58 predicted proteins | sample OliLakLV19MP8IB2_FD_148635 | JGI IMG/M metagenome (GOLD analysis project Ga0163152, IMG submission 148635) | Freshwater microbial mat bacterial communities from Lake Vanda, McMurdo Dry Valleys, Antarctica - Oligotrophic Lake LV.19.MP8.IB-2 | ecosystem: Environmental > Aquatic > Freshwater >...
CGCGGATGAGCATACCTCAGAGGCGCAGACCTCAGAGGCGCAGACCTCAGAGACGCAGACCTCGAAGGCGCAGACCTCAGAGGCGCAGACCTCGGAGGCGCATACCTCAGAGGCGCAAAGATCAAGATCACTCAGAATGCAGAATTATTGAAATCAGTTGGTATTGAGTTTTTTGGTTAATCCCCTCCCCAAATTCCCTCCACCCACCCCATGCCAGAACCCTCTACACCATCGGCAGAGACCACGAAGGAACAACACGATATAGAAATGCAGGAACTTGAAAATCAAGCTAACGTTCAAGCCGAAGCCGAAGGACCGGCACAGGCACAAGGTGAATGGGAACAAGAGCAGGAAGAACAGCAGCAGCATGAAGAAGGAGACAATTCACCTTACTGAATCCCTTCCCACCCTATGAAGCCCGCCTCCAAAGCACTAGCAAAAAAGATTCGCGTCACCCCCGAAGGACGGGAAGGCGTGTGGACTGCTGACAAGGAATCGCTCAAGGCGTTTATCCGAGCGAAAGGATGGAGAGCCATACACAACTACAAACCCACGGGAAGCATGATGCTCGGAGCCGATCACGATGTCGAGAGCGTGCTGGAGGACATAGACCGCGCGGAACGCCTCGCAATCCTCACGGGCGACTCAGCACGGGGAAATTACGGCCACGCACTCGCTCTCATTATCAACAACAAACTGAACTGTTTCGACATAGGAACGATTACCGAAGACGAGCTGGAAATCTCCCACCCCACCCTATGACAGAACCCTCTACACCAGCGGCTATGACACTGATGCTAGGGGATTGTCTTGAGAGGATGAGAGAGATTCCTGATGGAAGCGTGGATATGATTCTTTGTGACTTGCCTTATGGAACAACAGCCTGTTCATGGGATACCGTTATTCCTTTTGAGCCTTTATGGGAGCAGTACAAAAGGATTGTGAAACCGAAGTCTGCGATTGTGCTTTTTGGAAGCCAGCCGTTTACTACTGATTTGATAATGAGCAATCGAAAGTGGTTTAGGTATGAATGGATTTGGGACAAAGCGATATCGGGTAACCCTTTACTAGCAAAAATACAACCAATGAAGATACATGAGAATATTTGCGTTTTTAGCGGTGATCCGACTAATTATTATCCTATAATGACGATTGGAAAAATTAGGAAAAGAGGTGGTGGATTTAGTAAATTGATGGATATGAAAATGGCAGAAACCATTAGTGACCAGTATTACCCACCGTCAATAATATCTGTTCCTAACGGAGTGAGAGGAGAACACCCCACTCAAAAACCAGTAGCCCTCTGCGAATACCTCATACGAACCTACACGAACGAAGGCGAGACTGTTTTGGACAACACAATGGGTAGCGGAACCACTGGCGTCGCATGTGCCCACACTGGAAGAAACTTCATCGGGATAGAAAAAGACGAAACGTATTTCAATATCGCCAAGCAACGCATCGAAGGCGCACAGCTTCCTTTGTGTTAACCCCCACCCTATGACAAAACCATCTGCACGCAATCAACTCAAACCTTTTAACTCAGTTATACAAGTATGCCCTGTCTGCGGGAAAGTAGACGTTTGCAGGGATGATAATCACGACTGCGAAACAGAAACCATCAAACAAGATTCGAACGAACACTATTATTAACTCCCCCAACCCATGAGAAAACCATCTAAAATATTGGCAGAGCAACACGAATTCCCAAACCCCCATCACGATGAAGGTTGTATGAAGTGTGGTGGCTTTGCAGGTGAACCGTGTGAGCCTCCAAGGGTCTCCAATCACGAAGAAATCAACACCTGCGGAGATTGCAGCTCACGTTACCTCACCGATGACGGCTGCCCGTATTGTGAAATTGTGGGGCTAAGAGCCGAGAATACGAAGATGCAGACGGAACTAAAAGAGTCCGGCTTGTTCTGCCCCTGCGGTTTCCTTGCAAGAAACGACTACGGCACATGCGGCAGAGCATCGTGCCAGTAATTCCCTTTCCCCCACCCCATGACTGACCAACTTATCACCGCCGCCGCCTGCTCACTATGTGGAAGATCAGAAGATGTAAAAACTATGGAGTTATCGAAAGACGGGAAATCTATATCGTGTATTACCTGTCAAAATCTCGCAAAAATGGAATGGCTGAAATGCGAAGAATGCGGATGCGAGTTTGTCTGCACCGATAAGGATCAACGCGCAGACCAGATGTGTGCAGAGTGTTGGAATACACATATGTTCGCCATGAAACTTTAACCTTCCTCCTCTCTCTATCTATGGAATCAGTATCTAACAGCAACGGTGTGCACGAGAGCGACGGTGTGAACAGGAGCGACGGTGTGAACGAGAGCGACGGTGTGCACGAGAGCGACGGTGTGAACTGGAGCGACGGTGTGCACGAGAGCTACGGTGTGAACTGGAGCGACGGTGTGCACGAGAGCTACGGTGTGCACTGGAGCGACGGTGTGAACGGGAGCAACGGTGTGAACGGGAGCTACGGTGTGGTGCGATCCTTTGGTGTTTCTCAAGCCATCTTCTGTGCTGACAAGCTTCGTATCCCAACTATCTTTGGAACGGAAGTATCACAACAGAGATATAAGGAAGTATGGGAGCGCATACGTCTGCTCAACAACGGCTGGTTCCCCAAGTTCAATAATGCCTTTGAATTGTACGTTAAGAACGGCAACGACTGGGCAAAGGTGGATGCCTCGCAGATCAAGAGCACAGATGAATCTCTGGCATGGAAAGACATGCCGAAGCAAACGATTGACTATCTTCGATCACTGCCGGAATTTGATGCTTCTATCTTTAAGGCTGTGACGGGTTTTGATAGCGAAGAATCGGAAGCCAAGACAAAAGCCCGTGAACTCCGTGAGAAAGCTGATGAACTCCGTGAGAAAGCTGATGAACTCCTGAAGCAAGCAACTGCCCTGGAAACATCTCTATGACACTGCGCTCCCACCTCTGGCTCCGCATCCTTAAGCACAACATTGAAGCCTGGTGGATCAAGCGAACCTACAGAGAGTCTGCATACGACCGCTGGATGCGTACCACCACGACCTACCCTTACCAGAACCGGACGGAGGAGCTTGAGAAGTACTGCAATCGATGATCTTTCACACCACCGTCGAAACTAGCGATTCCCAGCCGACCAGTCATCCTTAAGAGGGAGAACCGGGTAAAAAGCGGCTGGGAGTCCCTGAATTTGACACTTGCAATATCATACATATTGGTTTATTATATAACTACTTTATCCAATTCCTTTATACAAACATGAGACACATCGTCCTCTCGCGGGAGTTTGCTTCCGCTCTCATTATTTCGCTCGGCCTGGTGCTGGGCATCTGCTCTGCTGCTGTGCAGCTCGTCCCTTCCGCTTTCTAACCCCTCCCCCAAACACAAATGTTTCATCACAACGTCCTCTGGTTCCTCCTCAAGTGGATCGCCATCCCGTTCTCAATCTTCTATTTCGTCTACGCCCCGTTTTACATGGCTCTGCACTGTTCCATCGTGGAATGCGCGTCAGCCAGTCAACCGCTCACGTTCGGCACCCTGCCGCAAGTCTCGCTGGCTCTCCCTGAGAAGCCCAGGGAACGGGTCAACGAACCGGAAGTCCTGCATGGCTCCGCCCCATCCCGCGACGAGATGCTTGACGTGGCATGCAACGGCGACCGGAAATGTAAGTGCGTCGTGGAAGCCATCGCCATCATGGACTCTTCCTTCGCCACCGCCGGAGTCGGCGCACGGGCGTTGAATCCCTGCAACATGAGGCGTCCCGGCTCGTGGACTCCCAAAGGCATCAAGGGTGAGACTTCCGGAGCCGTCGGGCACTTCCTCGTCTTCGACAGCCTCCAGTCCGGTGTCACGGCCTGTGCTGAGACCTATAATCGTTTCTATACGGAACTCAACGCGAAGCAGCTCGTGAAACGCTGGGCACAGTCGAGCAACCCGGACTACATAGCGAAGGTTGCCAAATGCCTTTAAGGATAAGCAGATACTATTGTCAGAATGCTACAATCGTCATATAATCTTCCCCTTCGGCTTCTAGCCGCAGGACTATCCCCTTTCTCCCCCTCCCTATGCGTATCATCGCATCTCTCATCGCTACCGTTGTAGCTCTTACTATTTCCGGTCCTGCCTTCGCCGCTGACACGATTATGATAAAAGGCACCCTGCTTCCTGCCGGGTTCTGCACCCAAGCCGAAGACGGCTCTGTCGGTGTCAAGCTCAATGGCGTCTCCTACGATGCGTGGCTGGCTCTATACGCCCTCGCCAATCAGGGCGAAATCTACAATGACCTCGTGAAGTTCTTTGGAGGCAACACGCTCCAGGCTTCTCAGGAACTAGCCAACATGAAGAAGGCCGCACACCGCTATCAGCGCGTCAACATCAGCCGTGCTCAAAACGGCAAATGTAGCTAATCAGTTAGCGAGCCAGTTGGAAAAGAGCCTGCCCGCCTAAATCGGGAAAGGCTCTTTTTTCGTAGGCGGGGCTTGCGCTCCCTGTGCGTGCGTGCTATCGTCCCTGCCATGAATTACCTCCCCATCCCCCAGTGGGCCAAGAAGCACAAGATCAGCCGTCGAAAGGCCGAGTATCTGGCTTCCTCACGCCCCGATTTCGTCGTCATGGTGCCCAAGAAGATTACGCGTATAGTGCACGTCAAAGCCATCGAAGCGTCAACTAAACCTGATAACTTTATGCTTGCGCAGAAGGAACGCACGGAGTAGACTAAGGTCAATCCTTTCCTCCCCACCCCATGAACTACCGCACCGTTTATGCCAACGTCAAAGTCCAGGTCTTCATCTCCGAGGATGACATCGAGGACGCCATGAGCCTCGCGACTGAAGAGGGCCGCGAGACGACCGAGGACGCCGAGTTCGCCCGTTTGGTTGATTATGCCCTAGATGAACAGATTTCCGGCCCGCTGAAGATGCGTGGCTACGATTTACTTCCTCAATAATGGACATCCTCCACGTCACCAAGGGCATCGCCGAAGACGTCGCGAAGGAACTCGAACGCGCCGACGACAACTGGGACGCCCTCTCCGAGCGGATCATCGAGGGGTTCATGGTGGATCCCACGTTCCGCAAGATGCTCAAACTATGATCCGCTTCTATCTCATTATTGGCTTTCTGTTTCTCTTCCTCGCCCTATGAGCTGTTCGCTCCTCAATTCCCTCCCCTCAGCATGAAGACCGTATCGATCCAAGGCCGCGAATACGTACCCGTTTCCGAACGCATCAAGGAGTTTCGGAAACTTCACCCACAGTACTCGATCCGCACCGAGATCGTCGCCGCCGACGAGATCCAATGCCTCATGAAAGCCGTGATTCGGGATGAGTCCGACCGCATCCTCGCCGAAGGGACCGCGTTCGAGAAGGCCGCTTCGAGCTTCATCAACAAGGGGTCGCACGTCGAGAACTGCGAGACTTCCGCTATCGGCAGGGCTCTGGGAGTTCTCGGCATCGGAATCGACGCTTCTGTTGCAACGGCTGATGAAGTAGCTAACGCCGTGCTGAACCAGAACAAGCCTATCGTCAAACGCGAGGATACGGACAAGTGCTCCACTGGAGATGTCGTGGCCATCGTGGATCTCTGCAAGGAAACCAAATCAGACATTCAGAAGGTGTACGCCTTCTACAGAGTAATTAACGGCGTGCCAACCAAAGATCAGGCCAAGGTGGTTATTGACGGCCTCTTAAAGAAGCTCGCCTCCCAGATCGTTGCCAAATGAATGCCACTCAAGCCCAGCTCGTAGCCATCGTCGACATGTGCATGGTCAGAGGACTTAACCCAGGCGATTACCATCGCACCCTCGATCCCCTCACCTCAGAACAAGCCTCAGCCATCATCGCCCGCATCTCGAAGATCCCGTTACCACCGCATTTCTCTTCCCAACCCCAATATGATCAATGAACTTTACGCTACCGTCATCGACCTCCGCGCGGCCACGGACAAGGAATGGATGCAGCGGGAGGAAGTGAAGCAATCCGGCGATTACCACATAACCGAAACACGCATTGCGCAACTGAATGATCTGCTCGCCAACGAGCGTGAGGTACAGCAACACTTGCTTTCCGAAGTGCCCGATTCAAGGCCAGCACTAGAGGAAGCCAAGAGAGCACTTTACGAAGTCATGCTCTTGGAAGGCCGGGAAAAGGTGGGCGACGCCTCGATCAAGTACAGTTCCAAAAGTGAAGTGAACAAGGAACGGCTGCTGAATGATCTGCAAGGCGATCTCGATCTTTACATCACGCTCTCAAACGTCACTCAGGCACGGCTCAAGGAGTTCGTGAAAGAGAGCGGAGATAAGAAGCTTCTCAATTGCATTGAGACCGTCACCACCCCGGTTGGGTTGGGCTTCCCGACCCTATGATGCTCATTGACGAATCACGCACGGCACTCTTCGCCCTCTCGGATCTGGCGAGCGGAAACCCCGATCCGGTGTCCGTCTTGAAAGTTCAAGCCGACCTCGTGCGGCTGCACCTGCTGGTAGGGGAAGAGATGTGCCGGAAATACTCCGCGAAGGAACGATCCTATCTCGCCCGTAAACTGGCACAGGCGAAGAGCTACCAGCACGGCCGCATGGAACTCAAGATGACGGGCGGGGACGCGTCTGAGGCGGCACTGCTGGCCTCTGGTGAGGATTACACGCGGGAGATCGACGCGGCGGCTGAATACGAGTCCTACCGCATCCTGCTCAAGAGCATCCAGAATGCGATTGACGTAAGCCGTCAACTCGTCAGCTTTTACCGAGGAGCGGAAGCGAACCAACCCAACTCTTGACCGATCACGAACTCGATGAAGACGGCTTTCACGAACCCGAAGAGTGCCGCCCATGCCTGGAAGCCGCCCACACGGTCACCTGTGCCTGCTCTTGCGGTGATTGCTGCAAGAGCCTCATTGTTATTGCTGATGAGCGAGACGCGGCCAGAGAGCCTTTGATCAAGCTCCTGGGGAGCAAGATGAGGGACGATTGGACGGGCGAATTCCCGCCCGATGACGAGGCGGATTGGCTCCTGACCAGCAAAAACGGCTGCGTGTTCTACAAGAACGGCTGCTCGATCCACGCCACCCGCCCACTGGTGTGCCCCATTCTTTTTCGCCTGTATCTATTTTGGCAAAAAACCCTTTTAGAATAGACCAGATTGATACGTCTATATTGTGGTCTTCTACATTTTGTACGTTTTCTTTAAGCTTGTGCTGTGGTAGTAAGTTTTTGTCCTCACAGAAACAAATAAAAACAATGCGGTCTATAATCTTTTGGGCTGTTTCTACGGTTTTTGCAAAGTCTTTTTTGTCTATACGGTTATTTACTACAATGTCTTTAATAATTTCTTGCCGTAGCTGTTTGTATTCTTTGTAAAACTCTTTGGTAATCTTTTCTTCTTCTATGCGTATAGCGCTTAAAATACGCTCTATTTTAGTGCTGCCCGTTTTGGCAATAAAGTTATCTGCACAAAGTAGGTAGTAAAACTTCTTTAGTTCAAAATAATCGTCTTTACTATCTGCTAGCCCTTCTAGTGTAAAACTTTCGTAATCTAATTGATTGTCTTTTAGTAAGCGTATTTCTATAAAGTTGGTTGCAATTACAAACAAACAATCCTTAAATTGTGGCTTGTACTTAAAGCCTTGCTGTACGGGACTTAAATTACCTTCGCGTTGTTGGCTTTTATCCAACGCTGTTTTTGCATCTTTAATTTCTACAACGGCTATGGTTCTTTTTGTACCTGCATCATTATCGTAATACCCTAAAATTGCATCTGGCTTTTGCCCTGTAGCTTCAGTTCTACCCTTTGCTTCAAACGTATACTGACTATTTGGTATAGTGGTGTAACCTAGTATTTTTTCAAAAAAGTCATTATTAAATGACTGTTCACACTGACTTTCGGTATAAGTTTTTAACTTTCCTGTTTTATATAAATCTAACCATTGCGTAATAATAGCCAATTTACTGGCAAAATCTGGCACTACGTAATTTTGTAGTTCTTCTTTAAGTGTCTTATTTTTAAATAGTTGTGCCATAGTTACTACTTTAGGAATGTGGCTTTATTCTAGCAATAGATGGTAGAAAAGCACTATTTCTAGTTTTTCAGTCATAATCATTGGTTTTATACGTATAGACTATTGTAGGTCTATTGGGTTAAAATAGTGCTATCTCATCTACCAAGCTGTAGAAGGAGTTACGAAGCCGTCCAGTTTACTGGGCGGTTTTAGCTATGTAGTCGTTGTACCTTCTTTCAAGCTTCCGTCGTGAAAGCAAACACACTCTTGCCCTATTTGCAGGACAACGTGGCCAAAGGAAGCAAGCTGATGACGGATGAGCTGAGGAGCTACAAGAAGATTGCAACGATCTTGGACATGGAACACGACACGGTGAACCATGGAGCAAAGCAGTACGGCAAAGAGAACGGTACGAACACCAACACCATTGAAGGATTTTGGTCACAGCTCAAGAGGAGCCTAGACGGTACGCATCACGTTATTTCCCCGAAGATGCTTCCGGCTTACGTTTCCGAGTTTCAGTGGAGGTACAACAATCGGAAGTCTGTGACGCATCTTTTCGATCTCCTCCTTTCACGCGTGTCGTCGCAGCAAGGTTGAGGAGATTGAAGAAGGTGGATTTGTCGGTAATATTCTCGCCTTCTTTCTTCATAGCTTGTAATATATCATCCCGCTATGCCTATCCCTAGCAAAAACGACGGCGATCAAGTGCCACAATCAATGAGTTTGGCAGCAAGAGAAGACAAGAGGCTTGCAAAGTACTGCAATTTCGTCACGTTTTCCGTTGTTGAGGACAATGTGATCATGAATTTTATCGCTAAAGATGTTGGAATGGTAATGAAAGGAGAGGATGGAAATATTGAAGAACAAGGGGTTTTGATTGAGCGAATTATTGTCGATAGAAAACATGCTCACCGCATTGCAGACAAGTTGAATGAAGTACTTTCCAAAACCAGCAATGAGAAATAATCCTCTGATCGTTTGCTATTATGATTTTAGCGAGGCCAGTCAGCCAGAAAGGACGATCAGTACGGAGGCTCCTGAGAAACAAAGTTATTTTCACCAACGAATGGCAGCCTTCCTTTCACAATATAACCAAGGATTGAAAGAGCTGGCGACTGAGATACGAAATTCACGCCCCAGCTCATATGCCAATAGATGAGGAAGACAAGAAATTTTGGTCTGAACAGTTCAAGAGTTTAGAAGTGAACTGGAAAACTGTTATTGATGTGGCAATGGGGGCGGCAAAAGAATACGGAGCCATTCTTTCGTTTTGACACACTGGGCAATGCCCGAAAACGGACTTTTCAAGTCCCAGACTAGCTTTTCGCCTTCTACCTTTGCGTTCGCAAGTACGAACCGCAGTAGTTGGTTCTTTTGGGCAGGTTGCGAACGCTCAAAAAGGTCGGATGCCCTTTGAAGCAGTTCCAGTAAGTAGGAACACGATATGAGGAATGTTTCGTCGGCCTTGCTATGTGACCGCATTTCATCGTGTAGTTGTTCTTCACGCGTCTTCGTTACCACAATCAGTTTGTCGTACTCATCGTGGGTAATCCTCGCGAGAGGGGGTTTTTATTTGTTTTTCCTACTTTTTTACATGGCACTAGCCATCACATCATCGGCTCGACCCAATCTGCGCGAAACCGCAGAAGATTCAGAAGAACAAATCGCCGTCTGGTCAGACGGACTTATCAAGAGGTTGGCGAACTCTTGGCGCGGAACTTTGCTTACCATGCAGAGCGATTCGCAAGACCTTACCGCGCCAGACACAGCGTCTGGGCTACGTTCGGACATTGCGTCGGCAATTTCGTCACAGCTCGACGGGCAAGATGGCGAGACAGTAGCAGTAATCCTCGCGAGAGCAGAAACAGTTCTAGCCTCGTTCCTGCAATCGAAATCTGTTGTTACAAACATAGACCGTAACGGATTGGTGAATCTGGTATCACTCGCTATTCAGTCCTACGCCGATCCAGCGAGGCTTCAAGACTTGGAAATACGTATTGGTTTTGGAGCTTCACCCACAGAAACACCGAACGCTCGGGTTCCCTCTTACATCCTTGCGGCGAAGGCCATCCTGACTTCGCTACGCGATAGACGGGGTTCCATTCCAAGCGTTGTACTCTATTCCGCATCGCGCTTTGTCGAGGCAGTGAATAACGGCGATGGCGAGAAAGTAACGAAAGCGGCGCAAACAAACTTCGATCTGATTCGTAACTACATTGCCCGATTCGCGCCAGAGTTGGCATCTTCATTCAAGTTCGATGAAGACCGCACCGTGAAACGAGGTGAGCCGTTGGACGCTCTGATTCAGTTCTATGCCAAAGCACTTGAAAGTGCGACTGATCCCGATTTCTGCGCTGCCAGAGAAAAGGTCGTGAGGATGGGATTGAAGTATGGCAGCACTACGGAAAATGCTCGTCGGTATGCGGCTGCACACGCTATTTACGCGGGTGATTCCGTTCCAGGTGCAGCCGAGGGTATCTTGCAGTGTTCAGAGCCTCGTCCACGAAGTCTTGTGATGATCGGTGGTGAGCCAGAGAAGACATTCTGGCGTGTACGAGAAACGGTAAAGCAGGGTGTGACAGTTCAAAGCGGAATCGCCTATTTCCGAGAACGCATCCAACAACTGAATTGCCCCGTGAACGGACAGGGCTACCAAGAACTGTTGGAACGCTTCACGGCATGTTCCGAAAACGGCAACGGTGAATACCTACGGGCGCAACTGATTTCCCAAGCAGGACAGATGCCTGTGTACGGAATGTACAAAGGCGATTGGAGCTTGCGGGATGTGGCAGAGCGCAGCTTCGACGATTTGATGGCCGCACCCTTTGATCTACGGATGAAACGTGACCTGCTTGCTGTTCTTTGCGACATCGCGGGTCTGCCCTTGGATCGTGCGTACTCGATGACAAACAAAAAACCATTGGACCCTGAAACACGCGAACGGCTGTCAGAGGCCTACGGGCAATACTCCGAGTTTTGCCGTGAGTTTCTTACTCAAATCCCTTCCTAACTTCTTCCTCTTCCAACCATGACTATCAACTTCACAAAACTATCGCCAGGTGGAAACGACACGATTATCGTGCAATCGCCTGTACCAGCCGACGAACGTGCAACACTCGCTCGGACACTGATGAGCAGCCCCTACGTAGGCGGTGAGCAAGTGGGGTACCTAACCCTCGCACCTATATCTGGTATCGACGCGAGATTGGACATGATGGGCGGCGAACTCTGTGTGAATGGACTGCGAAGCGCAGCGACAGTCGTTGCTTCGCAAACTGCGAAGACGAATCTACGTCTTGCATCGTCGGGAACCGATGAGATTTTTGAGTTTTCCAGTGTTCCGCAAAAAGGAGCTTACTACACCTCTATCACGCTCAATCTCAATCCACGAAGCAAGCCACTCGGCGAAGGTACTCTTCTTGTACATCTTGATGGCATATCACACTTGCTCTGTGAGTTCGCGCCAGAAGCGACTGTGGAACCACTGAATGTTTTCACCGAGTTACGCGAACGATATGACAGCGAACTTGCACTCTTACCTGCCTTCGGAATCATCCCATTCCAGCGTCGGAAAGACGGGTATGAGATTTTCCCAGTGGTCTATGTGCGCGAAACGGATACTGTCATTCCTGAAACTGGCTGTGGATCGGGCAGTGTCGCACTGGCGTTGAGCATGACCGATGGTGATGGTTTATGCAGTGTCTTCCAGCCAAGCGGTTGTCCTTACAAAGTTGAGGTCACCCGTGGAACCAAGCAAACCAGAGTGGCACTTGGCAGCGATGTTCAAAGACTGGTACAAGGAATGGCTTATATTGAGCAAAATGCCGCTCTGACTTGATTTAGGCTACTTTCTGATGATTTTCGTATAGATTTGAGTGCTGCACTCGTCTATAATGTAGAAGCCTAATAAAGGGGTAAGGGTTCCCTCGTGAATACCTGCCCCTTTTGTCTATATTGTGATTTTTTCGACATGTACCACAGAAAATAGATCACCGAAATCGCGATCTTTGTCCGTGAAGAACTTCTCTTTCACTGCGCCTGAAATCCAGTCAGCTATCTGCAAGAGTTCGACGTAACGCGAATCGGCCTGTGTGATGTGAATGAAAGCTGGAAGAATCTTGTGCTTATCAATCCGAAGATAATTCCGCATCTGTTGTTCCAATGGTTCGCTCAACTGGAAACGATCAATGACAAGTTCTATTTCGTTGGACTGTGGTTTGCCCCGACCGAAGTGTGCTTCAAGAAGCCGCCTCAACATGAGATTTTTGAACTTGTTGGAACTTTGAGGGTAGCTAGGCTTATCTTCAAGGTATGCCCCTTCGTAATCCTTCTTTTCAATATAGATAGCCGAAGCTCTGACAAAACACTGGTCATTCACAGCAGACAGAATCGCGGTCAGTCGCTCTTTCTGTTCCTTGCTCAACCGTCCTGATTTCATTTCACGCCGAATGTTCCCAAAGTAACGCATCGCCCCAAGATGCAGATTGATGTCTTTGAGCGAGAGATCAGTAAGGTGAATGACGGCAAGGATGTAGTAATCGGAAAAGGAGCCAGGATCGCCCGATTCGTCTATGAACAGGAAATCACGCTTGGGCGGTGGGGGCGGGTTCTGTGGGTCCATATCAGGCGGGAACGGAGCCGAACAACGGTCGGATGAACGAGTCTAGCGCAGGTCCTAGATCACGCATATCCTTGAACCAATCCGTTCGCAGAAGGCGCAGAATGGGGAGCCATTCTTCATTTTTGTTACAAAGCAGTATACCTGCAAAGGGAGTTTTTAGTTGTGGTAGTAGCTTTTCGCCGTTTACAGTAGCGTTCGCAAGTACGAAACGTAGTAACTGGTTCCTTTGGATAGGTTGCGAACGTACAAATAGATCTTTTGCTTTGTTTGCTAGTTCCAGTAGCGAAGAACATGATATTAAAAAGGCTTCATCTGCCTTGCTATGACCTTCTAATTCTAATAGTAAATCTTGTTCTTTCTTCTTATATTCAACAACCAAACTGTCATACTTATCATACGTAATCCTCACCAGAAGAGAATGAAACAATTATAGTTAGTAAGCATTAGTTTTAAATTTATCAAAATGATATACTTACAGACTAATGACTAAAGAGCAAAAAAGATCGGACACTTTAATAAAAAGTATTGAGAAAACTTATGGCAAAGACTTTGGTGTTCGTTCCGACAAAAAATTGGGTAATTTTCTCAAAGAGAAAGGCTACGGATCATTATATGAACTTCTAAAAAATGAATAAGCTATCCCTAAGCTTTGACTTGCCTGAGAAGGAAAATCTCATTGCAAGATTTGGCTTTATTAAGTCATCTCAGCTCAAAGAGCAGGTATGTCGAATCATGATGATTCGCTGGTGGTCAGCTACAACTACCGGCTGCTGGACCTTCCCCTCGTGGAAAAGGCCTGCGCCGCGTGCTTTGAGTGGGTCTCCCAGCGCGTGTCCGGGGATTCACCGTTCTAGAAGATCAACCGCGTTAGCTTCGGCTGGCGCACTGCCCTCATCGAGAGATGGGGGTTTTTACTGCATGATCATCACCGTGGCAACGATCAGCATCAGCATCAGGAACTTCTTCTCCCAAGGCTCGAACATGGGGATCACTGACCTGCGAGGTAGCGGCGGAGCGTTTCGAGCAGCGAGCTGGAGATCGAGACGACTAGCGGCGAATAGACACCGAAATCAATCATCGGGATCGTGTCCAGGACGTAGGTGATGATCGCACCGGCGGCGACGATCAGACCTCCTCGGAGGATCTTGTAGCCGTCTGTCTGGTTAAGTGAATACTGAGGGCTGTCCGGCATGGGAATTGGGGGGAACTTATAGTCTACGCTCAAGGGCGTCGATTTGACGTTGAAGCGTGGCGCGTTTAGTGTCGTCCTCCTCGTTCTTCAGCCGGTTCTTAAGGCCCCTCAGCTTGGCGCCAATCGTGACGGGCTTGCGGACGACGGGCTTGGCGCCCTGTACATCGAAGTGCCCGTAATCGCCGAGCTTCAGAAGTTCAGGAGGACGTATGATCCCGTACTTCAGGGCGACGGATGCGATGGAGGTGAGTTTCCTGAGCTGGTCGCTTCGATCCTTGTACCAAAGCGGGTAGAGATCCATCGCCACTCGCTCGGTGTGCTTCGATCTCCGTGTCCAGGTGACGATATTGCCGGGTTTCGTTCTGCCTTGAGAATAAAGCTGATCCTGTCGTTTCTGGCTGCGAAAACTCTCCGTGATCTGGAATTCGAGCCCGAGAGCCAAACACTTGTCCATGAACTGGGTGCAGGGCCAGCGGAGCGGCTCCAATAGCTCGTTGATCTTGCCGATGTTCTGGTCGTGGTAACTCACGATTTGAAGAGGAAAGCGACGGCTCCCGCGATGACGGTGCCGAGAATGGACCACGCGGCCTTGGCGATATTCGTTGTGTTCCTATCCACCCGCGCATTCAGTGCATCGAAGGATTCCTTGCGGACGAAGTTCAAGTTAAGCGAGTCATCGATCTTGGCGAGGTTAGTATTCATTGTCTTCATCTCCTGGACGAGCAGCGCCTGCTGGGATTCAATCGAGTTCTTGAGCTCCATGAACACGCGCTTGGAGATCCCCTCAAGCTCGGAGATGGTGAGTGACTCGATGATCTGGCGTGGTGGGGGCATGGTTCATTAAAACGGAATATCTTAGTCTTTTGAGAATACTTTTGCACCTCCCTTCTGCCCGGCCTTCAGCATTCGCTGCACCTGCGAGTAGTTCAAATCATCGGCGTGGTCGAGTGCGGCCGACATGATGGCGCCCTGCTCGTCCGAGAGCTTCAATCCCTTCGAGATGCGGTTCCCGATGCCGTCGATGATCGCGGGTGAAAGGTGCTTCATCTTGCCATAGAACTTCAGCACGGGGACAGCCACGGAAGGGCTCGACAGAATGGACCCGATGATCATCGGTATGTTCCCGGTCGCAAGTCCCGTCGCCGCGAATCCTCCCCGGAAGTAGGTGCCGATCTTGATGCCGTTGGCATACTGTACGTCTTCTAACGCCTTGATGGCGTTCACCTCGTCGGCGATCTCGGGAATGAGCTTCTGGATGCGTGCCAGCTTCGCTTCATTCCCCTTCTTCGTCAGGTTGGCGATTTTCGAGATGGCATTTTCCTTGAGTATGGCCGATCCATCCGTGCCCACCTCGATGAAGTCCTTGCGGAGCTTCGATGCCTCTTCCACGAGCGGCCCGTACTGGTCGTCGAGGGCACGCAATCCCTTGACCTGCCCCCTACCCAAGGCGTTCCATTCTTGGCGCATCTTCTTGGCGAAGCCGCGGAAGGCATCGCTCTTGACGGCGTCGAACTTCGACATCTGGGTCAATTTGTTGCGGACGTTCAGGAACTGAGCCGGTGTGAACTTCTCTTTGCCGTTGACGAGATTGACGAAGTCTTCCAGTTCGCCGAGTTCCGCCTTGGTGATCGGGATGCTCGTATCAATGTCGGTCGAAAGCTTCACTTTGAGCCCGTCGTCCACCGTGTCGACCTTGAATCCCTTCTTCGATAGGAGCTTGCCGATCGATCCGCCGGGGATCGTCACGTCGCCCGCTCCCTTGCGCACGCCCTCGTAAGCCTTACCGGTATCCGAGAGGTCGTCGAGCACGCTCTGGGTGCCTTTCTGCACCTTCTCGGCCACGCTGGCGCGCGTGATGCCGCCCTTCTGAGCAGCGGTGAAATCATCCGAGTGATTGATGATGAAGCTCATGGTTTCGGGGTTGAGTCCTGTCGCTTGCGAGGTTGCATACTTGCCCACGCCAGCCGCAGCCTTGCCGACCGGCTTGATGATCTTCGCCGCTTGGGTCACGGGATTGATGGCCTTGCCTACCTTCTCCAGCGAGGAGATCCTTGAGAGCTTCCCGATGCCTTGCAGAGCGGGAGCGACGGTCATGAGCGTCGATACGGGATTGTTCTTGAAGGTTTCGAGCGGATTGGAGACGGCGTTGACGACGGAATCTACTAGGTTGGATGCCATCTGAGCGTTCTCGGACGGGCCTTCCTGGCGGAGCACGGTGCCGTCGGGTTGGTACTGGGGCACGGATTTACCCGTGAGCCCGGTGTAGATGTTCTCGCCCGTTCCTTCGACCAGTCGCGCGACACCTTCGATGGTCTTGAGCGGGTGCCTCGCCGCCTGATAAACGTCGCCGGCCACGTTCATCGCATCTTTCGGCACGTTGGAAAGCGTCTCTCCGAGGTAGCCGAGCACGCCTCCGGATTTCTTCTCCGGCTCCTTCTGCGTGTCGTCCAGATCTTCTTGCTGAACCAGCTCCGGTGTCGCCTTCTTCTCATCGAACGCCTTCTGTGCCTGATTCAGGCCAATCGCGGTCATGTAGGGGAAGCCGGATGGGGCATTCTTCGGGACTCCCTTGTCGAGCATCTGCCCGATCTTTGTCTCTCGTTGCCATTCGGGGGTTTTCGTGTCGGCGTTGATCATATCGAGAGCCTTGCGGGCGGACGGCACGACCGGCGCCATCATCTCAAGGATTTCGTGATTCGTTCGTCCTTGACTCCGAAGCGTCTGAATGTCTGATGAATTAAACATGGGGGTTGTAAGTGAGAGGATCGATGTACTTGCCATTATATCTAATACGATAATCGATGTGCGCCCCGGTCGAGTTGCCCGAACCTTTCTGCCTCTTGGCCCCGCCGGTCATCGCGATGATCTGACCCTGTGAAATGACTGTTCCGGGTTTGATATTCGGGTTCAACTCCGAAAGGTGGGATATGCGATGTTCGGCACCTTTGGCGTCACGAATGACGATCGTGCCACCCCATCCCTTCTCTTCCCCGGCCTCGATCACCTCCCCTTCCAAGAGAGACTTGAACCTTGTCCCCTGCGGGACGGCAATATCCACTCCGGCGTGCGTACCTCCCCACGCCTTAACGGTGGACGAATCGTAGAGCCCGCCGTCTTCCCTGGAAGCGATCGGCGTATTGAAATCCTGGGTGAAGCGGCCAAGCGATGAAAGTGCGTCGCCGAAATCAGTCTCTCCTCCGCCTTCGGGATCGGGATCGTCGCCCCAATTGAGGTTGTACCCCTGTCCGATGCGCTCGGCCGCCGCGTTGTAAGTGTTGAGCGCTTCGGTGGCGTCCTGCAAGAACTCCGGAGAAAGTACATCCGAGGGATTCATCGGGTAGTATTGTGATCGATTGTTATGAGTGATGATGGAATTGATGACGCTGCTCATCTGTGCCATGGCGGTGACTCGTTGCTTCTGGGCCATGAGCCCCATCGCATCGGTGTAAGCGTTCATTTGTTCCACCGAAATACCTGTCATGTCACCACCCTCAATGGCCGTACCTACCGCCATCACCTTGTCCTTCCAGCCCTGAGCCCTTCCGAACTTGTCGAGTTCTCCGTCCCGTACACCCGTCGTTGGATCGGAGCCTTTGGCCGAGAGAGTTAAGACAAGCACCTTCATGGCACCGATCTTATTTAGGTCTTTCGAACCGAGTGAATCCTGCAAGAGGGCACGCATCTTGTCAGATACACTGCGGAGTTCGATGTAATTCAGCACGTCCGGCTGCGACATGATCTTGTTCTTCTCAGATCGAATGTCGTCGGCGGAAGATTGCTCGAATCGCTTGTCCGTGTTCATCTGCTGGCGTTCCTGAGAGCTCAACTGGCTCTCGAATCGCTTGTTGTTCTGTTCTTCCTGGAACGAAAGTCGCTTGTCCTGCAACCGCTCCTGCTGTGTCATCCGCAAGTCGGCACGGTCGTCAATGATTTTCTGCTTTCGTTCATCCGAAATGGCGTCCCAGATCATTTTCGTCGTCTCGGTGATCGCCTTGGCCTGATCGGTCTTGATCTGAGCGATTCCGGATGAGTAATCCGCGTCCGCCTTGGCGTTCCGCTGATCCGTGGCCTCGCCCTGCGAGAAACGGAAGGTGTTGATGCGATCCACTTCCTTCTTGTAGTTTTCGATAGCCGTTATATGAGCCTGTCCGAAGCGATCGTAGATGCCGTTCAGCGATGAAGTGTAGGCGATTGAGACATCGGCCTTCTTGAACCCGAACTCCTTTTGAAGCGAGATGATCGCCTGCTCGCCGTCGAATTCGGCCTGCGAGAGGTCCTTGTTGGCGTTGGAGGAGCCGAACCCGCCCGAAAGTGCTTGGGAAGCCGCCATCGTGTGGAGCTGCTTGTCCAGTTTCTTCCGGGTCTGACGTGTCAGATCGTCCTGCTGGAACTGGAGCTGATTGGTCGTGAGCTCCTTCTCTCTTGCGAGCTGTTCCTCCTGCCGTGTCTGGGACTTGTTCAGGAAAGATTCAAGACTGCCCTTGATCGATTTGTTGGTCGAATCCATCTTGTCGAAGAGCTTTTTCCAGCGTTCTTCTGAATCGAATGCGTCGTCTTTCTCGTTGTCACGTACTTCATCCAACCCTTCGGCTTGGTTGTTTGTCGCTGTGAGATATTGCGAGAGCGAACCCTTGAGAAGAGCGGCTTTATCCGGGGGTAATCCGGCGAGTGCCGTATCCAAGAAAGCGGTATCTTCGGTCGTCTTTCTCGCTTTCTCGTTCTCGTCTTCCGTCAGTTTGGTTGCCGCCGCATTGTCGTCCGCGTTCTTCGCTTCTTGGTCCGTGGACGCTTGCTCCGCCTCCATGAATTTGGCGGCCTCGTCGGCGTTCTTCTTTTCGAGGGACGCAAGCTCGGCCGCACGCTTGTACGCCGATTGATACCCGTCTCCTCCCGCCCTCTTCTCGTCTTCGGTCTCCTGATCGTATTTGGCGTTGATGGCTTCCTTCTTGGCGTCATATTCGTTCAATCGTGCGGCCCTGCGAATCTCGACGCCGGACTTCACAGCAAGTCCCGTTGTCGGGTCGTAGGATTGACCCAGACCCGTTCCCGAGAAGGACGCACTGATGCGTTTATTGTAGTTCGGATCGTTTAGACGAGAGAGGATTTCGGAATCGGATAGCCCGTCTTTTTGCATTCGTGCAACCGCGTTCTTCTGAATGTTGCCCTTGGGGTCGAGCGTCGGCTTTTGCAAGTCGGCAAGCGACATGAGACGATTGTTCCCGCCAGGGTTCGCCGCGTTCTGGCCGAGTCCGCCAAGATAGTTGGCACCCGTGGCGGGGTTGCTGATGATCCCTGCGCGAGTATTGCCAAATGCCGTGTTCATGCGACTGGCACCCTCATAATCCGCGACGGCTTGGCCGTACTCGGCGGACGATGGGTCAAGATCCTGTACACGAGCGGCGGCGGCTGTTGCGGCATTGTTCGTTGCGGTCAACCGTTCGTTAATCTGCGGCAAAAACTTTTGCTGGCGGTCGGCTTCCTGCGTCTTGTAGGCGCGGTCAATTGCTCGGGAGGTGGGCCGGTTGGCGGGGTTATATTTGACCATGATTAGGCGGTGATAAGGGTACCGGTTGAGAGCGAATAGATGATTACTCTTCCTGCTGCTCCAGGTCCGCCCGTTACCCCACCTACCCCTCCCGTTCCTCCTGTAGCACTCACAGTCGCCCCGCTATTCGTAATAGTTCCTGATACAATAATCAATATAGTTCCTCCTCCGCCTCCTCCACCACCACCGCCACGGTACCCATCTGTTCCTAGGGTATCTGCTGAGCCAACGGCTCCGTTTGCTCTAATAATAGACGAAGCTCCTAGTGTTAGGTTTCCTCCAATAAACCAAACAAGCGAACCACCCCCAGCACCACCATTTCCTCCTGTGTAAGAGTTAGCGGTACTTCCTCCATCACGTCCCCCTCCTCCTCCCCCTGCTCCCCCTGCTCCACAGCAAACGCTTCGCAAGAGCCCTGCAAGGAACGCCAATTGATTAGCCGGTAAAACACCCCCTACTGTTCCTGCTGCACCACCGCTAGAATTGCCAACTGTCCCAGGAGAGCCAGAGTCTAAGGCACTACCTCCGCCTCCTCCGCTTCCTCCGTTTCCTCCAGATGCTTTGGCTCCACCGCTACCACCACCCGCCGTTGTCCATCCAGAAATAAGAGAGCCGCCAACTGCCCCAGCACCACCAGCGGTTGCAGTACAACTAAGTGTTGTGCAACGTGCGCCTCCTGCCCCAGCTGCTCCACCCTTTCCATTCAAATCAACTGTGCCATTAATAACTACGTCGCTTGTATTATGGATAATAAGAGGGACATTTACCGTCGAAACGGTGAGCGTCTGGCTCACGGGAAGTGTCGCGGTTGTGTAACCCTTTTCTGTAGCTGGGTCGAGTGAAGCACCTGATGTCCAAGTTGGGACTCCATCAGAGCCAACTCCAAACATTTTATCTGCGCTTCCTTGGAATGTTCCCCATGTTCTGTTTCCAAGAAGAACATTTGAAGCAGAGGCCGTGCCAGTTCCAAGATAACCATCAGCCATCTGCCCCGAAGCATTCAATACAGGAATCTTATTCTCATCACCCGCTCCACTGGATGTTTTCACAACAAGTGAAGTTGGAACAACAACTGGTGCGCCGCTCGAACCGTTCCCGGTGGAAGCAGCCATATCGGCGGCAACCGCCAGTTCTCCCGTTCCTGCGGATGTCGATGTCATTGCGGCAGTGCCGGTGTTTCCAACTGCCGTCCATGCTCCTCCAATGTATTGGTTGACTTGGGAGGTCGTTATGTTGTAGATCAAGTCGCCGTTGACCGCCGTGAGGATGTCACGCTCACCGGTCGTGAGATGAATGAGCCCGATGCCCGCGTGAGTCGTGCCCGTGAAGCTGATTTTGTCGCTAAAAGTGTTGGCCTGGTCGATGAACGCCGTCTGGTTGGCCTGCTGAGCCGCCCAGACGAGTTCCACTGACGTACCAGAGGGCCATTTCACACCGTTACTGTCGCCCACAAGGTCATCGCCCACGTCTCTTGTGACGGTGCCGAGCGTGATGACGAAGGTGGTGCCGTTAATCGTTGCCGATGGGGCATAGATGTATTCCTTGACCGTGCGGTTCTTGACGCGGCGGCTGAAACGAAGGAGCTGGGCGCCGGTGATGCCCCACGTAATCGCAGTACCGTTGTTGTCCTTGATCGCGTTGAGCGTTATTCCAGGGGTTTGAGTCGCGGACGTCATCGAGGTCTTGAGCGTCGTGACGCGGTCGTTCTTGTAGTTGGCTGATGGGATGGGGGTCATACAGTAGTGAGGAGGGATTTGCTATAAGCGATTGATTCTATTTTGATGGAATCGAGGCGGAAGCGGTGATTATCCCCATATGAGGAAAAGATCCACTGGAAATCGCCTCCCTTGGAGGGGTAGATCGCCAGTCGCTTCTCGAAATTGATGTATTCATTCGATGCTGATTCACCTCCAATCAGCATGTCGCCGATGAGGATACTGGAAGTAGCGCCCGAGAAGCCTTCCGAGGTGATCGTTTTGACCGTTCCGTCTGACCCGTTCACCTTCGGCTCGAAGGCGAGTTCACACGGTTCGGACAGCCCTCCCGAAACTTCGAGCACCTGCCAGTCACACGTCACCCTCCCCTCTTCGAGCTTGTTAATACCTCCGGCCGCGACGCATTCAATGTCGGCTCCGTTATCTGAAACGTCGTATTCGACTCTATAGATCGTGTCGTCGTCCATGTCGGTGGCGTAGAGGTCAGAACCGGCTTGATAGTACGCCTTGAAGGATTTGTTCCGGTCGGGCGGCTCCCACTTTTGAAGATCGTTGTTATAAACCAGTGTAATTCGCTCCCCGGCTAGATTGACTTCGATGAAGAGTCGTTTTTGGGTCGTGAAGTACCACATATGAGCGTTCGATTGATCGTCGTCGAGCGATTCCAAGAGTTCGCGGATTGGGTTGTCGAATGTTTCATCCGCGTAGAGTAGAGATTGGCCATCCTGCACTTGAACGTTAGATTTCATGACCCGCTTGTCCTTGGTGAGCCAAACCATGAACCCACCCATATCCACGGCCGAATCCTCGTTCACGCAGCCGTAGCGGCTACTGAGAATTTGGGGTGGTCTTGCACCCGTCGTGATATTCACGTCCGCGATGCCGATTCGATAAGTAGAATCTTCCTTGAAGACGTACAGGTTGTCTTGTGTGGATACGATGTTGGTGGTCTTGCCGTTACTGCCCACGAGTTCCGTGCCGGAGAGTCCACCGGAAAAGTTGAAGATATTCTCGAAAGTGAGGCTGGTAGCGAATGCGCCGAAGAAGAGCGTATGCGTCGGCACATCGTAGCTTGCATTGCTTGTGACCCCGATCACGTACATCGTCTCCTTCCAGAACACGAGCTTGGAACCCTTGGGAATGGATGAGAGGGATTGAGTAACGATGGCGTAGGAGCCCGATGCATAATCCTGACTGCTCGTGCCGGTGAGAGTGAAGACACCGGTGCCCTTGTTGACCGCGTTATAGGCCTCGTTCGTTCCGTTGATCCGGAGATTGCTCACCGTGAGGGTGTCAACACGTACGGCTCCGTCGATGGCGGTTGTGATCGTGGCGGCGCCGAGAGTGACCGCGGAGGCGAGCTGGGTCACGAGAATGCGTTTGATTCCATCCGTGGGATTGATCAGATAGACGTCTCCCAGATACTCGGCCGCTCTCGTGGTCGTGCCGGATGTCTGGGTGACGCCCGTGTCGTATTTCGTGGATGCACCATCAATCGTGTAATAAACCTTCGTCCCGACGGAATAGAAGGTCAGCGGGAAACGGATCATGCGATAGGGCATGGCGGCGGTGGATTCGTTCAAATCAACCGCGGTTGCTTCGCGGCCGGGGCGTGTCGAGACTTGTCCGTCCTTCGAGATGCGGCAGTTGACCGAGGGGCTGGAAAGCTCGGTCGGCTTTCGATTCAAGGGATTGGAGTGATATCCGTCCTTGAAGTCATGCGCGTTGATGGTGAATCGCTTACGCACCGATCGTGTAGGGGAAGGTGATTTGCTTGCCGCCGAGACCTCTGCGATTAAAATAGGCCCCTCCTACCGAAAGTTGCTTGCCGATGGAACGGCGGGCGAGCGCCTTGACGAGGATCTGCTGCATCTTGATTTCCTCCTTCTGAGGTACATAGTCCTCGTCCTGGGTCTGCCTGAAGAACGAGAGCAGCCCGTAGACGACATACCAATAATCGGTTCCGGTGATGTCGAGCGTTCCCGTGGTGGAATTGACGGACGAGAGCGTCGTCGGCTTCTTGTCGTAGGTCACGAGGACATCCCCCGTGACATAGCGGGGTAGCCACAGGTAGAGGTTCTGGCTGGAATCCTGCCAGATAGCGAAGGCGCGGGCACCGGGTTCATCTCCCTTCCGGTAACCCGCTCCGTCGACGCGCACGCCATCATGAGGGGCACCGTAGGCATCCAATCCCTTGCGGGGGTTGCCATAGTCCGCCGGGAGAGCGTACAGCTTCCCTACCCCTTCGCCGTCGGCATGAGCGAAATCGATGCCCGACGCTCCAGTCACCGTGCCGGATGAGTTGCCGGTGAACGTGAAGGTGTCGAATTGGTAGGCTTTCCAGATGACTCCCGCTCCGCTCGTGTCGAGAGCGGATGACGAGTCGATGGTGAACGTCGTTGCCGCTGCCAAGACGTTCGCCGCTAGTGCCGTCTCGGCAACGGCGGTGTATCCCTTCTCCTTTCGCATATATTCAGGTGCGTTGAGACCTCTGTCCCAAAATGCCCGGAAGTACTGCTCATTCAGATCGGATGCAAATTGGATCGTACGCGCCTCTTCAAGGGCCGGGATACCGACGGTGCTCCCCTCGAATTTGAGGAGATCCTGAGCCATGCCGTATGCGTCGCTAATCGTCTTGTTTGCCATAGTTTAAGGGGTGATGCCGTAGCGTCCGGCTAGATAGCGTTCGTTGGCGTTGGGGTTGGCCGCGACAGGCGTTGAACCTTCACCGCCTAGCAGGACATTTCGCTGCGAGACCATGAATGAATGGCGGGGCATGAGGCTCAGTTGCGGGGTCTCCCCGTACTCTTTGGGAGAACCGATGGCGGTCAACTGGGTGCCGATGATCCTGTCTCGAAACTGGCTTTCGGCTGACAGCGGGTAGTACAAGACGAGGCTTTCTGGGCGGATCTGCGTCGGCAAGACACCGGCGGCAAGCATCGCCATCTCGATATTCGTGAGCAAGACGTTCCATGCAGCGGCATGGCCGATGGCACCGGTGACGTGGTTCGGGATGCCCGCAGTCAGACGGCTGATCGAGGTGTTCGAGAACGGTACGGTGTACGTGAGTGTGGCCGGGTTGGCCGCGCCGGGTACGCCGTTGAGATAGGCGGTGCGGGAAGTCGTGCCTGCGAAAACGGCGCCGACGAGCTGCCATCTATTTGCCAAAGGTGCGGTTGTCGTGGCGATGGACGTGGAACTGTTGCCGACTGCGATGGCGCGTGTGGCCGTCGAAGTGATGTTCAGGCGATAGCCATTCACGACGGAGGCGACGGAATCTGCCAGAACCAGCACGTCGTGCGATGCGCCGAGGGTCGTCGGGTAGACCCACGCGACAAGCGTGCATGCTCCGCTACCAATCGGCGAGGTAGCGAAGGTGAGGTACTCCGATGATCCGTTAAAAAGTCGGGACATGGATTAAGCGGAAGTGGCGAAGACGCCTTGATATATCTTCTTGTGGTCACCTTCGTCGGCATCGAGCGTGCCGCCGGACCTGTTCTCAACAACGATGCCCCAGAGAGCAGGGAGCGTGCCACCGAACGCGGAGGCGACGGACCACGGGCCACCCTTGTAGAGCGTCGCGTTAGCGACGACGTTTATCGAGCCGAGGAAGCGTAGGTTCGTGGGAGAAGCCAGGGTCAACGCGGCATCCGTGCCGGTGGCGCCTTCCGTGTAGGTGGTGCCGCCATCAGTCGTTCCGTAGGCGTACACGTTGACCGTGCCGGTGGCGCTCGTTCCTGAGGCTCCGGAGGTGACGCTCACCTGGACGATGGCGTCTAGGAACAAGTTAGTCGTGTTGTCGACCGCCGTGGATGCGCGGGCGGAGTTGTTCGAGAGCGACGCGAGGGTGCAGGTGATGGACTGGTTACTGGTGCCGTAAGCGTTCTTAATCGAGGCCAAGGGAGAGGGGGGAAGGAATTAGATCATGTGAGTCGAAGTGCTTCGTTGACGTCCGCGCTGGTGATGCGGTTGGGAGTGAATGCGATGCCGGACAGGACTTGGTTGATCCGGGCCGTCTTTGGCTGCTGAACCTCAATCGTTTCATCGTAGGTTTCATTGAGCAGGCCCGCGATTTCAGCTTCGGTCTTGCCGTTATAGCCGCGACGTTCGGGATCGTTTTCGACTTCTGTCTTAATGGCTCGGAGGGTGTCCTCTGTGAGGCTCATGGGGAGTGGGGGAGTGGTTAAGGATCGATGAGGAAGGCCTCACCGATATATCCATTGAGGAAGGTGTTCTCGGTGGTAGTCTTGCGAGCGCCGAGTGTTGCGTTGTCTCGTGCCGACGTGTCGCCGAACCAGTCGCCGGAGTTTGTGCCGGAAGCGACCGTGAGCGTTTCAGAAATACCGTTCACGCGTAGCTGCCACGCCGTGCCCGTGGAGATCACGCCGATGACGTAGGAAGTGCCGATGGACATGGCTGTCGTGGTGGCGGTTACCCTGTCTTCGGTCCCGCCATCGTTCTGGGCGATTTCGAGGTACGCGCCGTTTAGTTGGATCGAGAGAAGCTTCGTGGCGGTTGCTTCATCAGCGGTACAGAAAATCGCCTGTGTTCCTGTCACAGATGAAGGACGAATGACACAATAGAATTCCCCCGATGAAGCGGTGGAGATGGCGTTGGCCGCGGTGTAAACCAGCAAGTCATTCGTGCCGTCAAAGATGGCATACCCGGAAGCGTGGGCATCCGTGTCGTACAGGGGACGCTTGGTCAGGGTCTGCGTCAAATCCGCGTTATTGACCGTCTGATCGCTGAGGAGCGAGATCGGATTAGTATCGGCATAGCCATCCTGACCGTGTTTCCACCATGCCTTCAGGCGTGCGCCGTAGGACGCGGGGCTGAAGCTGTTGCCCTGCCGGCGGCGGAAGAGTATCGGGAAGGACAAGGATTCGGGGGGAAATGCTCGCTCCGGTCTCCTCTATGAATGGATGAAATAGTTCAAGTCGTCGCCTGCGTTGTCGCAGATGTAATAGAGCAGGTTCAGGTTGGGTCCGAAGTACTGCATTTCCTGTCCGGCCGAGAGGGCGTAGCCGGATGTCGTATCCGTCGTGCCGGCCGCAGCCGTAACCGAGCTGGAAGTTCCGATGTAGACGTTTCCAGCGTTGGAGGGCAATGCCTTGATGTAGCAGAGCTTCGTCTTGATGTCCGGCAGTTGAGTTGCGCTCGCTGATCCCGCGACTTCTCCACAGGCGAGCTGAGAGGTCATCGGGATGGTGTTGGAGTTCGTCATCGAGGCCATGCTTCAAAGGGGGGAAGGAATTAGAGGGCTTTCTTTTTTCGCTTCTGACTCACCTTTACAACGGTCGATTCGGGTTTGAGCGTGACCAGCTCTTCCGGTTCGATCTTCACGGTGATGATCAGGGCGTAGTTCGGATACATCGAGGCGAAAAGGCTCTCTTCGGGCGTGCCTTTGTAGAACTGGAAGTAGCGGTCGAGCATTTCCTTATGTTCGGGCTCGCTCTGAATCAGTTGGCCATTTCGGAACAGTTGTTCCCAATTAATGTCGCTCATGTATGGATGGGGTGAAAGGACAGTGGTTGCCCGCACATCCCGGCTCTCCTGAGAGGGCCGGGGGTGTTGGCTATTCTCCGGCGATGTCTTCGTATAAGAGGCGGATGCGAGCGGAAAAGGCGCTGTTGACGGTCATGATCGTGCCGAACTTGATGAAGTCGGCTCCGTTCCAGAGGGCCGTGCCGGCGGTGTAGATGTCCACGCAGCCGGTCGCCGTGCAGGTGTTGTTGACGAACGTCGTACCCGTGCCCGAGCCGCAGTCCTTGACGAAACCGATGTCTCCGGAGAGAGCAGACGGGTTCGTGATGTTCTCGTAGGAAAGGCGAATGACGACGCCGGAGCCTTGGCTCGGCGTGAGGCGAGCGAGCGGGTTTGGGATGCAGGCGGCGGAATACTTCGCGGCGCCGCTGACCTTCAGGCCTCCCGTGGCAGTTACAAAGACGTTTGCCTCTTCGTTCGAGACGTAAGTGCGGGATGGGCTTTCGAGGCCGGCGGTCGTGAAGTCTGGCAGGCTGTTCCCGCCGATGATGGTGGCAGAAAGTCCACCAACGCCAGCCGCAGCCAGCACGGCGAGGCCGCCGGTGACGATGCGAGTGACGAATCGGACGTACCGATTACCGAGAAGTGGTGGCATGATTCAAAGGGGGGAAGGATTACAGGGACAGGGCGAATGAGTAGCCGGAACCCTGCCAGCGTGTGCGGACAAAGACGTTGAAGTCGTAAGCCATGATGCCGTAAAGAGCGTTCGGTGTGTTCGGAGAAACCCTCTCAACACCTGCACCCGGTCCGCGGGACATTTTGTTGACCTTAAGCTTGCCTTTGTATGTCTCGGAGGCTAAGACACCCCAGTAGTACTGGCGGTTGTCACGTCCACCCAAACCATCGGCTGGTGCTCCGTTGCGATCAAGGGCGCCTTTCGTCAGGACGGCGATGTTGATGTTGTGGCCGCCGACGTTTCCCTTGCCGTAGAAGTTGACCGTCTCGGACTGGATGAACGGGATTTTCTCAGAACCTGTGATTTCGAAGGCGCGCTTGACCATCTCGAAGTTATCCTCGATCAAGAGCGTGTCCCACTTGAGGGGAACAACGGTTCCGTAGTCGTTCACCGTGGTCTTCTGGACCTGGCGGATGAGCGACGTGAGGGCGTCCGGTGTGAGTGGATCGGCGAGGGAGAGGGTGTTCGAGTAAGTCGTGGAACCCGTACCGGTGACTGTGTGGTTGGCGGAGCCTGCTGCTTGGCCGTCTGGTGTTGCAAAGCTTGCAGTTACGTTCTGGTCCATCGGCGTGTATGTCGTGGCGTCGGCGTAGGTGAGCAACTGGTGAGTCAATTCGAGGTTCTTGTTGTTGACGAGCGCCTGTGCGAAGCCACGAGCCATTTGTTCGCGGGTGTCCTCAGAGTCGAACTTGTCCATTTCGAGGGTGTAGTCCGTGGCCATTGCGTACTTGAAGAAGCTCTTCTCGATCTGGCTGCCCAGGATCGGCGAGTACTTGGAGGCGGATTCACCTTCTGGCGTGCGCTTACCGTAGGAGGGCAGAGCGTAGGTCTGGAAGGTCATCTTCTTCGGGTCACCGTCGGTCCACGGCACGGTTTCGTAGAACTCGGAGACCATGTCGGGCTCCATTGTTTCAAGGTGGGCCTGGAACTTGATGTCCAGGTCCGTCACCAAATCGGAGTACGACGCGGTGTTCATTGGGGATGGCATGTTTTAGTGGGGGGAGGAGTTACAGGACGGTGAGGTTCCACGAGACGAGGATGTCCGTGACGGCGGCCGTGCCGGTGATGTTGAAAACGGTTACGTCCTTGTTCGTCGTGGTGGCGTAGATTACCTTTCCGGCGGAGTCGATGTCACAGCGGTCGCCGACGTTCGCCTGTGCCGGTACGGTTGTCCCCGTGGCACGGAAAACATCGCCCTTGCGGACGTAATCAATTTTGATCGGTTCGGTCGTAGCCAGGCTGGACGCCTTGGATTCCAGGGCGATGCCGAGGCAGAGTTCGCCAGTGGCGTAGTGGACTACAAAGCCGTTGGCGTCGATCGAAAGTGGACGGCCCGCAGTGATGGCGGTACTCACCTTCGTGAGATGGTCTTTGCCCAGGCGTGGCAGTTCGCCGAGTGTGCGCTCCCAGAGCAGGTTCGTTGGAAATGGCATTGATAGGGGGGTGAAGAAATACGTTCACCCTTTCACTTATCGTCCTCGCCTGGCGGCCCGATCTTTCGCAGAGTTAATGATCTGCTTGATCTTGGTGTCAGAGAGACCTTTGTCCTTCATTCCTTGAATGTAGGAGTCGGGGAACCCTTCGAGTGAGCTGCCGCCGGACCTGTCTACGGTCACGGAGGGGGCTGAGACGGAACTCTGTCTCACGGATTCACTTCGGGCGGCGTCGTTGGTGATGCCTTCATCGAAGAGAGCCAGTTTCAGGGCCTTGTCCGAGGTGATTCCCTCGGACAGGTAAGTCGTGAACTTCCCGTTCTTATCGGCCAATTCGATCTGTTTCTCGTTCTTGAGTTCCCAGCGTATCTGGTCCTTCATGGTAGAGAGATCTTGTTTGGTTGCGGCGGGCGGTTCCAGAACTTCGTCTTCGATTTCGTCTTCGTCATCGTTGAGGAAGGCTGACTTCAGCTTCTTCAGTTCGATGGACTTTTGGTCGAATCCCTGGCGTGCGGCTGCATGCTTCTCGGAGAGGTCCTGATAAAGCGGGTGGGACTTAATAAGGTCGTCCGTAATCTCAGGATTGGCAGGTGGGTCTTGCGACGTCTGCTCGGAAGCGTTGACGATGTCGTCAGTGGGCATGGAAAAGCGGGGAAAATGGGTGAGCACGAGGCTCGATGCTGCCGGGGAGGGGGATTAACCCGGCAAGATGCAGCCTCGTGAAAAGAGGAGTGAAAGAGCGTGTGGTGATTATAGTCCTTTTCTTACCGAAAGTTTGCTTGTGTATTTGCCTGTGGGCAATGTTTGATCAATATATGCTCGTATCTGGAACAAACACGCGATATGGAGGAGACATACTGGTAGTGCAGGAAGTTCTTGACCTGTTTCTGCGACCATCCGAGGAGAAGTTTTTCCAAGATCGCCACCTCGTAGGGTTCCGCCTCGGCTGGAATAAGATTAGTTCCCTGCATACCAGGATTGGACGGAAGCGGGCTTAGGTTCCGCCTCGGACGCCGATTGCTCCGGCGGTTTGGCGGACAGGCGGGCGACGTGGGTTGCGAGGTCCCTAATCGTGGAGCCTCGAAGTTCGTGAACCCTAAGCAGCTCAGAAAGCTCAGCCCGCAAGGCTGGCAACCGGGCTCGTAGGCTGCGCTCCGTTGTCTCCGTAAGATCCAAATCCTTGAGAGTCAACATTGGAGACGGCAACAGGTGTTTCAGGAGTCTGAGCATTGGCGGGTGGTGGGAGAGTAGCGGATTTCTGGAGTTCTTTCATCATTTTAATTGTATCGTCCAGCGCCTTGGACTTGGGGTTACCGTCACCGGAGCGGTTCACTTCCTCCTCGGGGATGTTCATGACTTTAACCAGCATGGAGTCCAGCTTGCGACCCTCGAAATCGGTCTGGATGGCTTCGGTGTCCGGGAAGTTAGCTGACTCGGCGATGCGCTGGCGAGCGTAGTTCACGAGGAACTGGATTTTCTGGAACTTGAGAGACTTCTCATTGTTGTGCATGGTCTTGCCGACGACTTCCACATCAGGAACGGCGCCGCTCTCGTTATATTCAACCGGCCAGAAGTACTCGGGGACGACCGTGACTTCCCCGTCACCTTCTCCGGGCAAGATCGAAAGGCCGTTGATCGTGCGTTTGCTGTCCTTGAGTTCTTCCTCCACTTTGCGGTTCTTGAGCCGTATCTTCTGCCTGACCTTACGTTTAGTCGGAAGTCCATTCTCGAACTCGTAATCTTCCGTAGGAGCAACCCCCTTCTTGATGAGGTCTGCGACTTGTGTGCTCTCGGCCTCATCAAGTTCCTGATACTCTTCGACGGTCATGTCTGACAGGATGAAACAGAGCCTAATCCGGCCGTGCTTCTTAAGGCCATCGTTTTCGAGCTTCTTGATCTTAAATTCCAATCCTTCATCCTGGGCTTCAATCCGTTGCTGCAACTCAAAAGCGGTCTTGGAGCTGTCGCCAATCAGTTGCTGGAAGTTGACCTTAGTCGTCCAGATGCACCATTCATCAATCATCTGCTTAAACTGCTGGTAATCGCCGAGCCGGACCGTGCCCATCGGGCTCACGATGGCTTCCTGATCGATCACAACCGCATTTAGATAATCTACATCCATGTCAAAGGCGGCGGCGCCGCCTCTTGTACTGATAAGATTCGTATTGGCAAGTTTGTAGTTGTCAATATTCAAGTTGCCAATTGCCTGATAGAGGGCATTCAGCCCTTCCAAAAGATGCGCCTCGCCGACCCCGTAGGCCGCTGTTGTCTGATAGTTCGTATCATAAACGTGGTTGTTTCGGAGGATCGATAGCGTCGTTTCCTGGATGCGGCAGTATTCGTGCAACGGGATGTCGAAGATAAGGACGCCATTGGCGTATTTGTGGAAGATGTCCCGAACTGGATCTTGAACCGTGATGACAAGAACACCCTGGTTGCCCGGTTCATCACGATAGGTGGTCTTGCCATCGCTCGTGAAGTCGCAGACCGTACCCGGCTTCACCGAATTGCAGTTTATGTACTTGGGTTTGCCTTCCAAGTCATAGACATTCGCAAATTCTTGGACAAATAGATTGTATGAATAGAAATCTCGCCAGAAGACGGGCGTCATGTGGTTTGGATTGCGAGTACCCGAGAGGAACCCGAACTCCCACGGTGATCTTGCGATGGTCTCGATCTTGGGCCGTGAGAAGTCTCGTGACGGTCTGTAGTCCCATTCTCCGTTGACCTTCACTCGGCGCATCTTGATGGGCAGTGACACACGATCTTCAAGCCCTGCGTTGCCGAGCACCACGAAATTGGTGATCGCCTCCTCGTGCTGGGCGGCCATGTTGGTCTGAATGTCGATGTGTTCGCTCGCGGCGGTCCAGAGTTCGGCTTTCGGAAGATCGGAATTCTGTCTTGGCTTATACACGTACCCCGGCAGGCCCTTGCATAGCTTAATGATTTCGGTCTGGGCGATCATCCGGACAATCGGCAAGAGGACGTTTGATACTTTCCCGTCCAGATGCGCCGGGAGTGGATCTTGCACGAGGTTCCATAGCTTGGCGTGGCGGGACCATTGACCTTCAAAGCGTGAGCGATAGCTAAGTGCATCGTTAATCAGCTCTTCATCTTGTCGTTTAGCCATCGCGTCCGCGACGGTGGGCGACCACGGACTAAAATCCTTGGTCTCCAATTCCTCTAGGAACGGTTGAGTAGGCATGAAGGCGAGCTTCCCCCTCGGCTTCGTGGGCTAGTGTACATTTGCTTTGCAAGCAAATCAAACTCCAGTCATCGAACGCCAGCCGCCGGACGGGCGTGGCTGTCTGAGCGTTCGCTTCTTGTAGATGAGCGTCGATTGACCGACAGTCATAAATGCATCGGCACCGTGGCTCCAGGGCGTGTCGTGCGCCGGCTCTCGGCTCGTTCTGCCGGTCTCCGGGTCTTTCTTATAGGCGTAGCGCCTGAGGCACGCGAGGCCATCGGCGCAGAGTTTCTGATCGAACACACACCGGTCGAAGATTCCTCTCGTGGCGTCAATCGCCAGCATCTTTTGGGGAATCCTCTTGATCGGGATTGAGCTGCCGGAGCCAAAGGCGTCTTGAAGCTGCGTCTGCACCGTCTTCTCAGCTGAAATATGCGCGCTCATCGCATCGTGCGGCGGATAGTGGTGCCCATAGGCGTAGGGCAGTTCCTTCATATACTTGATGAAATGGCTGAAATGCACGCCGCTGTTCTCATAGTAGCGGATGAAGTGATACTCGTAGCCGATGTACTGCACGAACCAGATAGCGGTCTTGTCGCCGCGGCCAAGGTCATAGAACACGTCAACGGGTTTCGTCTTATCGTAGGGCACCTTCGTGATCCGTCCCTCCTCAGTGGCCTTCTGTACCTCCTTGGCGAAGATGGCCCCTTCTACCGCCGCCTTGCAATTCCCCTCCCAAATGTTTTGATACGCAACGGGGTCTTTCTCCTTCAGATAATCCTTCTCGATCCTAAGCACCTCCGGAAACCATGGATTGTCGATCCAATTGATCTTCACGACCCGGGCGTCGGGCGGGCGGTTCAAGACGAAGCGATCATAGGTTTCGTCCTCTTCAAGTTCCGGGTTGAAAGTAACCCAGATCTCTGACTGCTCCTTGCGGATCGTGGGGATCAAGGTGTCCCAGCTCGATTTCGATACGGCCTGCCCTTCCTCCACCCAACAAATGTCAGCACCTTCCCAAGATTTGATGTTCGTGATGTTGTGCTTCAGCCCTTCGAAGCCGAAGCGCGTGCCGTTATTGCCCACAATGGAAGCGTTCTGCACCTCATAAAACGATTGCAGGTTCATGGCGAGGATTTGATCTTTCAGAAGCTGATGAACCGAGTCCTTGATGGACTTCTGGAACTCACGAGAACAGAGGATACGGAGCGGCTTCGTGGTGCCGAGGATGAGCAAAGCCCTCGCGACGCCCCACGATTTAGCTCCTCCACGGCCACCGAAACAAACTTTGTACCTCTTCGGTGTGAACAGGAATTGAAGCTTGTCGGGGAACTGAAGATCAGCCATCTGACTTGACGAAAGATACGGTCAGGTTCTGCTCCTTGAACTCGCCATCGTCGCCGATAGTCCCGATGCTCTGAGGGCTCTTGCCTTGGACTCGGTCGCCGAACTCCTTGATAGCCGCGATGTCCCCTTGCTTGGCTTTCTCAATCAGGGCGTCGGCTATGATCTCCTTGTTCTTCATCTTCTTCATGCGATCCTCAGCATCGGCCCGCTCCTTCAGTAGTTCGCTCCACCAGTGAGTACGCGGCGGGGCACCATCCCTGTTGATATTCTCGGGATGGATCTGGAATCCAATTGGTGCTGCTTGTTCTTTGACGTTTTCAGTTGACATGCGTCAAGTATCCTACACCCGCTTCCTCATGCGCGCAATCGAACAGCTCCTCCATGTCTTCCTCCTCCTCTTCCAGTTCCTCTAAAAGGCTTCGTAAAAGTGCTTGAAGACGATTCTTCTCAGACGTTCGTAGGTGAACTGGGTGATGGCACCAATCTTTTCCTGCGTCTCAAGCCAGTCCAATGCTTCTTCCGTCTCCTTGGGGCTGAGGCGGTTTTTGGCGTAGTCCTCGATGTAGTCGATGATGAGCTGCTCTGAGGTCATGGGTTGAGTAGGTAGAGTGTGGTCAATGCGTCATTAAGCGTGGCTCCAGTGGTGTGGGCTCGATCGTTGAGTGCCGTCCATACAGTTGCGTCCCTTGCGAGGATAAGCGTGCCCGTCATGGCAGAAATCAGTTCATCGTTAGTCGGTTCGTAGCTCCAAGACTTTAGCGGTTTTTTACCCTTGTAGCTGAAACGTGTGGGGATGCCCTTGTAGGTCTTCCAGTAGATCCCCTGAAGCTGCGGGAATCCGGCACGCTTGAGATTGGTGGCGGAGTCGAAGCTGGCAAGGGTGACGGTGGGGACGAATATGAGGAGCAGGAGGAGGAGCTTCACGATGAGGGGAGGGAACGCTTAAGGGAATCCTACGCCCTACTCTTGAGGGGGGAAATGCTTCTGTTGAGTTCTCCATTGCTGCAAGATGCGGGCGGCATCCTTGCGCTCTTCGGGCGTTACGTGCTTGCGACGGAGGTCTCCGGCGGCGTGTTTGGCTTGTTCGGGTGTAATCATATAATAGGTGGTTCGCTCTCGCTCCCGCTCCCGATCCTGCTCCCGCTCCTGCTCCTGGTCCAGCTCCCGATCCTGCTCTTGCTCCAGCTGCTGCTCATGCTCCAGCTGCTGCTCATGCTCTTGCTCCAGCTTCTGCTCCCGATCCCGCTCCAGCTTATTTCGTTGCCTATATTGGATATGGCTGCGTTCATACTAAAGTGGTTAATTTGGTTCGCTCATGCTCCAGCTTCTGCTCCCGATCCTGCTCCAGCTCCAGCTCCTGCTCTTGCTCCAGCTTCTGCTGCTGCTCTTGCTCCCGCTCCAGCTGCTGCTCTTGCTCAAGATTCTGCTCATACTCCAGCTTCTGCTCATGCTCCCGCTGCTGCTCCAGCTCCCGCTGCTGCTTCTGCTCCCGATCCTGCTCCCGCTCATGCTCATTTCGTTGCCGATACTGGATATGGCTGCGTTCATACTAAAGTGGTTAATGTGGTTAATGTGGTTCGCTCCAGCTCCAGCTGCTGCTCCTGCTCCCGCTCCAGCTGCTGCTCCTGCTCCCGCTTCTGCTCATGCTCCAGCTCCTGCTCCCGATCCTGCTCCCGCTCCTGCTCCTGCCCACGCTGCTGCTCCAGATCCTGCTCCAGCTCCTGCTGGTTTCGTTGCCGATACTGGATATGGATATGGCGGCGTTCATACTAAAGTGGTTAATTTGGTTCGCTCATGCTCCAGCTTCTGCTCCCGATCCTGCCCCCGATCCTGCTCCCGCTCCAGCTCCAGCTGCTGCTCCCGATCCTGCTCATGCTCCCGCTTCTGCTCATGCTCCAGCTCCTGCGCCTGTTCATGCTCATTTCGTTGCCGATACTGGATATGGCAGCATTCATACTAAAGTGGTTTATTTGGTTAATTTGGTTCGCTCCCGCTTCTGCTCCCGCTTCTGCTCCCGATCCTGCCCCCGCTCCAGCTCCAGAGCCCGCTCCCGCTCCAGCTTCTGCTCCCGCTCCAGCTTCTGCTCCTGCTCCCGATCCTGCTCATGCTGCTGCTCCAGCTTCTGCTCCTGCTCCCGATCCTGCTCATGCTGCTGCTCCTGATCCCGCTCCCGCTTCTGCTCATGCTCATGCTCCTGGTCCAGCTCCCGCTCATTTCGTTGCCGATACTGGATATGGCAGCATTCATACTAAAGTGGTTAATGTAGTTAATTTGGTTCGCTCATGCTCTCGCTCCCGATCCTGCTCCCGATCCTGCTCCCGCTCCTGCTCCCGATCCTGCTCCCGCTCCAGCTTCTGCTCCAGCTCCCGCTGCTGCTCATGCTCCAGCTGCTGCTCTTGCTCCTGCTCATGCTCCAGCTTCTGCTCCAGCTTCTGCTCCAGCTCCCGCTCCCGCTCCCGCTCCAGCTTCTGCTCCAGCTCCCGCTCCAGCTCATGCCCCCGCTTCTGCTCATGCTCCCGCTCATTTCGTTGCCGATACTGGATATGGCTGCGTTCATACTAAAGTGGTTTATTTGGTTAATTTGGTTCGCTCATGCTGCTGCTCCCGATCCTGCTCCCGCTCTTGCTCCAGCTTCTGCTCCCGATCCTGCTCATGCTCCAGCCTCTGCTCCAGCCTCTGCTCCAGCTCCCGATCCTGCTCCCGCTCCTGCCCCCGCTTCTGCTCCCGCTCCCGATCCTGCTCATGGTCCAGCTCCCGCTTCTGCTCTTGCTCCAGCTCCAGCTGCTGCTCATGCTCATTCCGTTGCCTATATTGGATATGGCTGCGTTCATACTAAAGTGGTTAATGTGGTTAATTTGGTTCGCTCCTGCTCTCGCTCCCGATCCTGCTCCCGATCCTGCTCCCGCTCCTGCTCCCGATCCTGCTCATGCTCCAGCCTCTGCTCCAGCCTCTGCTCTCGCTCCCGATCCTGCTCCCGCTGCTGCTCCTGATCTCGCTCCCGCTTCTGCTCCCGATCCTGCTCATGCTCCAGCTTCTGCTCCAGCTTCTGCTCTCGCTTCTGCTCATGCCCCTGCTCATGCTCCCGCTCATTTCGTTGCCGATACTGGATATGGCAGCATTCATACTAAAGTGGTTAATGTAGTTAATTTGGTTTATTTGGTCCGCTCATGCTCCTGCTCCCGATCCTGCTCCAGCTCCCGCTCCTGATCCTGCTTTTGCTCCAGCTCATAGTCCAGCTCCCGCTCCAGCTCCCGCTCCTGCTTCTGGTCCAGCTCCCGCTTCTGCTCTTGCTCCAGCTGCTGCTCATGCTCCAGCTGCTGCTCTTGCTGTTGCTCCAGCTTCTGCTCCCGATCCCGCTCCAGCTTATTTCGTTGCCTATATTGGATATGGCAGCATTCATACTAAAGTGGTTTATTTGGTTAATTTGGTTCGCTCCCGCTTCTGCTCCCGCTCCTGCTCCTGCCCCAGCTCCCGCTCCAGCTCCAGAGCCCGCTCCCGCTCCCGCTCCAGCTTCTGCTCCCGCTCCAGCTTCTGCTCCTGCTCTCGCTCCCGCTCCCGCTCAAGCTTCTGCTCATGCTCCCGCTTCTGCTCATGCTCCAGCTCCTGCGCCTGTTAATGCTCATTTCGTTGCCGATACTGGATATGGCTGCGTTCATACTAAAGCTGTGTACGGGGTAATGCGTGCTTCCATTCATAGGCGTCAATGATCGTGTCGGTATTTACGAACGCTTGGACATTAACCGGTTCAACCTCGGACAGTGTGCCCGACTCGATGGCGTCCTTCCATCGTCCGCTGTCTGCAATCCATGCGGCGTCTTCGAGAATAAGAAACTTGCCGATGATCTTCTTTACGCGGCCTGTCTGATGATGGGTGACGGTGCGGATGTAGTAGCACTCACCGATCTCAAACGGAAGGTCGGCAGAGCTTGATGGCGATCCATTCTTGAGGATTATGCTGAGGAGTTCTAATAAGGAATCTTGTTTCATGTTGTAGGGGGAAAGAATCGCAAGCTTAGCGATTATCTTGCGATTGTCACGAAAACCCCCTTGACTCAGGCGCTTAAGTACAGGTCGATCAATTTCCGCTGCTCGTTCCGAATTCCATCGATGTGTTTTTGTCGCTCCCGCTCGAAGATCTCCCGCTCCTTCGGGGTCAGTTCGCCTAAGTGTCGCTCGAAGCGGGCGAGGAGCAGGGCTTTGAACCTGCCGGGCATATTCTCGTCTTCCAAGGAGCCGATGGGGGGAAGGGTGTTCACGCGAGCAAGGGGAGGAGGAACTTGAGGACGAAGGCGACTCCCAGAATCAGCCAGCCGATGAGCTTCAAGGGGTTTGGGACGGGTAAGTAAGACCAAACCGTCGCGACGATGGCGAAGATCAGGAGGGAGGTGAGAAAAGCGTGCATAAAGATTGGGGTTAGTTCGGAAATCGAAGTACCTGACGAAGCTTACTCCTAGCAATGTGTAAACGTGACTTGACCGTGCCGAGACAGATGCCTTCCTGCTCGGCGGTCTCCTGGTAGGAGGTGTCGTCCATGTAGACGGTTCTGAGGAGGTTGGCGTAGCGCTCTGGAAGTTCTTGGAGTGCTTGCTGAACCAGCTCCGTGGAGTCGGGTTCTTCTTTGGGATAAGTGGCGATGTCGATAAGCCCGATGTCCTGCTTGACCTTGCCGCCGCCTGCTCTCTGGCTGTGTTCGTGACGCAAGAAATCAATGGCCTTCTGCTTCACGTCCTGATAGGGATTTGTCGATTCGTATTTAATGGCGTGGAGGATCGCTTCTTGCACCACGTCCTCTGAAAAGGCCGCATGTGGGCCGAGAATCTTTGAGGCATAGCGAATGAGCTGGGGACGCTTCTCTTCGAGACTGGCCACAAGTGAATCGGGGGCTTCACTCAAGTTCACAGGGGAAGCGTACGCCGACAGGAAGCAACCGTCAAAGAGCCGCAGAAGTTTCTCAGACGGGACAATTTGATCTGCAAGAATTCACAGACGGGAGGAGGATAGCGTAAGAATTCGCTGCGTGCTACGTCAAATAAGGTCTATGATCCATCAACCTATTATCCTCGTAGACATTGACGAGGCGCAGAACGTGGAGGATATCTATACCAATCCTTGGATGGATAAAAAAAGCCGCCCTTTCGAGCGGCCTTAAAGGTTCCTCGTTACACGGCTTCGGCTACTTCTTTGGATTGCTCTGATGCTGTGTCTACAGATGGTGTTTCTTCGACCGTGGATGGTTCTACAGGTGTTTCGTCAAACATGCTTAAGTGGGGAAAGAGAGCTTAGTGTAGCGGAGTTTTGGCATAAGGCAAGCTAGCCCTTGCGTTTCCGCTCGGACTAGTCTACCTTTGTGAGGCTTATCAACACGGAACCAGCATATCAGTATCCGTGCTATAAGTCAAAGCCTTCCCGCGAAGATTATAGCGGTACTGCGGTAATGCTTGGTTCCTTCACAACAGAGTACGCTACCCCGCCGAAATATCCGTACGCTCTGCCAATTGGGGCACCGAGAGGCGGTAGGTAGATCAGCAATCCATCCAGATGAAAGAGACGGCGTGTAAGGGCATACCTGGAACGCCATTCTCACTCTCTTTCAGTTACCCGTCCGTGTCCCGCAAGGGAGACTCTACGAACAGGGAAACAAGCGAAGTCATGTGTTAGTAGTAGCTTGAACAGTTCGTCCAAAAGCCTGGGGTGTGGCTCCTCTAAATGCCACCTTACGCCGCATCGCTTGGAGTTCGTGAAATGCTGATCTCGCTCTGTTGTTGCCGAAAACTTTTGCGCCTCGTGCGTAGGGACTCTCTGTGCCTACAGCTTTACCGCATTCGCTCCCTCACTTTCTCAGTTTGACCGATAGTTTAAGAGTTAAGAAAAGTACTCACGCCCCTTCTCTCCTTGTTCTCCTCTCCCCTTCCGCTAGTCTGCCTTTAAATCTTCCACCCCACCCATGTGTTTGCTGCGTGTCGTCCAGATCTTCTTGCTGTCGTTTATCCTTGCTTGTTTCCTTGATGCGTTTTGAGTTCCTTTGGTGTTGGTTATCGGGACATCGAACCCTCCAGGGATTCCGTGAGGAAAGCGAAAGCGTTGCGTATCCCTCATGATCTGTCGAAGACTGTTGTGTTGAAGCAGGGGGAAGAGAAGCACGGGTGGGAGAATTGTCCTCATTGCGGCGGGTACGGGTACACGAGTTTGCTCAATACGTGGATCGAGTGTTGTGTGAAGCGGAAGATTCTTTGAACCTCTTTTTGTTGGTGTGCAAGGGGAAACGGGTTGACTGAGTAAGCCATGTGTTCATTGGTGGAGTACACTGTGCCTCATTAAGCCGAAGACTCCCCCTACTCGGCAGCAGTGGAAGAAGATCGTCGAGCGTGACTGGATGGATCGATGGGAGATTATCGATTTGATCGCGTTCCATTTGGCACACACAGTGACGGTAGAGATGGTGAAGCGGAGGATTGATCAGGGCGAGCAGGAGTATGGGAACTTTGAGATTGAAACGATTGATTTTCCAAGGGAGTCTTTGGAAGAGATTCTTGATTTGATTGCTTACCACTTTGGCGAGAAGCTCAAAGATGGGAAAAGGTAGACCTCGCCTCGGCAATGGTGAGTATGAGAAGCATTTGATATTGAGTGATATTCATTCCGTGTTCATGGACGAGCGGGCGTTCAGCGTCGCCCTGCAAGTATGGGCCGAGGGGGATTTTTCCTCGCTCACACTCAACGGCGATGTTCTCGACGGAACGGCCATCTCGTCGCACAAGCGCAAGCTCGGCGTCGGCGTGAACTTCACCGATGAATTGGATTTCACGTACGAGAAGATCTTAAAGCCGCTGCGGGATGCGAAGCCTAACCAAACCATACTTTACCGATATGGCAACCATGATGAACGCGCCGAGAAGCTCTACACCGAGCCCTACGTCATGGAGCAGTACCTGGTGGCGGCGAGGAACCGCAACACGACGGATTTAGCCCAGATGCTCCGCCTGCCGGAACTCGGGATCACAATGTCGAAGAATGACGTGGACGTGCTGTCCTGCCGGGGCCGCAAGTTCCACCTGCTCCATGGCTACAAGACGAACAAGACCCGCTGCGAGAACTACCTGAGAGACTACGGCTCGGGCACCTCCGGACATACCCATCGATTCGAGAAGGCGGAGCGGCAGACCTACTACGGCAAGGAGATTTGGCTGGAATCCGGCTGTCTGAGGACGATTGACCGGGTGGAGTACATGGCGAGCCCGTTTGCGGGTTGGACGCACGGGTTCGTGACGGTGTGGTTCGACAAGGCATATGGACAGATGTACGCCCGGCAGCACGAGATCGTGGATTATCGGGCGGAATATAACGGCACCCTGTTCAAGGGTTAAAGCAAGGTATTCTCGGACAGAAGAATTCAAAGCCGCCGTCATCTTCTTTGCAAGCACAGCCAGCCGGGGGGTTGGTGGCAGGACTCAGCAAGACTGTGATCTGCCGTGTGCAAGGGTAGAGAATAGACCGGATCTACCACGAGGGTGATCGGGTCTTTTTCTATGAGAAGGGCGCAGAGTACCCTCCCCTTTAGCGGGGGGTTATTGAGGCGTAACAAATCGAAACCTCCATACATGGAAGCTCGTTCTTCTTGCATTTCCGTTGGTCGAAGGTCGGGATTATGTCATTCGCTGTGTCCCCTCGTAGCCAGCCGAAGTGTACAAGGCCGTCTATAAGGGGCTTGGTGGCCGCAGGGACGTTGGCAGGGTCGATTAGACGCTTCGATACCCGAATAATCGTAATGGTCGCTTTTTGATCGATCCTGGGGCCATCCCCACAGACACACTTAACTGTCCAGAACCATTCATTCCGAAGTTTGTATTTCTTCGACCAATGGATCTTATCAAACTTATTCTGGGATAGTGTGACGCCAGGGAAAGCGAAGCGGTGGTCTATCGCAAAGCAATGTACTCAGACAAGGAAAGCTCTTTCGGCTTCGGCATCAGATCTTCAGGTGGAAGGGCGGAGAAGAAGTAACGCTCATAAAACCGATCTTCGCCAAAGTCATGCCAGAGCCTGTGGTGATGGTGGCAGAGCCGTACACACGCACCCTCGTCGTAGCGGGTGTCCATGTGCCGCCTGCCCTTCAGGTGATGCCAGGCGGTCTCAGGAGCCCAGTGACCGGCCATCTGAGGTGAAAGCCCTACTTGGCACCAGAAGCGTTCGCCGCTGGTCTGGAAGTCCCTATCGAGCCTCTTAATCTCTTGCTTGCTCATTTTTCCGGGGAAGCTTCTTGATGGCGATACGTATAAGAGCGGAGAGGGTCCGGGCCTCATCGTAGGGAAGGAGAGTGCGTGCGTATTCCAGTTCCGATGGCGGGATGGTGATTGTCACGGGCTTGAAATTCCTATTTTGCATGGCAAAAGTGTACATGCTGTGTAAGTACTGTCAAGGTTAAATGCTATTGACTTAGAACGTGCTAATTGCTAGTATGGGTACATCACCTCCCACTTCCTCCTCCTCTGTGAAAATCATTATAAAGCACAAGATAACCAACGCCATCATCCTTGAAGGTGAAGCAGAATCACTTAAGGAGCTTATTGACAATAGCAAAGGCGCAGACCTCAGAGACGCAGACCTCGAAGGCGCAGACCTCAGAGGCGCAGACCTCAGAGGCGCAGACCTCAGAGGCGCATACCTCGGATGCGCAGACCTCGAAGGCGCAGACCTCAGAGACGCAGACCTCAGAGACGCAGACCTCGGATGCGCATACCTCAGAGGCGCAGACCTCGTAGGCGCAGACCTCGGATGCGCATACCTCAGTGGCGCAGACCTCAGAGGCGCAGACCTCAGAGACGCAGACCTCGAAGGCGCAGACCTCAGAGGCGCAGACCTCGGAGGCGCATACCTCAGAGGCGCAAAGATCAAGATCACTCAGAATGCAGAATTA
>Ga0163152_10001200_pt1 | contig 41977 bp, 40 predicted proteins | sample OliLakLV19MP8IB2_FD_148635 | JGI IMG/M metagenome (GOLD analysis project Ga0163152, IMG submission 148635) | Freshwater microbial mat bacterial communities from Lake Vanda, McMurdo Dry Valleys, Antarctica - Oligotrophic Lake LV.19.MP8.IB-2 | ecosystem: Environmental > Aquatic > Freshwater >...
CTCGTTTTGGCAGTCACCCATGGGGCTCCCCTGTCACGATGGCATGTTGAGCGTACAAACCGCTGTTTTTACAAGGTGTGGCGCAAATCGCGTGCCATTGTGCGGGAAGTCATCTGGGAAATCCGGGTTAAGGGAGATTTTCGATGAAAATTTTTTTAGGGATTACAAGTGTTGCCGTTTTGATGTTGTCGGTACTAGCGGCAAATCACTTGGCCGCCGCTCCAGCGGTCGGAACAGCCAAGGCCCGCGGCGACTACAGCACGCCTTTCTGGGGAAACTCGGCGGGGCGGTCGATTCGCCATGCCCGGGACTACTCCAGTGGGTATCGAGGATACGCCCGTCAAGCGCCCTCGGTCAATCAACGGATTGCCCAACATGAGGCTGACGGCGTGGGCCACAATATTACGGCTGCGAAAACTCAGTATGCAGAGATTCGCAAAGTAAGCAGTGACAAGGAAACACTAGCCGCGTTGGATGCCATTGAAAAGAATTTGGCCGACGCCATGAAAGCTCACGCGCAAATGGATGAGATGTGCAAGATGGAAATGGTCGACGGTGCTGGGACGATGAAGTGTTGCGACGATATCGACGGCGCATTGGAAAAAGCGTTGGCCGAGCATGAGAAGCTGATGATGAAACTGAACGCGCAAAACCCGTAGAGCTTGTTTCCGAAACTGTGGTGTTAATACATCATAATAGTAGGTGGTTCTCGCATTCTGTGGATAGAAGTAGGGTGGGTGAGGCTGAGCCAACGTTGCTGCTCCGGGAATTCCGTGCTTCGACGTGAGAGAAGTCACTTGTTGGTGCCTCACCCACTTTTTCTACGGATTGCGAGGAAGGGGGGTGAGACCCTCACCATCGCGACATTCTTTGGCGGTATGTGCGGTTGATCGTGGGCGATGTTGGCTTTTTATTACTCACCTTACGAACTCCTCTGAGCCACCACGCGCTAGCGTCAGGTTCTTTGAGATATGTCCTGAAGCCGAAGAACCCGCGGCTCACGATTTTGATGCCAAACCGAGGCGCGAATTTCTTGGGGAGGAGGATGGCCACGAAAAGGCACGAAAAGCCACAAAAAAAGTGACCGCTGATTCACGCTCAAAGGCGCTAATAAGAAGGCACTAATGGGAGGTAGCGATGACAGTGCACTCTTTTGCAGTTATTCTTCATGCTTCGACGGACAAATCTTCGAGCGCATGTGCTTGGCAGGCGAGGATATAGCCAGCTTGCTTTTCGCTATCGAGTAACGCGTCCTCAGCGTTCATAAGTACTCGTCCACCATTGAGCTTGGTCTTGCACTGGCCACACACCCCGCTGCGGCACTCGAATGGAAGATTGACTCCGATTTCTTCCGCCGCTTCGAGGACCGTCACATTCTTGGTGATACGGCCTGATTTGGAGGATCGCGCGAAGTGGATGCCGGCATCTTCGGCAATCATCGTGAGATCGCCATCCAGCTTTGCCGACACGTCCCCATCGGTCAGTGGCGGATCGATGGCTGGGGACACGAAGGCTTCGGTTTTGATCCGCTCTGCCGCAACTCCCATGCTGACAAGTAATTCGGTCACACCCGTCATCATCGGTTTTGGGCCGCAGAGATGCACCAGCGGCGTTTGCCAGTCGTCCACCCACTTTTCGAGCACCTCGCGAGTGAGCCGGCCACATGCGCCGGACCAAGTGGGATCGCCTTCAGCGGCCGAGAGAATGATGTGTACATGCAGATTCGGAAAGCGGGCCGACAAATGTTTCAGCTCTTCATGGAAGATAATGCCGTCGGGAGTGCGCGCGGCAATGAGAAAGTCGATCCTTCCCGGCCAGCAGGAATCAGTCAGGTAGCGGGCCATTGACATCAAGGGAGTAATGCCGACTCCTCCGGCAATCAATACGACTCGGTCGGAACCCTTGCCATCGAAAACAAAATGCCCCGCCGGCGCGGAGACTTTGAGGCGATCCCCTTCGCGGACGTGGTCATGCAAATGCCGCGAAGAGGTACCAAGTGGCTCGCGTTTGACGCTGATCTCGCAGTAGCGGGAGCGTGAGGGAGCCGAGGCAATGGTGTAACATCTGATGACGCGGCGGCCCTCGATCTGTTGTTCGAGAGTCAGGTATTGCCCCGGTTGGTGGTCGAAGGGAAGCGGACCGCCGTGGACCGCGACGAGTCGAAAGGTGCGAACTTCTGAGGTTTCCGAGAAGATCCGAGCAACGCGGAGCTCGCCTTTCCAAAAGGAGCGTTTGAGTGGAGCTCGGGAGGTCACGGATTTCGGCTTTTGTTGGGCTGCCTGACGGAGATCGCGATAGTGCCAAACGAAGCGCGATCCCAGCAGCAAACCGAGTAGCCCCGCAAAAGCGAGCGGTTGGCGGACGTCGGATTTCACCAGCAAATAATAGTGCAAGACACCCAAGGCAATTGCGAGATAAGCCAAGCGATGGAGGAGCTTCCAGCGTTTGCCGCCGAGTCGCCGGACCATGGAATCGCTGGAGGTAATCGCCAGGGGCGTCAATAACAGCACGGCGAAAAAACCGACTTGCAGGTAGCGCCGCGAAAGAATTTCTTCGACGGTGCTGGTGAGATTCAAGGCTCGATCGAGGCCGACATAAATCGCCAAGTGGATGCAGACATAATAAAAGCCCCAGAGACCCAGCGGGCGCCTGACTGCCACCAATTCGTTCCACTTGGTGACACGCCGCAAAGGTGTCACAAGCAGCGAGAGCATGAAAAAGATGAGTGCGAGTAGCCCCGTGGTGCGTAACGCATCGTTCACGGCGTTGGCACCCAAGCGGCCGTAATAGGCATCCCAGGCAAGCATCAGGCCTGGAATCGCGCCATTGACCCACACCAGAGTTTTGTAGAATTTCGCTTTGCTCATAAACGGTCGATCAGAGATTCACGGTTCTAAAAATTGGTACTCAAGTCCATTCCGTCGTAGAGTTGAGCGACTTGGTCGGCGTAGCCGTTGAAAGGGAGGGTATCGCGACGGCCTGATTCGCCGATGCGTTGTTCGGTGGCCTGACTCCAGCGCGGGTGGTCCACAGCGGGATTCACGTTGGCGTAGAACCCATACTCATCCGGTCCATAACGATTCCAAGAGGTGACGGGTTGATCGGCGACGAGCGAAATTTTGACAATCGACTTAATTCCCTTGAAGCCATATTTCCAGGGAACGACCAGGCGAATTGGCGCGCCATCCTGAGGTGGTAGCTCACGACCATAAAGTCCCGTGGCTAAAATCGTGAGTGGGTGTCTGGCCTCGTCTAGCCGCAAGCCTTCTATGTAGGGCCATTCTAGGACGTCAGTTTTTTGCCCTGGCATGCGGTCGGGGGCGAGCAATGTTTCAAATGCTACGTACTTGGCAGCGGGCAGCGGCTCGACGGCATCGAGCAATTTTGCCAACGGGAAGCCAGCCCAGGGGATGACCATCGACCAAGCTTCAACGCACCGCATACGATAGACGCGCTCTTCGGGGGGACCAAATTGGCCCAAATCATCAAGACTGAACACTTGAGGTTTATTGACAAGGCCCTCGACGGCCAATTGCCAGCCGTCGGTCTTGAATTTCGCTGCCAGACGGGCAACATCCATTTTGTTGGTGGTGAATTCGTAAAAATTGTTGTAGTTGGTGATTGCTTCGAAGGATGTTTTTGGCTCATCAACGAAAAAGCCGCTGGCAGCGGGAGCCTCTTGAGCGGCGACAACTTGCGCGAGCTCGCGCGTTTCGATCGTTGGCATCGGTACGCCTTTGAGTAGGCGATAGAGCAATCCCGTGCCGGCGGCGGTTCCCAAGAGGATGCCAGAGCGGATTAAAGCGCGCCGATTGAAATAAACTTCAGCGGGAGTGATTTTGTCTTTGGCGTTGTCATTCATGAGTAAGTTCCTGATCGACAATCAGCCAGGAGAACTGCAAAGTCTGCCTGAATGTAGCAGGCACACTCCGTGTGCCGTGGCGGCGTGAGAAAACGCGGTGATTTCACCAAGCCGGTTACTGCACACGGAGTGTGCCTACTACTTTGCAGTTCTCCTGGACAATCAGCTTAACGAATTGCAGGCAGGCTGTCCGCGTCATGATCATCATTATTTATTTTTCACTGTCCCCTACCGAGAGGGAACTGGCACCCAACACACGTAGCCTTTCGTCTTGAACATAGGCGATTATGTCACAGTTCTTGGGTTCGACTCGGGGAGGAAGCTCGAATTTGATTTCGCCTTCCGCACCGTCCCGAAGATTTACCGTTTTGAAAGCCCGCACGACATTCACGTGAGTGGAGTCAAGCCCTGCGTTTTCGCCCCGAGGCACTATGTTTCGCGCTTGCTTGCTTACTACAGCAAAGTTGAGCACGCTGCCGACTGGCTGGCCGTCGACATTGTAGATCACTGTAACTTGATCGCGCTGGAAGTCGCCAGTCGTGTCCAGCTTGATGTTTACGGGTAGAGCATCCGCTGCCAGCTCGTTCTTGACGACACGAAACGCTTTGTCGCTTTCCGAGCCGACAAAAGCATGCTGACCGTTAACGATTACCTGTGGTGTGTAAACGCCATTTTCTTCGGCAGCGGCGGCATAGGCGCTTTGTCGAGCGGAAAAAGCCTGGCTGCTGTAAGGGTCGGTCCAGCCGAGTTGGTTCCAGTAATCGACGTGAAATGAAAGACACAGCACAGGTGCCTGTTCTTCAATGGCCCATTCTTTCAGCTCAGCCAACACACGGTCGGCGGGCGGGCAACTGCTGCAACCTTGCGACGTGAACAGTTCCACGATCACCGCAGATTGTTGCCCACCCCGCGCTACGACCATACCTTGTGTATCCGCCGAGGAAGAGACGCCGCATCCGCTGATAGCTATCGTGAGAGAGCACATAATGAAGGCTTTGAATCGGGACATGAGTGACTCCTGAGCATTTTCTCAAAAATAGGGTGACATCGCGCGTTGAGCCGCCGACGCTGGCCTCGGGTGCATTTTTTCTGGTCATTCCTTCCAGATAACCCGACGCTAGCGCGTTCGGCTCAGCTTCTGAGATAAAATGACGACGGCGCTCGTTGAAGCGACACGCGAAACGCCGCCGTCATTGAATCATGAGCGAATGGTCGCGTTAGCGTGCGTTATTTGGCCATCATGGCTTCGCCGTGCATCATCTCCATTTTGCTGGTGACCATTTGACGAACCATCATTTCTTGCATCATGGACATCATGGCTGCTTTGTCGTTCATCATATTGGTTTTGGCGGCCATGAGTTTATCCGCCATCATCTTGTCGGCTTGAGGCTCCTTTTTCATTTCCATCGCCATGTCGTTTTTCATGGCCATCATCATGGGTTTGTCCGTCATCATTTCCTGGATCATCATTTCCCGCGCCATCATCATGACCATTTTTTCGTTGGCCATCATGCCCATCATCTCCTTTTTGGCCATCATCATGCCCTCGTCCATCATTTTCTTGTCCATCATGGCCTTCTCCATTTTGGGAGCGGCCGTCGTTTGACAGATCGCTGTCGGGGTCATGATCATGCTGACGATAGCTCCCAGAACCAACATCAATAGAATACGCATTTTTTTCTTCTCCATAACTGTGGTAAGACTGCCAGCGACCGCTAGGCGATGTTTCGCGCCCTAGCAAGTTGCTTTCCGACACGGCATCGGAATCAGGAAATCTTAGGAAGAGCTGGTGCTGATCTTGTAACGATTGCGTAAAGATTTGGTAAAGTAGGCCGTGAATTTAAGATAACTCCATGCCGCAAGCAGCCAACAAGCATTAAGTTTACAATAATACTGCTGCCCAAAGCCTACATTCGGATTGCGACATGACTGCGACGAAATTGCCGTTGATTCTGCTGGCGGAAGACGATTTGAAGACATCGAACCTGCTGACGGTTTACCTAGAACGGGAAGGTTACCGGACGATTGCCGCTTACGATGGCCAACAGGCGATTGATCAGCATCGCATGCGGAACCCTGATTTTGTCGTGCTTGATGTGATGCTGCCACATAAGGATGGCTGGGAAGTCTGTCGCGAAATCCGGCAGCATTCCGAAGTGCCCGTGCTGTTTCTCACAGCGCGAGATGACGAAAGCGATCGGCTGTTGGGCCTGGGACTGGGGGCCGATGATTACGTCCTCAAGCCCTTTAGTCCGCGCGAGGTTGTGGCTCGGATTAAGGGGATTTTGCGGCGTATACGAGCCGTGAATATTCATGACGCGGCAAGCGATGTTCTTACTCACGGCGCGTTGGTACTTGATGCGACGAAACGGCGCGTAAGCTTGGACGGTGAGTCGGTGGAGTTAACACCGATTGAGTACACCTTGCTCCTCACGCTGATGTCGACCCCGGGTCGCGTGTTTCAGAGGGATGAGATCATCGCTCGGCTTTATCCTCACGGCGAATTGGTGGTTGATCGCGTGGTGGATGTTCACGTGGGTAAATTGCGGCAAAAAATCGAAGTTGATCCCGCGGACCCAAAATACATCATCACCGTGCGCGGCACGGGATACCGTTTTGCCGACCGGCAGAGCGAGTTCGGATCATGAAACTGCGGCTGATCTGGAAACTCGTGCTGATTAACGTGATCTCGGTACTGATCGTGGTGGCGATTGTGGACGTCGCGCTCCGCGCGCTGGCCGCCGATTATTTCATGACCCTTGTTGAAGAGTATGACATCGATCCCAGCGAAGTGCATGCGATGTTTCTGGCCGCGGTGGAGCGTTATCTCGTGGGGGCGTGCCTGGCGGCGTGCGTGGTTTCGGTGGGGCTGAGTTACTGGCTCACGAGGCGCTCGATTCGCCCACTCCAATTGGTCATGAATGGTGCAAAGCAAATTACGGCCGGCGATTATTCGGTACGGATCGACGAGAGCAATTGTGGGGAAGTCAGCGATCTGGCGCGAACATTCAATCAAATGGTCGACAGCCTCGCGCGCACGGAACGCCTCCGCAAAGAGATGGTCACCAACCTTGCGCATGAGCTGCGCACACCATTGACAAATATTCGAGGCTATCTGGAAGCGCTGACCGATGCGGTTATTGAACCCCATCAAGACATCTTTTCGTCACTGCATGATGAAACGCTGCGGCTGGTGAGTTTGGCGGATAATTTATTGCAAGAAGCACGGGCACAGGCGGCTCACGGCGGTTTAAGGATCACCACCCTGCGACTCGATGATGCGGTCTTACAGTCCTTGCAGTTGTATCAACTCAAATTCGCGCAGAAGCAATTGGAGGCAGCGGCGGTGGAAATCCGTGCCGATGCGGAGCAACTCGCGCAGGTGTTGACCAACTTGTTGGAAAATGCTTGGCGATATTCGCCGGTCGGCGGCAACATCCAAGTCCTTGCCGCGAGGCAACCGATGGCGATTCGCGTAGAGATCACCAACGATTCGCCGGTTCTTCCTGACCCAACTGTCAATATTTTCGAGCGGTATCAACGAGGCATAAACTCCGACTCGCTCGAAGAAGGGGGTGCCGGCTTGGGGCTGACGATTGTGAAACAGATTGTCGAAAGCCACGGCGGAGGGATTGGTTGTGATCTCCAGCAGGGGAAAACGCGGATTTGGTTTACCTGGCCGGCGTGAGCTTGGCACTCGACGATAACGACGATCCCGCACCGTCAACACCCTAATTGCCTATTGGCGACACGAAACTTACGCAAGCACGTGGCAGCATTTGCCGCGTGGTTTTATTGTTGGCAAGACAGCAAGAGAGAAAAGGGAAGGGTCAGAACAATTTATTGCGTAAAATAGTTCTGCCCCATTTTTTTATTTTCACGCGACTCATGATCTTGATGCCAAGCCGTGGCGTGAATTTCTTGGGGAGGAGGATGGCCACGAAAAGGCACGAAAAAGCACAAAAAAGAGTGACCGCTAATCCACGCTCATGGGCGCTAATAAGAAGGTATTAATGGGAGGCAGCGGAGATAAAAAAACTTGCTTCCGCTTTTTCTCGCTCGTGTCAAACAAGGACTCTCGACATCTTTTGAATTGGCCCGCCTTAGCTTCTTTTATCTTCCCCCCGCTTCATTCAATGCAGATATTCGCAGTTTGACAGTCTCTACATTTGGATGGTTCTCTGGGCGTATGCGATTGAGGACATTGAACGCCTCTGTTTGACATGTCCAAGCCTGTTCTCGCTTACCCTGAATATCAAATAGTATTCCTAGAAGGCTCATTGCCATCGCATAGTCAGCCGACTCAGTGTGCGACATCTTGTTATAAATTCTAAGCGAATCTCGAATAGTCCTCTCTGCATCGCTGATTCGATTTTGATTCCAGTAAACTTCTCCTAGGTGGTGTAGTAAGGATGCGTACATTCGATGATTTTCACCCACTACCTGATATGCCTTTTCTCGTGCCGTTTCCAGTGATTTCTCTGCCGCATCGAAGTCTTTCTGTAGACGTTGAAGTTTTGAAAGATTGATGCAAGCGGCCAAGTATGCGCGCTGTTCAATTAGCGGGAGACCAAATACGAGTTCCAATGACTCTGCTATATAAAACTCCGCTTCAGAAAACTTATCCTGAAAAATACACAATCGAGCCAGATCTGTTAAACAAGCGGCATATTGTTCGCTGGCATGACCATAGTACTCCCCCAAAATTTCCATTGCTTCTCGCAGCACTTTTTCGGACGCAGCATAGTCCTGCATTTCGTGGAACGTGAAGGCTAGTTCTTTGAGAGCCAAACCAACCTTTACATGGTTATGCCCATAAAGCTCACGTGAGCGCTCTATCCTCTTACAACAGAGGTTCCGCAACTCAGTGTATCTGCCAGTTTGCTACAGATCATCCAAGATGTTGGGTTGGGCATAAAATATGTTCATTCTAAATTCACATTTGGCGCTTGCCGGAGTCTGTATTATCTATGAAGGGATCTTGGTCGAATTCATCTCTTAAAAAAAGAAATAAAAAAGTGGTCAGAGAAAGCGCCGAGTTAATCCAACTTGGGATAAGGAATGCAAGAGTCATAAATGGAAGAACTAGCCATTCACAATGGCCTCGAACCGTACGCTGTCGATGGTAACATCGAGGGTGTAGCGTCGGCAAGAGGAAGCGTAGGCCAGCTATTGAGTTCCGTGGAAAAAAGGGATTACTCCCCGAGCTTTTCCTGCAGGTATTTCGCGGCCATGTCGAGCGCCTCATCCTTAAACGATTCCGGTAGCTTGCCTTCTTGCTCGTCGAATTGTTCGGCGAGTGAGCCTTCTTGGCGGGGGCCGAGGATGTCGCGGCGGTAGCGGTATTTGCGCCACAAGAGATATTGCTCGTCGTCCATCGGGACTTCAAAACCCTCGTCGGGCTTGACGCCCCAGGGATCGGCGTCGGTGTTGCCGGGCATGCGATGGATGTTGTCGCCGCTCGGTCGCCAATACGTCGCCGCCGTGAGTTTCAACAGGCTGCGGCCCGATTCAATCGGCATGAGCCGCTGCACGGTGCCCTTGCCGTAGGTGCGCTCGCCGACGATGACCGCGCGTTTGTAATCTTGGAGACAGGCGGCGAGGATTTCGCTGGCGCTCGCGCTGTTGTGGTTGATGAGGACGGCGAGAGGAAGTTGCAAATAGCCGCCGCGGCCGGTGGAAACAAAGCGTTCGCGAATCTGCTCATCACGGTCGCGGGTGGTGACGATTGGCAAACCCGCGCGGAGGAACAGGTCGCTGATGCCGACCGCCGCGTCGAGTGCCCCGCCGTAGTTGTCGCGGACATCGAGGATGAGTGCTTGGACACCCTCGGTGGTGAGAGTTGCCAAGTGGTTGGTCAATTCGGCTTCGGTTTTATCGCCGAATTTGATGATCCGCATGTAACCGATGCGCGTGTCATTGAGGAGATGGTATTGCCATTTGTTGTTGTCGTCGCGGTAATCGCCGAGGATGGACTCGACGGTAATCACGTCGCGGACGATTTCGATATCGACGGGTTCGTCTTCCTCGGAATGAATGACCGAGAGCACGACGGGCGTGCCGATGGGGCCGCGCATGAGCTTGAGTACGTCGGGCATTTCCAAGCCCTCGGTGAGCTTGCCGTCGATGGCCACGACGAGGTCACCCGAGCGAATGTCGGAATTGAACGCGGGGGTGCCGGGTTCAGGGGGACCGACGATGGTGAGTTGCGGAGGGTCGCCCAGTTGCAGGATGCGCACGCCGATGCCGCCGAATTCTTGGATGAGGTCTTCGCGAAACGAATCGCGATCCTGCCCATCGACAAACATCGAATGTTCGTCGCCTCGTTTGTTGAGCACTTCAACCATGCCGTTGAGGGCACCGTCGAAAAGCTCTTGGTCGGGCGGATTCACGAGCGACCAGCGGTCGATGATGGAATAGCTGGACGCGACGTAGCGGGCGTAAGGATTTTGTTCCGCGCGGACATAGCAAGCGTAGGAGATGACGGCCGTCGTGAGGAATAAGAGCAGATTACGCAGCGACACGGCAGACCCTCGGAAAAAGCAATTTACGGCAAGGAGAAACGTAGGTTTGACTCAAAACTAACTTCGACTTTTATTCAAACAAGCCCGTCAGCCGTCTTTCCCGCGCAGGCGGGAATCCAGATGGCAGCGGTGAAAAACTAGATTCCCGCCTGCGCGGGAGTGTCACCTGCGGCTGATGTACCCGTCCCGTATCGTATCAGCGGGTGGGCCAATTATGAAGGGTGGCGGCGTGGCGACGATTCGCGGCGGAGATTGCGCAAGCGGGCATGTAAATCGGCGTGCGGACCATCGACCATGTCCTGGCGGTCTTCTGTCCCTGCCGCCACGCGGGCTGGAGTGGGAGCCGGGACCGGTTGCGGTTTGAGGAGCGGAAATTGGCTGCTGGTTGATTCCGTGGGTTCGGCGGCGGAAAGCTCGGGCAAAGCTTCCGCCAAGCGGAACCGTGCCATTAGCTGTTGGCTCGCCGTGGCAAAGGCACCGGGAACGGCGAGAGCAGCCGCATGAGTTGCGGGCGCTTTCGCGCCGAAGTAGTAGCCCATGGGACCGGCGAGCAGAGCCGGGAGCAAGAGCAAGTTCCCCACCAGCGTCGCCGCCAACATGGAAATCGTCAGATACCCGAACTGTTGCAGCGGCATGAAAGTGCTGGCGGCGAAAACCGCCAAGCCCAAGCCAGCGATGATGGTAGTTTGCAGCCGGGCCGTGGCACAGCGGTCGTAGGCGAAGATCACGGCTTGCACGCGGTCGAGACCGGCCTGAGCGCCGCGGCGGAACCAAGTCAGGAAGTGAATCGTCCCCTCGACGGCCACGGCGAGCGCGAGGCAGGCGCTCAACATCATGCTCATGTCGACTTTCACGCCCAGCCATCCCAACGTCCCGAAAATCACCAGCAACGGAAAGAGATTGGGCAACATCGCCACCAAGCCGGCCACGGCGCTCCGCAAGGTGAGCGTCATAATGGCGGCAATTAAAACGGTTGCGGCTACGAGGCCTTGATTCAAATTGGTTTGGAGTTGCCGCTGCGTGGTGGACAATAGCGGAACCAGACCCGTGTAGACCGAGCGAATGGATTGTGGGCCGGTGGCACTCGCCAATGTCACTGCGGCGGAAGTTTTTTCGTGGGGCACAGCGGTGACGTCGATGATCGGGAGCCCGCCTGCCGCGATCATCTTCGCGGTGGGATCGCTGCTGGCCGAGACCAGAATCAAGGCATCCTGGGCATCCAATTTATCGATGGCCTTTTTCAAGTATTGGGGTTCTTCGAGTTGGGACTCAAACTCCGCCAGGTTGTAGAACGTCACGGCTCCACGCTTGCCGTCTGGCAAGTTTCCGGTCTGTCCGCCACTCTTGTGCAACAAATGCCCCAAAGCCGCTTCTTGCGAATTTTGCGGGGGTTCGAGGGAACCCGCGGGCGTGCGATACAAAATGCAGATTTGGGCTCCGTCGAGTTTTTTCCCTTGCTTATTGAGTTGCTCGACGATCATGTCGCGTTGTTGGTAAGCAACAATGACGGGATCGATTGCCGATTTGAGTTGTTCGCCAAACCGCCCGTAATCGAGGGGGTCTTGTTCGCCCTGGGGATCGTCCAATGCCGCAACGCGCGCGCTGAGCCGCCAAAGTTCGCGGCCGCTTTCACAATTGGAATTCGGCAATCGCTCCATGCGGAGATAATCGCCGGCGAGGAGCGTGTCGCGGTGCTCTTCCAGGCTTTTGTTTTTGGCGTAGTCGCCACTGCGGTCGGCAGCGGCGCTGATGCCGGTGTCGGTGCTTGCCGGGGCAAAAGTTGCGACGGAGAGCGCACCACTTACCTCGGGCAACGACTCCAGGCGGGATTGAATCTCGCGGATCATGTCGAGCCGCTCAAGCAGCGTCATCTGATACTGATGGCCATCTTGCTCGGCGTGTTCGTCAGCCGTGCGGCGCTTTTCGGCAGGGACCGTGAGCACCAACTCGAGTGGCACGAGATTTCCCAAGTGGCTTTCCAGCCACGTATAGTCGTGAATCAGTTCGCTCTGTTTGTCGAGCATTTTTGTTAGCTGGACGGAAGTGCCGAGGCGTGTGAAACCAAACGCGAAGACGCCAGCGATCACCAACCAAAATACACAGGTCAGAACATTGCGACCCACGGCGATGCCGAACAGATTCAATACCCAGTCGGGAAGCTGGGCGCGATTAGCGGTTGATCGTTTGACGACGTTGTCGCTCAGCGGGAAGCGGTGGAGGAACACGGGGAGAATCGTGAACAAGATGGCGACCGTGGCCAGTACGGCCAGGCTCGTGAAGATTCCAAACTTCTTAAGCGGTTGGATGTCGCTCAAGACGAGTGAACCCAGGACCAATGTCGAGGTGCAGGCCGCGAGGGTACACGGCCACCAACCTTGACGAACGGCAGCTTCCGCCGCGCCCCAGATTCCTGTTTCACGACGGGCAGCGCGGTAGTAATTCACGAGGTGAATCGCTCCCGAGAGAGCCAGCACATAAACGACCGCAGGCATCAAGATGAGTATGGCGTCGAGTGTTCCTAGTTGGGGCTTGTCGGTCCCCCCGAACAGGACTTCACCGATACCGAAGTAAAAGACGATTGCCAAGCTCATGCCCGCGCTGAGAACGCCGACGGCAACAACAATGGCTGTGGCTTTGATGCAGCGCAAGCACCAATAGGAGAGTGCAAACCCCAGTAGGCCCGCCACCGCCGCCCAACGAATAACGGTGTGCTCTCCCGCGAGATCAATCGCGATGTCCTCAACAGGCGGGCCACCGATATGGATTGAGTTGCGTGGAATCGCGCATTCTTGGGCGGCGGTCTGGGAGATGTTTTCCACCGCCTGTCGCATTGTGTTGTGATCGCTGGTCGCCTCGGCGCTGAGATAAACGACCAAGCAAGTCGTGCGCGATTCATTTCCCAGCGAGTTGCCGCGCGCGTCGCGCTGGGCAGGACCGACGAGAGCACCTTCGAGCCGCTGCACCGCGTCGTCGTATTCCATGTTCAACGGTGGTCCCGTTAATTCGGCAATCGCGCTCGGACCCGAGATCACTCGGTTGTACCAACGTGCTCGTTGCCGCAGAGTGGAACTCTCGGCGGCCTTGGAAATGGTGTCCTGACTGGGCATCAGCTTGCGGCTGAGCTGATCGAGCTTCTCGGTGTTGCCGAGCGTGCAACCCTCCCAGCTCACCAAGGCGAACTGCTCGCCCGGGAAGTGATCGCGGAACCACTGGAGATCGGTTGATTCGACGTAGCTCTGGGGAAGCCAATCCTCGACTCTGTTGGCCTGACTTTGCACGGCCCGCTGAGCACCGCGCGGAATGAAGGCAATCAAAAAGGCCGCAGCCAGCGCCAACAAGAGATAGTTCGGTTGGCCGAAGGTTGTGCGTGCCAAAAATGAAGGCTGCGGAAGCTGCTGAGAAGAATTCACTGAGCCAGGTTCTCGTGAGTCGTTGTCCATGACGAAAAAGCGTGAATTGCCAGCAGCGCTTGCCGATCGTATCGAATCACGACTGGAAATCGCGTGCTCAATTTCTAGCTTTGCTGGCAGTAGGCTAACGAGAAACTCGAATTGAGTCTACGTCGACTTGACCAGGACTCGGACTGCTAGCAACTGGGTAAAACAGTTGACTCACCCAGCGCGTTACCAATAGCTTTCAAAACCGATACTGCCGCCGATCCAGACGGGGTCCGAACCGTTATAGACGGCCAGACTGCCGCTGGGGATGAAGTCGATCTGGTCGGGTGCCAAGGCCACCGAGGCGACGTGCATGATTTCGAAGCCAACTCGCAGCGAGACATTAGAGGTCACGTGGTACTTGCCAAACATGGTTGCCTCGCCGACCCAAGCGACGTGATCTGCTTCCAAGTCCGTGGTTCCACTCGCCAGGTCTCCAACCGAAAAGCTTGATTCGAGGTGAGCTATATTCACGTACATACCACCCTTCACCTGGGAGCCAACGCTCCAGCGGGCCGTCTCGTAAGCAGCGGACACTCCCATTTGGGTGCCTATCAGGTAATTGCCCACTTCGACGTTGTAGGCACCATCCAGAGTTTCCGTATCGTCGTCGGGATCGGGTATGCCAAAGGCACCCCAATCGAGTTTTTCGTTGAGGTTGAAATTGCGAAGTCCCGCCAGGAACGAAAACGTCCGTGACGGCTGTGCGCGACGAACCCACTGGCCATTCGGTTCGAGCTCCATGCGGTCCTTCAACATTCGCTGCTTGACGTGGTAATTGAGCTCAAAACTGTTGAAGAAACTGTCGTATTCATACTGTGAGCTTTGGGCACCATTGAAGGACGTGTTGAACCCTCTGAGGTCGAACGGAACGAGCAAGTTGTTACCATCCAGGCGTTGTTCTTGGCTCCAGTTACCGCCGCCATAGGCAATAAATTCAAGCGTATGGTCGCGGTTGGTCTGATCACGAAAGAGGAAGCGCCCGACTTTCAGACGTGGGGCCGTTTCTGCTCCAGGTCTGTCACCATCCACGGCGAGTTCATTCTTAAAGGCAAAATCGGGGTCTTGAACAAAACCCTCCTGCATGAGAACGATGCCACTGCGATTGAATCTTCGCTGCGTGATGACGGCGTCCGCTTCCGCAAACCAAAAGCCACGTCGGAGCCAGGTGCCCGTGCTTTCCAACAGGGCTGGCTGGCAATCAAACATTTGCAGGTCTTGGCCAGTAAAATAACTCCACGATGGACTCGGATCATCCCCGGAAGTGGCCGGCAATGAGAGCGGTTCTTGGACCGGCATGGTGCTGGCGGATTCCTCGGGCAGCAAGACCGAGCTGTCACTGTCTAACATGTTCTCCGAGGGTTCGGGCAACATCATCTGCGGTGGCATTTCGCCCAGCGACTGTGAGCCCAGCGTCTGGGATTCGAACAGATCCTGTGCGGCCACCCCTTGGCTGGCAAAACCTAGTCCCAGCATCATCAGGAACGTGACGATTTTTTTCACCGGAAGAACCTCCCACACGAGCAATATGCCTATCAGAGCGCACCAGGCGCATCAGTATTTTCGTACAAGCAATTCATCGACCTCTGGTGGAGAGAGGTATAGGAATAACCGGCAAAATCAGAAAAATCGTCAGAAACCCGCTAATCGTCAAAGTGCCTGGTAGGCCGCGCAATTTATCTAAACTCGCTATTCGCATGAGTAGACGGCTTGATACGAGCGTGCCCGAGGCAGAGAATTGCTAGCAAGCAACGACATTCCCTGCTGGAGAACTTTTGAAACATGGTTTCCCCACTTACATCCCTGGTTCAGTGCGGCACAAAACTGTGGCTCGATTCGGTTGATCCCGATCTCATCATTGAGAATCTGGCCTTCGGCGCGACGGGGGCGACCTCCAATCCGATCATCATTAGCGACTTAGTGAAGTCGGGCCGCTATGACGGCGAGCTCACAGAGTTTGTGCAACAAGCTCAAGGCTCCGCGCAAACGGCGGCTTGGGCACTCACGGATCGCGTTGTGGGAGACGCGCAGAAAAAGTTTTTGCCGGTTTGGGAAAAAACCAAGGCCGACGACGGCTATGTGAGTTTCGAGGTGGATCCACTGCTTGAAGACCCCACGGTAAACATGCCGCACGTCGAGCGCGTGGCACGCTATGTTGCCGAGGGGACCAAGTGGTCGCGTGGTCACAAGAACCGGATGATTAAGGTGCCGGCGACTCCGGCGGGTTTGGCGGCGCTTCCGGAGCTTGCCGCGCGGGGGATTCCGCTCAATGTGACGTTGATTTTCTCGATGCGGCAGTACGAAGCCGCGCGTGATGCGATTTGGCAAGGGGCGCAAAAACTCGATTCCTTGGATCGATTCAAAAGCGTTTACAGCATCTTTGTCTCGCGCGTGGATGTGTACACGCAGAAGCATGTTCCGAGTTTGTCGCTTGCCGCGCAAGGCCAAGTCGGAATTCTCAATGCCAAACAGCTTTGGAAGGCCAATCAACAATTTTGGGCCCAACATCCGACGCCGCTCAAACAGGAAATCGTGTTTGCCAGCACCGGTACGAAAAGCGCGAGCGACCCTCCTTGGAAATACGTGATCGCCTTGGCGGGCAGCGACATTCAAACCAATCCGCCAGCCACGAACGAGGCTGTGGCCAAGAGCGACATTCAGTTTGTGCGCACGGTCGATCAGTTTCCCCCCGAGAATGTGGTCAAGGAAATCACGACGATTGTGGACGTGAGAAAACTCGAGGAAACCTTGATGAGCGAGGGGATTCAGAAATTTGCCGATCCACAAAAGGCGTTGCTGGCTTTGATCGGCGAGAAGTCGGGGCAATTGGCGCGTTGAGCACATAGCTTCGAAGCTTGCTCTTCTACTCCCGTCATTCCCGCGCAGGCGGGAATCCAGTGGCCGATTCTGGATTCCCGCCTGCGCGGGAATGACAATTGAGCGCCGGTTCCCCCGCACCCCTTGATTGTGTTACGATTCAGGCAATTCCTTGGCCCGTTTGTTCACACTCGATAGGCGCACCTCTCATGGCCCTCGATCCTTACGCTCCTTGCCCCTGCGGCAGCGGTAAGAAACTGAAATTCTGTTGCAGCGATCTCGCGCCCGACATTGAAAAAGTCCAGCGGATGATCGCCGGTGAGCAGCCTCATGCGGCGCAGAAGCATGTCGAGTTCTTGTTGGAAAAGCAGCCGGATCGCGCCTCGCTCTTGGACTTGCAGGCCAACTTGCAACTGTCGCTGCATGAGTTTGAGTCGGCGCGGAAAACAATTGACCACTATTTGGCCAAGCACCCCAAGAATGCCGCGGCCCATGCTCAGCTTGCCGTGCTCCTGGCCGCGAGTGAAGCGGGCACTAGCGCCGTGGGGCCATTGCAGGATGCCCTCGAATTTCTCAATGACGACATGCCGCTACGGGTCTTCGAGGCGATTGGCGCGGTGGGTCATGCGCTGCTCATCGAAGGGGAACTCATCGCCGCGCGGGGACATTTGCTGTTGTACGCGGTAATTGCCCCCGAGGGAGATAATCTCGCCCTAGAACTGCTCTTGCGCATGAATCTGCAGGCTGGGTTGCCGCTCTTGATGCGCGAGTACTTGTTACTACAAGAAGCCCCGACCGACGCCGCTTGGAAGGTGGAGTTCGCTCCCGCGCTGAAAGCCTCGGGGCGGGGTCAATGGCGCGCGGCGGAAGGCATCTTCGCTTCGTTGCGTGGTAAAGTTGGTCCCGAGCCGGCAATTGTCTACAACTTGGCGCTTGTGCGGGGTTGGCTCGGCGACGTGCAGGGCTTTGCCGACGGGCTGCACGAATTCGCGCGGCTCGAAGTGTCCGAGTATCAGGCCGTGGAAGCCGAGGCGCTCGCTCAACTTGTGAATCCCAAGCTAGTTGACCCGCTGTTGGAAACGGTACGCCTCGCGTACGCCGTGACCGACGAAGACGCACTCGCCGAAAAATTTGCGGCCGACAAGCGGATTGAGGATTACCCGCTTGATCCGACAAAGCTTGAGGAAGATGCCGTCCGTCCGCGGAGCACGCACATTTTGCTCGACAAGGTGACACCTGCCGCAAGTCCCAATTTGAATCGCGACGAAATCCCCCGCGTGCTCGGTTTCTTGAGCCTCTACGGCAAACGCACTGATCGCGGGGCGCAGCTTGAGCTCACCACTGATCGCACCGAAGAGTTTGAGAAAGTCAAAGCGATTTTGGCAGAGATCGCGGGCGAAACGCTGGGCGAGCTGGTTGAGGAGGAAGTCGTCGCGGAGAAATCGCTGAGTGAAGATTCGCTCAGTTGGCGGTGGCGTTTGCCGCCGGGGACGCCGATTGACCAACGTCGGCTGCTCGTGGCCGAAGAGCGTCGCAGCGCGATACTCGACCGCTGGACCGCCAGTCCGCGCGCGGCACTTGGCGGCAAGAGTCCGCGAGAAGCCGTGGGGGATGCGAATCTGCGTATCGCCCTGCTGGCGAGTGCGCTCATTATCGAGCAAGCCGCTGTTGAACCGACTGAACTTGAACTTTTCGACAAGGTGCGCGAGCAACTGGAACTACCACCTGCAGAAACGATTGATCCCGCGAGCGTGGATGTCGCTCAAGTTTCCATCGTGCGCGTGCCGCATTTGGATTTGGCGAAATTGACGGACGCTCAACTGGAAAAACTGATCGAACGCTCAACGATGTTGGGAGCCAACTTGGCGACGCTGGTGGTGGCCGGGGAGTTGGTTTCTCGTCCGACCCATGACAAGGGTACCGATCTGACCACGGCGTTTCGCCAACTTGTGCGCGTGGAACCGGACTTGGCCAAGGCGCAAGAGTGGATCGCGCGGGCGCGGGAGTGGTCGCAAGGCAAGAATCGCTCGGTGGCCGAGTGGGTGCTGATGGGGTTGGAAATCGCGATCGAGCGGGGTGATTCTCCTCTCGCGCAGGAGTTGCTCGACGAGATTCGCACCAAGCATATCAACGAACCCGGCATGGCCGAGGCGACGTATCGCTTGCTTTATGCGGCGGGACTGATCGCGCCACGCGGCGGCCAGGCGGTTCCCACGCCGCTGGCGATGCCGGCCAGTCGCACCGAAGGCCCGCACGCGACAGCCAGTCGCAGCGGCTTGTGGACGCCCGGCGGCGAAACTGAGGAAGTAGCATCGGAAGGCAAATCCGCAATTTGGACACCGTAAAGAAATGTCATTCCGATCGCCCATAATAAAAAGGTTCTACAGGAATTTTAGTGGGGCAAAAGTGTTCCTGACGTTGCTTGATGCAGGAATTTTGTCTCTGTGGACGCCTCTGATATCCCGCAAGGGATTAAATCCTTTAGCCCAGGGTTGCTGCAAAATGAGTTCCACGAATTTTGTTGCTACCCTGGGTGAGCATTCACGAACATTCCTCGGCCGAGCAACAAGCGCTGTGTACAAAGGGCCTGTTGTCGAGGCCGAACTTCATCTGCGGTTTGATTTCGTCCTTGTCAGCGCTCCGCCGGAACCCGAGGCTTACCCTGCGGACGAGAAATTGTTTGGTTGCATTACCCAGGGTAAGAAAACACTCGCCAAGGCTCCTGTTTTCTAACCCTGGGCTGAAAGATGAAATCCCTGCGGGATATTTTCCTTGGCAATCCCACGTTTATCACGGAATCTACCCACTAAAATTCCTGAAAAAGCTAAATAATAGAACAGACTCAACATGTCTTTGCCTCACGACAAACAGCACCTCGCACGCGCGCTTGAATTGGCGGAGCGCGGGCGTGGTTGCGTGGAACCGAATCCGCTTGTCGGCTGCGTGATTGTTCTTGACGGGCAGGTTGTCGGCGAGGGTTGGCACGAGCAGTTTGGCGGGCCGCACGCGGAAATCAATGCCATGACGCAAGCGGGCGAGCAGAGCCGTGGCGCGGATTTGTATGTCACTCTCGAACCCTGTTGTCATCACGGCAAGACGCCTCCCTGCACCGATGCACTTATTCAAGCTGGGATTGCGCGGGTGATTGGCGGGTGCGAGGATCCCAATCCGCAAGTCGCTGGCCAGGGGATCGCGAAGTTGCGAGAAGCGGGCATCGTGGTTGAAGTGATGAAAGACCATGCCGCACGGAAGCTGATTGCCCCTTTCACGAAACGGATGACCGCCGGCCAGCCGTGGGTGATTGCCAAATGGGCGATGACGCTCGATGGCAAGATCGCCACGCATACGGGCGAGAGCCAGTGGATTTCCAGTGAGGCGAGTCGGGCTTTGGTCCATAAAATCCGTGGGCAAGTGGATGCCATTCTGGTTGGTCGGCAGACGGTGGAACGGGATGATCCGCTGTTGACGGCACGACCGCCGGGTCCACGGATTGCCACGCGAATAGTCCTCGACTCCGAGGCTTCGATTTCGCTGGAAAGCCAACTCGTGCGTAGTGCCGATCAGGCACCGCTCTTGATTGTGGCGAAAACAACCGCGGCTGTGGAGCGGATCAAACGGTTGCAAGACCGTGGCATTGAAGTTTTTCAATTACCACCGGTCCCTTGGCAAGCACAACTCGGGGCATTGCTTGCGGAACTTGGTTCGCGGGGGATGACCAACCTGCTAGTCGAGGGTGGGTCGCTGGTGTTGGGAGCCTTTGCCGATATCCAGGCGATTGACGAAGTTCACACGTTCATCGCGCCCAAATTCGTGGGGGGCAAGGATGCGCTTTCGCCGATGGGGGGCGAAGGTTTGGCCGACATGGCGACGGCACTCAACTTGGTGGATGTCACCATCCACGAGCTTGGTGGCGACGTGCATGTGCATGGGTTCGTCGCCAAAGCAGGCGAGCCAACAGCCTAAGCGCCTGGAGTTCTCACGCAGAGGCGCTGGGGTCGCGGAGGAATTTGGCCAGTCTAAGGCACTCAGCAAGTTGCCTGTATTTTCCATGGTTAGGGTTTCGTGGTAGAATGGGATTATGGCCACTGACATTTCTAACCCTTCGCTTGCCGATGCCACAGACTCCGGACGCATCGTATTGACGCCGGGGACTTGCGGTGGGAAGCCTCGCATCGCTGGTTCGCGGATTCGCGTACAGGATATCTATTGGTGGCATGAGGTCGAAGGAAAAAGTGCGGACGAGATCGTTACCTCGTTCCCACAACTCTCCATGGCGGATGTTTATGCGGCCCTCTCTTTTTTTTGGTCCCATCGCGATGAGATGCTAGCCGAGTTCCATCAAGAGCGATTGGAATACGAAGAGCTTAATCGCACCCAGCCCTCACTCGTGACGGAAAAACTCAAAGTCATCGGCCAGTTGAATGTCACGGACGATTCGGTTTCATCTTGATGAGCATGTGGATTCCGCGATCGCCGATGGTCTGCGGCGGCGTGGGATCAATGTCACGACCACGGCTGAAGCGAATCTTTTGGGGGCTGCCGATCCGGAGCAACTCGCTTTTGCAGTTCTAGAAACGCGAGTTCTCGTGACGTTCGATAAAGATTTTTTGGCTACCACCGGTCGAAATGAGCATCATTTTGGGGTAGCTTATCGATTTCAGGGCAACTCAAATATCGGTCAGGTGATTCGTGGTCTGGAACTCATTTGGGAGTTACTTGAATCTGAGGAGATGCGTGATCGGGTAGAATATTTGTAATCAGCTTCGGGTGTTGTTTCACGCGGAAAAGCCGAGGCCGAGGAGGATTTGTATAATGAACGAAGTTTATTTTGCATGTCCCAATTGTCGTTTCTACATCGACGCGGGCTACCGTTGGGCGTACTGGCTGTTGGAAGAACCCGGTATTGTGCAGCGTGGTGAAGGCGTCGATGTTGAAGTGGTGTTCTCCTGTGACGAATATTGGTATCCGCCAGCGGAAGAGTGTTCTGAATGGCTGTGCGAAAAAATTCTACCAAGTGTACGAAAGTTTCTCGAAGAGCATCGATCCCATGGTATCGTCTACATCGAAGAGGAACATATTCTGGCAGAACAATCGATTCAATATAATTGGTCTAAATTGGAGTAATAGAGGCCATCAACCGTCTTAGCTTTTGTACACCCGGCTTTGCTTCACCGCCTGCTGAAGCAGGCTCGCCGCGCCCTTCACTCGCCCCAAATTGTTGCCACCACTTTTCTTTTGCCTCCGTGGTTGCGGTGTTCGCATAAGTAAATTCCTTGCCAGGTGCCGAGGTTGAGCTGGCCGTTGGTGATGGGGATGGATTGCGCGCAGCCGATCATTGATGCCTTCACATGCGCGGGCATGTCGTCGGGGCCTTCGCAGGTGTGGCGGTGGGGGAAGGATTCGGGCGCGAGCGCGCTGAAGCTGCTTTCGAGATCGAGCGGCACGTCGGCGTCAGCGTTTTCGTTGATCGTGAGCGCGGCCGAGGTGTGTTTTAAGAACAAGTGCAGCAGGCCGACTTTGATGTCCGCAATTTCTGGCAGCGCGGCCACAATCTCGCGGGTGATCAGATGAAAACCGCGGGGCTGGGCTTTGAGTTCGATTTCGCGTTGGATCCAGGGCATAATCGGTAATCTGAATGGCGGGATGAATAGTATTTGCGAGGTGAATTCTAGCAATTTGGGGATGTTAAGATTTTTCCTGTGAAAAGAAATGTCCAGTTGGTGGGCTCGGGGCGAGCGTTTTTGACCCCAGGATTGCCATCTTTGGGCTTTTAATTCGGGGAAATTGCCGCTCGGGGTAACCCACATGCTACATCTTTCCAAAAGTTCCCTCATTGGGGCTGGGAATTGTCAAGACGTGTTAAGAAAAAACTTGACATGGTTAATCCTGTAGCAATAATCTCTTACTTGAACATTAACAGTTCAGAGACAGCCGGTGGAAGTAACAGCCGGCAGCGATTTCCGTGGTTTAGATCCCTCTCACCGCAAGTTGGTCAGTTCAAGCACCTTCCGAGTGGCTTGCCCCGCCGGACACCAACTTTTGCTAGCTGACGGAGTTTGTTATGCCCGACCCAAAATTGAAGAACGTGTTTGAAGCCATCCTGAAGTATGGCCATGACGAGGATTTTGCTCCCCGCACCGACGACCAATTCAAGAGCACGCAAGCTCCCGCGGGATCGCGCGAGAAGTTGGAAGTGCTGGCCGAGCGGATCCGCATGGGCCATCCCTTGTGGCATAACGATGACCGCGCTGACTACAGTGGTCTCACCGGCGCGGTGCGCCCGCGTGATTGATCGCTGAATAAAGAGAAATTCTCTGAGGCCGCCGGGCTTGGGTCCGGCGGCCTTTTTTATTGCTGTGCGATTGCCTGGGGGAAGAGAGTTGCGAGAAGGCGCCGCGTTGGGGGAGGGCTGGGTCGCGGCTGGACCCGGTTTGGGGCGTGTCACCTAGAATTGGTTGCTGAAGCAATCAGTCCGCGTGACGTTACATCAACCTGCGGCGGGGAGGCTGGCTAGGTCGGCTTCGATTTCGAGCATAACGCTTTCAGTTTTATCGAAGGCTTCCAGTTCGTCACGCAGAACCAGCATCTCCTTGGGGGCTTGGATACCGAGCCGCACCTTGTCGCCGCCGATGCGGACCACCGTGATGACGATGGAATCTCCGAGACGAATCCGTTCCGCTTCTTTTCTTGAGAGTACTAACATTTGAGACCTCCTTGTTTTTGCCCCGCGAGGGACGATGTGTACTTATGTATAGTAAATGGATCAGAGCGAATTGGCAATCCCGCTACTCCGCACTTTTCCGACAAAAATCTGTTTGTTGCTAGCAATCAGGCTCGGGACGAGCCTGGCTAACAAATTTGCTGGGGAAGTTCGGGGGCTTCGACCAGTTTGGTTTTTTGCACCCGTTCGCCCCGTGATCCGTAAAACAGAATCGAGTTGGAGTCTGTTTCCCAGATCGCTGAGAGTCTGACGGCACGCGGGCCATACAGGCAAAAGTACACCCCGCAGGGTCGGCCGGCTCGCGTGAGCTGTCGGACAATCAGTTGGCAACAATCAATTTTCAATAATTCCAATTGGCTTAAGGTTTCGAGGACGTAACAGCGAATCTGCTCAAAGTTATGAATGCGTTCGTGGCGCTCCAGCATTTGAGTTTGTTCACCTCCAATGAAGGGCAGGATGATTGGATAAACGTAACTGTTCCGTAGACTGGTAATTCTGGGCAATATGGCGACACTGTAATTTATCGGCAAGATGTGCCGGATACTAAAGATGGAATGCTAGCGCTGGCCAAACGGAATTTTCGCGGAATGGTTCAAGAGAAGAGCTGCTAGCAAGTGCGGGCAAGACCCAGGGATTGCCATCCGTGGGCTTTTAGAAGATCCCTGAGCCGAAGGAGTCCCCTTTTTCGAGGGGTGGGGCATTATGGGGAGTTGTTCCGCTCGACTTGGCCTGGGACTCATGCGGGGCGGAGCGCTGGTGGGCCCGATCCACGCGGGAGCGTTGGGGACCATTCTCGCCGGGTTCGTCCAAGTAGTCGATGTCGACGTCGTCGTACCGCGATACATAACCGGGCTGCTTCGAGCGGTCGAGTTCGTCGTAAAACTCGTTGATGACGTGCTCCTGAATCATCTCGCGGCACTGGGAATTAATCGGGTGGGCGATGTCGGCATAGAGCTTGGCCCGGCCGTCGGCATCGAGTGGCATGCGATCTTGCGACAAGCCAGCCCCGCATTGGTTGCAATACTGGGCACGCAAGTGATTTTTCATTCCGCACCGCGCGCAGTGGGCCGTCAACTTGCGGCTCGGCATGGCGACGAAGGGGCCGTTCGAGCCGTCGATGATTTTCAGATCGCGCACCACGAAGCAGTTATCAAAGGTGATCGAGCAAAACGCCTTGAGGCGTTCGCCGGGATCTTCCATGAGTTTGATTCGCACCTCGGTAATATCCACGGTAAGTCTCCTTGCGAGGTGAAACGCCTTACCAGCCGCTGGAAGTTGCCAGCACAGTTCCCAAATTTTGTGCGGAAAGCTGCCGAGCAATCCGCCGTGCCTGCGTGGCCGAACGCGCGATTCCCACGAGGGTGGAACCGCTGCCGGTCATGAGTTGTCCCCAGCAGCCCGCCTGCGCGAGGGCCGTTTTAATCGGGAGGATTTCCGGAGCCAAACGAGCTGCCGCAGCCTCCAAACGATTCGTCATCCATGCGCAAGCCGCGCCGATGGCACCGCGGTTAAGTGCCGCGATCAGTTTCTGCATTTGCGTCGCTGATTTTTCAGCACGTGCGGCCGAGGGGAGTTCTTGCTCGCCCAGCTCCGCAAAGACGCGTGGCGTCGACAAACCAAAAGCGGGCTTCACGACCACGAAATGCAATTTCGGCAAGCCGCCGAGAGATTCGACCCGTTCGCCACGACCCCGGCAGACGGCGGGGCCTGTGTTCAAAAAGTAGGGTACGTCGCTGCCCAATTCGGCGGCGAGTTCAGCGAGTTCTGGGCTTGTGAGGCCAGCTTGCCACGCTTGGTTGGCGAGGAGCAAGGTCGCGGCGGCATCGCTGCTCCCGCCCCCCAGGCCGGCTTCGGTGGGGATCCGCTTGACGAGTTGGAAGCGACCGTGAGCTTGGATGCCGATTTTGGCGGCCACGAGCTGGGCGGCTCGCAGAACCAGATTGTCGTTTTGGTCGAACGCGGACAAAGAATTGGGCGTTGAATTTTGCTGGAGAACCGTCAGCGAACAGCCTGTTGCTACGGGTGACCAGGACAACTGGTCGTAGATTCGCACCGGCACCAGGAGGGTTTCCAATTCGTGGAAACCGTCGGTGCGTTTGCCCAGGACTTCGAGGTACAGGTTTAGCTTAGCCGGAGCTGTGATCTCCCAAGCGGTGCCAACCTTACGGGGAACCATGGTGCACGTCCAGAATCGATATCAGCAGAAGCTGCCGGCCAAGCCCACTGCCGGGCGAAAAGGCAACTTATGAATTCCGATCTATCGCTTGCGGCAACGGGTGCCGCACCTTGCGTATCAGGATCAATGCGTTCGGTCAGGTATAATAAATGTTCGTCATTCCCGCCTGCGCGGGAATGACATTGTACGATACGAAAATAAGAGTCGTTATGATGCTTAACTTCAACTGCCAGCAAATTTTAAGGCGATTGGCGGCTCAGGTCAACGGAAGTCTGGCACGAAATTGGGGTGAATCGCTCGCCCGCAGCCAATCGGCGGCGAGAACTTCTAATTAGGAGACATGCGCAGCGTCTGCGGCTCAGCGGAGGAGCGCGCTGGCCACGGAGCGCAATTCGCTTTGGATTTCGTCAACCGGCCGCTCGGCGTTGATGATGTGGACGGAACTTCCCATCACGGCGGCTTCGGCCAGAAAACCCTGGCGGAGACGCATCCGGTAGTCGTCGCCCCGTTGCTCGATGCGGTCGAGATTGTCGCCCATCCGCTCGCGGGCCTTGGCGGGGGGCATATCCAGCAGAAAGACACAGTCGGGCATGAGGCCGCCGGTGGCAACCCGCCCGACAGCGCGGATTTCTGCGATGTCGACTCCCCCCGCGTACCCCTGGTAAACGATATTGGCGAGCAGAAAACGATCAGAAATCACGATTTTCCCCGCGTCCGTGGCAGGCCGAATCACTTCCTGCACCAATTGTGCCCGGGCGGCCATGTAGAGCAGCATCTCGCTGCGTGGCGAAATCAATGTCGTTTCATCACTGTGCAAGACAATTTCGCGGAGCCGCTCCCCCAGCGGCGTGCTGCCGGGGTCTCGGCAGGTGACGACTTCGTGACCCGCAGCGGCAAGCCATTCGTTAAACAGCGTCATCTGCGTGGTTTTGCCGACGCCATCGATACCGTCGAAGGAAAAAAACATGGCGAGATTCTTGGCGCATGGTGGAGAATAGGTGTGTGCCTGTTGTACACCATCGACCGGTGGGGTGGGTAGGTGCGGTCGGGCTGGACCGGCAAATGGGGTGCCACTGTTGGCTTGCCCAACAGTGGACATCTTGTACCCGCTTTGCACTGCTGGGCAAGCCAGCAGTGGCACCCAAATGGAGTAGCTATTTCATGCTCGGATCGGCTTGAGCGCCCGGTACGCCGCGCGTGGTGGAGTCGATCCACTGCGAGAATTCTTGACGATGTGGGTTGCGGAAGGGATTTTCCGGCGCTGTGACGGCCGTTGTTGGAGACGTGTTGGTTGGTGCCACAGGCGCGGGCGGAGCCACGGTGACCGTGGATGGTGCCGCTGGTTCTACAAACCCGGCTTGAGTGACGGGTGCCACTTCCGTGGGTAGCGCCGGCAACTGCTCGAAGCCGTACGAAAAATCGTTCTCGGCCACCGGCAAGTTTGCCAAGTCGATACCTTGGATGTTCGCTTCCAATTCGCCCCTGGTGGGATCGATTGGACCCTCGGTTGGCTGGGGAATGGGCATGGCTTCGAGGGAATCGTCAATTTCTGTAACGGGCGTGGGGGGTGCCACGGTTTCGTAGCCGCTGCTAGGCATTTCGATAAATTGCCCCACCGGGCCGCGGCTGATCACGTTCGGACGCGAATAGCCATAGTCGATGAACGTGCTGGCGTCGCGTTGCCGCGCGCGACGCAGGGCGTCGAACGAGGCCTTGCCTGGCCAGGGGCCTTCCGCCAGATACACGCCGTTGTATTCCAGCAGCGAGCCTTTGCGGAAGTGAACACGCATGATCGCGCGGTTGTAGTCGACGAGCGAACGATAATAGGCACTTTCCGCTTCCGCCCGGCGGCGCTGGGCGTCGAGCAACAGGTCGATGGGCACGCGGCCCGATTCGTAGACCGTGCGGACGGCGTCCACTTCGTCCTGGCTGGCGACGCGGCGATTGAAATTGGTTTGGGTGTTTTGAAAGTTGAAGTCGATGTCACGGATCGCGTCGGTGAGCTGATGCGAAATTTCAAGTTCCAGGTCTTCCAGAACGGCGCGGTCACGAGCCAAGAGCAATTGATGATGCCGCACACCGGCCAAGGCGCGGCGGAAGCCGATGGGCATCGAGAATTGCACGCCCAACTGCCACTCTTGAAAATCGCCGCTTTCCAGCACGTCGAACGCACTCGAACCTGGTTGGAAGGCAGCGATTCCGTCGGGGCTGCCAATGAGGTCTTCGCCCGCCCCGAGCCAGCGATAGGTGCCCCCCGCGTCGAGCCGGGGGAGCAGGTTGTTCTTGGTGGCGATCAGTTCCAGTTCGCGACGTTTGACTTGCCATTTTTGATTGCGAATTTCCGTGCGGCGCGTGATGGCTTCGAGATGCGAACTGGTCCAGTCGAAGTCGATTTGGGCCGTGGTCGGTTCGTCGATCGGACGAATCAGTCGGCCATCGGTGGCCGCCAAACCCATCAGGTAGCGTAAGCGATTTTCCACGCGGAACAGATTCGTAAAGGCGGATTCCACTTGCGAGCGGAACAGGAAATACTGCGAGCGGGCTTGGGCTTCCTTGTCGGCTTCGCCGCCTTGGGTGCCGACCCCCTTGAGAGCTTTGACTTTCCGCCAAGTTTCCAACGCGCTGTCACGGCCGATCTTGCGGGCATCGAGATCGCGGTAGGCGAAGTAGAGTTCCCAATAGGTGTCTTCGATGTCGCGCATCACATTGCGGACCCCTTCCTCGAAGTCGGCGAGGGCAATGTCGTGGCGAATGCGGGCAATGATCACGCCGTCGATTTGATTGACGGCCCCACCGGCGGCTTGCTGAAACGAGAGTGGACCAGCGATGCGGTTGTATTGCGTGCCCGCACCTTGCAGCAAGGGTTGGCTGAACGAGGCTTCAAAGTTGGTGAACCAGTCACCGGCGGTGATGCGGCTGGCATTATTGTTGAAGTCGTAGTTGGTGTTATTGCGGAAGGTGAATGTGCTGCCGTTGGCCGCGATTTTGTTGATGCCCATGCTGTAGACGCCCAAATCTTGAACGAGCACGGGGTTGAACAACTGCGCAAAATTGAAGTTCTGCGGACGGTCATTTTTCGACCACGTCGCGCTGGCATCGAGCGTGGCATCGAATTCCGAGAGGGCGGCTTCAACGCCGGTGCCGCTGAACGAGCTGCCCGTGCCGGTGCCGTTGCCACTTTCCACGATAGCCGGATCGTAGGTGGTGACCGCGGTGAGCGCCCCTTGTTGTAAACCTTCGGGGGTCGAGAGCGCAATGTTGCTGCCGATGTCGCTGATGCGGCCGCCAAGTTGGCGGACCACCTTGCTGTTGGTGAGCATGATGCGCGTGGCTTCTTCGAGGGTGAGATCCCACACGTCAAAGTTATCGGAGTTGCTCAGCGACAGAGGGGCTTGAGCGCCCACCACTTCTTCGAGCGGCGGAGCATCGACGTCGGGATATTCGATGTCGGTGGCTACGTTGAGATAGTGCGAAAGATCGCCCTTGCCCAAGATGTTGCCATCCTCGGCAAAGAAGAAGGGCTGTGTCGGCTGGCACCCACTCAAGAGTGTCAACGCACACAGACCTAGCGATATTGTGGCTCGGATTTGCCGCTTCATGTTGCGTGTTCCTACTTCGCTTGGCGACTGCCGGCTATTTCGCTAGCAGCTTGCACTCGCCACAGGGCGTGCGCGCAGCGGCTTTCGATGTAGACAGTACAACCGTTATCGACGGCCTAACCGTTAAACTTTGACATTCCTTGGCGAAGAATTGCCGCAGGGGAGCTAGCAGGCGTTACGTCATTCCCGCGCAGGCGGGAAACCAGCGGCAGAAGAACAAGGCCTGGGTTCCCGCCTGCGCGGGAAAGACGGGCGAATGTCTACTCTGCTAGAGATTCATGCCGGAGAAGCCGGCAAGATCGATAGCATGGTCTTTATTCTGGCCGGCGGCGATGAAGCGGTCGAACTCGATGGCGACGGCTTTTTCGACCCGCTGCTTGAACCAGGCAAGCACTTCAGCGGGGAGGCCACCGCAGGTTTCGCTTGCTAGCGTGATGTCGAGTTCGACCTGCTCGGTAAGCATGTCGCTCGCATCGGTGTGGACCAGGCCCTCGAATTCAAAGCGGACCATGCCCTCGATCTCGCTGTTGGCGAGCCGAAACACGCAACGGGCATCGTAGAGAAAATACGCGCGCTCGGGGCCATATTTTTCGAGGGCGGCAACCAAGTGCTCGTAACGCCTACGAAAGACGGGCGACGCATCGAGCGGGGCGTCCAAGCGGCCCACGGCCCGCAACGGCAGACAATCGAAGGTGATCTCGACAACAGGTTCCACGGGAAAAGTCCTACGAATCGTGTCATTCCCGCGCAGGCGGGAATCCAGTGGGCAAAAGCAAAAAGCCTGGGTTCCCGCCTGCGCGGGAATGACTATGGAAAGCTGCGCCAGCTTACGGCACGCGATAACCGACCGTCAACCAGCCCTTGTCGCAGTCGAGTTGCGTGAGCACGAGCGTAAGCTTGTCGTCACCCTGTTGGGGGAGCCTCACCGCCGGGAGGGGAATCTCTTTGGGAAAGCCTTGGCCCGCGGCGGCGCGCTTGTTGAGATTCTTGGCAATGTTGTTGCGAATCCCCACTTGCTCGCCGGTGAGGCGTTCGTCCCAGCGGGGGTCGAAGCCGGTCGGAAAGACTTCGATGTCACCCTCGCGTTCGAGCACGACTTCGTTGCCATCTTGAATCAGGCGATAGGTCACGAGGAAGTCCCAATTTTCGAGTAGCTTCTCATCGTCAATATTCCCTTGAAGTTCAGCCAGTCGCATGCGAATCACGAGCTTCTGATCTCTAAAACTCACGCTGGCCGGGGCTTCCGTGTTGAGCTTGAAACGCCAGGGACGAAATTCTTGCTGCTTCTCGGCTGGCCCTGGTGCGGGAGTGGGAACAATCACCACCTCCATGTGTGGCGGTTGGTCATCCTCGGCGGCTTCCTTGGGTGTCTTGGTGCTGAGTTCGCGAAGCCATGTGGGCACATCCCCTTCCAGTCGCGGCGGCTGATCGGCGCTGTCTTGCCGCAGACTTGCTCCTCCCAAGAGCGTGGGCAGAAAGTTATTTACGGCGGTTTCGTGAATTTGCACGGTCACGTCGTTGGCGGCAAGCCGCTGCGGTGGTTTGCTATCGGTGGCGATTTGGCGATGCGAGGCCAACTTCAGCCGCGAATGAATCCCTTCCCTGTCGGAAGCGAGCACAATCGGGTCGGTGAGCAGCGCGATGCGCTTCAAGGGGTACCGCAGCTTTTCATTGTAAGTCACGCGGCCATTTGTGAGTGCCGTCACGACTTGATCGTCGAAGCCCTCGCCGACTTTGCGCTCGGCATGTCGCGAAGCGATTCGCTCGCTTTGGGATTTGCTCTCGCGGACCTTTTTCCAGGCGATTTTCTCGATGATGCGCTTGCCAAGCCGTCCCCCCGTTTTTTGCACGGAGTGAATCCGCGTGCGGGTCTGGGCATCGACCGTGAGGCCCGCCGTGGTGAATTGGTCATCGCTAATCAAGAGTCGTTTGCTGGCCCAATAGTCGGTGGTGCCGGTGGCACGAACTTGGACCGGTTTTTTGAAACCGACCGTGCGCGAGTGAATCACGCCCGTGAGGAACATGTCGAGTTGGATTTTCTCGGGCGATTCGAGCGGCTGAAAAGTCACGTGGCCGTTGGTAATGGCCGTGCCGCGAATCGTGGCACCGAGAATACAATCGCGCACTGGACGAATTTGGCACACGGGCCCGGAAAGTTCGTTGAGCGCGTCGGTGGTGACATCGGTCAAGATGTTGGGCTGTGAATAGCTGGCCCGCACGACCTTGGCCATCTCGGGGGCTTCGCCGAGAAATTCGATCGTGCCGAGCGTTGTGCCGATTTGGCGAGTGGTTTCCATCGTGGGTTCTTCCGCGTGGCGGCGGAGTTGTTCGTCGAGTCCCTTGGCAAACGAAGCGAAGATTGGGACCGTGTCGCGGCGTGCCGCCAGCGCATGCCAGAACGCGATGTCGCGATATTTATCAATGGCCGCCGCGGTGCGCGTGAAGACGGGGAGTTCCAAGCCGGCATGATTCGAGCGGAAGCGCCTGAGCACATGGACCAAGTTTTCGAGGCTCGCGCGATCCACCTTGGCATCGTCGGCAAGTTGTGGTTCCAGAAGTTCCCACTTCAAATAGCGCTTCCACTCGCGTTCGAGTTTCGCGTCGCGGCGGAGGGCCTTTTCGAGGGCCCGCGCGCTCGTGACAAACTCTTGGCGATGGGGGGCGAGGCGTTCGTCGGTGATCGGTTTGTGGTTGCCGGCCGCGGAAGTAAACTCGGGAACTTCCGCAGTGGCGGGGGTTGGCTCTTGCGCGTAAGTATTGGGGCAGCAAAGTACCGCGATCAGCGCCAAGCCTTTGACGCATGTTGGGGTGTTATGAAACACGACGTCGTCCTCGTCGATTGAGTGAAAGCGGGTGCGAATTGCGGAGACCAGGAAATGCTGGAATGGGTAACCTAGTCAATTGGCAAATCAAATGCCGCCTAGTTCCCCCAGTCATCAGCTTTTCACAATTATAGTGCACCCAGTTTGACTGTCCTACGCCGATTGTCCAGCCCGTGCGGTCTTTTCCCAACTTTTCATGCTGCAAAAAAGCAACAATTGAGACGTAGGCCGGAACGAGTTGTACGAGTTCCGGCAAGATTAGCTGGAAGAGTTTGGTCATGCCGGAACTCGCATTACTCGTTCCGGCCTACAACCTCCCCCTGGGAATGACGGCTTGATTACCGGCCTTTGCGGAGAAGATCAAAATACTCCTTGGCGTGTTCGCGGCGGGATTTGGGAAGCTGGTCGATCACTTGCGGATCGGCGGGGGTGGTGCCCTCGGCAGCCATTTCGGTTTGAATCGCGGCGGAGACTTGCCCGCGCATGTTGGGGCCGTCGGCTTCGCCGGCGACGATGGCCGCGCCGTGGCCCGTTTGTTGCTTCACGCGCGAATCGCGGAACTTGGCGTCGATGTCGTTGTCGTCACGCTCTCCCCACCCGGTGCCCTTGCCGATGCCATCGCCGCCCGGTTTGTTGGCTTGTTTGTTGGACATGCCCGACATGCTAGCTTGGCAGCTTTCGCCCGAACATTCCTGACTGGCCATCGCTTCCTTAGCGGATTGCATCTCGGCCATCGCGGCGTCGAGCATTTCGCCTTCTTTCATGTCTTGATCGAGGGCTTCCATGTCCTGCGCCATTTGTTCGATTGCTTCGGCGGCTTTCTGCGTGTCGCCCTTTTGCATGGCTTGCTGGGCCGCGCCCATTTTGGAAGCCAGTTGGTTGAGCTTGTCCATTTGGCTCTGCTGGGCCTGCATCTGATCGAGCTTCTGTTGCAGTTCCCCCGCCTTGGCCGTGTTGCCTTGCTCTTGTTGTTTTTGAATTTGCTTTTTCAACTCATCCATCGATTGATCGCGGGCCTGGGCCGCCTCGGCGAGTTTTTCTTGCAGCTTTTTGAGTTGCTCTTCGAGGGCTTTTTTCTGTTCTTCGCTGAGCTTACCCTGCTTGAGTTGGTCTTTAAGCTTCTGCAATTCTTCTTGGGCCTTTTGCCAGTCGCCGTTCTTCATCGCCTCGGCCATCTTCTCGGCGGGGCCTTGGTTGAGCTTGTCGAGATTGGCCAACTGCTTCTGCATTGCCTGCTTGTTGCCCACTTCGCTGCGACGTTTTTCAAGTTGCTTGGCGAGGTCGTTCAGCTTGACGAGCGATTTTTTCTGGCTGGCTTCGGGATTCTTGCGGAGCTTTTCGGTTTCCTTTTCGAGTTGCTCGAATAAACCGGCGGCTTCCTTAAGGCCCTTCTCGGCGGCTTGCTTTTTGCGCTCGATGAGTCGCTTCTTCAAATACTTGCTAACATTTTCGCGTTGTTCTTTGGCATGTTCGGCAGCGTGGGGATCGATATTGCCGGGGGCCGTTTGGTTTTGCATGAAACTCAGCAGCACAAACGCGAGGCCCGTGGTGAGCACGGGGAGCCACTTGCGGCGAGGCAGGGTAATGCCGAACCGCGAGCCGACTTCGACCCGTGCGATGGCCCTTGCCGCGTCGCTGAGAAGGGCTTGACCCGCGGGCGTGGCCGCATCGTCTGGCGTTAGGGCCAAACTGCTCGACACGCGTTCGCGGAGATCAAAGCGGCTATCGAGTTCCACGGCGGCGTCGAGCGTGCTCATGCCGCGCGCGAGAGTCCAAGCCAGGGCGGCGACGAATCCTGAAACAAGACCACCACCGGCACTGAGCATTGTCCAGTTGTCAGGAAGTCCAGAAATGACGAAGAGCTTGGGCAAACCCATCGCCACGACGGCAATGGCGAGTGTGACGAACAGGCAGGTAAGGGCACGATTCAGGAACAACTCTAGCCACAAACGGCGTCGGGCGCGAGAAACTTGGGCAAGGATCTGATCCATGGCGGCCTCGAAATGAATTGGTTTGAGTCGTACTTCATATTCTATCGCTTGTGAAGGGGCGAGTCACGCTGGGCTGAAAACCGCAATTAAAGTCGGTTCTCTTTTACGGTAAGATAGAGGAGAGACGATAGTTATGTTTTTTCCCGGACCGGCGTTGCGGTCCGGCTACGAATTAAAGAAAACGACCATGGCTGATAAGCACCTCCCAACTCATGCCGAGCGATCTAATGCCGACGTAGTGCTTTACGACGGGCATTGCCGATTTTGCACCGAGGGGGTGAAAAGCCTGTTGTTCTGGGATTGTCAGGGGAAGCTTGCTTATCTCTCGCTGCATGACGCGGAGGTGAAGCGCCGCTGGCCCGACATTTCGCACGAGCGGCTCATGCAAGAGATGTGCATCATCGATCACGGCGGGAATCGCTACTGGGGGCCGGAAGCGGTGCGCTATCTCACGCGCCGCTTGCGACGGCTCTGGTGGGCGGCACCGTTTGCTTTTTTCCCAGGGAGCATGTTGCTCTGGCGACCGCTCTATCGACTCGTGGCGAAGAACCGCTACCGCTTTCGTGGCAAGATGTGCGACGAAGGGGGCACATGCAGTTTGCATCGCTAATTTCTTCGGCATCGGGTGTAGGGTATACTTAATTCTAATGTTTCGCATGGGGGGTTATCTAAGGTTCGAGGTGAGCTATGAAAAAAGTAACAATGTTGGAATTTCGTCGAGACACGGAAGCCATCATCCGCAAAGTGCAACAGGGTAAGGGCATGGTCCTGACTTATCGCGGAAAGCCGGTGTTGCGGTTGGAACCGATTCAGTCGAATGGTGTCCAAAAAGAAAAGAGCAGTAAAACGTTGCTTGATTTATGCGAGTTAGGTGAACGACTTGTTCCGCCCGGTCCACAAATTGCCTTGACCAATGATGAGATCGACAGGTTAGTCTATGGCCTCTGAAATCTTCATCGACTCAGGGGCATTTTATGCCATGCTTGACCCGAACGAGCATTGGCATAAAGAAGTAAAGAGACAAATAGAAAGCCTGATCGGTGAAAAGGCTCGCTTTGTCACGTCGGATTATGTGCTCGACGAAACAATAACTCTTTTACAGTCGCGAGGTCTGTCATATTTAGTCGAGCATTGGATCGAAGATGTTATATTTGGAAATTCATGCGAGATTGTTTGGATGGATCGGCAGAAATTCGATGTAGTGCGTCAATTCTTTACAAAACATTCCGACAAGCAATGGTCGTTTACGGACTGTTTTAGCTTTTGCGTGATGAAGGAACGCAAGATTCGGCGGGCGCTCGCGGCAGATAAGCATTTCAAACAAGCTGGATTTCAGTTATTGCTCAACGACTAATTGAACCCATGTTCCCGTGCGGGGAAATCGCCACTGCGCACGTCGTCGCGAAAGTTGCGGAGCGCGTTCGTGACGGTCGTTTGCAGGTCGGCGTATTGCTTCACAAACTTCGGCATGTAATCGCTTTGCAGGCCGAGGATGTCGTGCAGCACAAGCACTTGGCCATCGCAGGCGGGTCCCGCACCGATGCCGATGGTGGGGATCACCACTTTCTCGGTGATCCGAGCAGCGATCTCCGACGGGATACATTCGAGCACTATGGCAAAGGCACCGGCTTCGGCGGCCGCGCGGGCATCGTGGAGTAAGGCCGCTTCGTCGCGCTGCACACGATAGCCGCCGAGTTGGTGCACGCTTTGCGGACGCAGGCCGCAATGAGCCATCACGGGGATCCCTGCCGAGACGAGGGCGTTGATCGTGTCGGCTTGATCGGCGCCCCCTTCAAGCTTAACGGCTTGGCAACGCGCTTCCTTGAGAATGCGACCGGCATTCTCGATGGCTTTGTGCGTGCCGAGATGATAGCTGGGGAACGGCATGTCGACGATCACGAGTGCGCGTTCGACCGCGCGGCCGACCATTTCGGCGTGATAGATCATCTCGTCGAGGGTGACGGGGAGCGTGTTGTCGTGGCCCTGCACGACCATCGACATGCTGTCGCCCACGAGCACCGCCTCGACGCCGGACTGGTCCACCAGCCGAGCGAAGGGAAAATCGTAGGCCGTCACCATCGTGATCTTCTGGCCCGAACCTTTGAGCGCGGCAAACTTGGGAACCGTCATGCGGCTCGGTCGGCGATTGGGTTTGTCGCTGGGGACGGGTTTCTCGGTTGGATCGTTTTTCGCCATAAATGCAGGCTAACTCACGAGAGAAGCGTAGGATAGGGGCCATTCCCTGGGAGTGACCACGCTGCCAGAATAAGGTTCATGTCTGTCAGTGAATTCTCGCCGAGTCAGTTGTCCACGCCTACCGGTGCCGTGAATGTGGCCGAGCGGCTCACGCGGATTGCCGAGCAAATGCCGGCGGCGGTGGCGGTGGCTTGTCCCGGCCACGGCGACGTTGCTGGTCAGCACAGCTACGCAACTTGCACCTTCGCCGAAATGGAGCGCGATGCCACGGTCTTGGCTCGCGGGTTGGTCGATCTGGGCGTCACGCCCGGGATGCGGCTGGTGCTGCTCGTGAAGCCGGGGATCGAGTTTGTGAAGCTCGTGTTCGCTCTGTTGCGGTCGGGAGCGACGACGGTGCTAATTGACCCCGGCATGGGGAAACGGCATTTGGTGAATTGCTTGGCGGCGGTCGAGCCGGAAGGGCTTGTCGCGATCAGTCCGGCACAGGCCGTCCGGACGATTTTGCGCCGACGATTTCCGCGGGCCAAGCTGAACGTGACGGTGGGGCGACGGTGGTTCTGGGGCGGCACGACTTACCGGAAGTTACTCGTTGCGGGGCAGCATTCGGCCGCGCGTTTGCCGATCACCAAAGCCAACGATCCGGCGGCGATCATTTTCACGAGTGGCAGCACGGGCCCACCCAAGGGGGTGCTCTACACGCATCAAATGTTTGAAACACAGGTCGCCGAGATTCAGCGCGAATACGACTTGCAACCCGGTGGCGCGGACCTCGCTTGCTTTGCCTTGTTTGGGTTGTTCAATTCGGCGCTGGGGATCACCACTGTGTTTCCGCGGATGGATTTTTCGCGCCCCGCGGCAGCGAACCCGCGCAAGCTGTTGGAGGCGGCGAGCGATTGGCAGGTGACGCAGGCGTTTGCCTCGCCGGCAGTGTGGAACAAGCTGAGCCAGTATTGCGTGGAACAGGGCGAGCAGATTCCGACCTTGCGGAAGATTTTTTCTTGTGGCGCACCGGTGTCGGCGGAGATTTTGCGGCGCACGCTGGCCTGCTGCGATGCGTTTGCCGAGATGCACACGCCTTACGGCGCGACGGAGAGCTTGCCGGTGGCGACGATTGCCGCGAGCGAAGTTTTGGGCGAAACCGCGAGCGAGACGGCCTGCGGAAAGGGAGTTTGTGTCGGTCGGAAGTTTGAGAGCGTCGAGTGGAAGATTATTCGTATCAAAGACGAACCGATTGCGAACATTGGCGATGCCGAGGAACTGCCCCTCGGCGAGATAGGCGAGCTGATCGTCTGCGGTCCGCAAGTCTCACCCGCATACGTTACCGGTGATTCACAGAAACACAATTCGTTGGCCAAGATTGTGGATGGCGAGTCGGTTTGGCATCGCATGGGGGATGTCGGCTATTTCGACCGCGAGGGGCGATTCTGGTACTGTGGGCGAAAGAATCATCGGGTGGAGACTGCCAAGGAAACACTGTATTCCGAGTGCGTTGAGGGGATTTTCAACGAGTACACGAGCGTGCGACGTTCGGCGCTCGTTGGAATTGGCGAGCCATGCCAACAACGTCCTTTCGTGATCATCGAACCGAGCGTGGAGTTTGTCGAAGCCCACGCGCTAGACTTCGAGACCATGGCGTACATCGAGCTAGCGCGGCAACTCCATACGATGGCGCGCAAGCAGAGGGCGGCAGCGGCGGTCGAGGGGATTCTCTTTTATTCGAGCTTTCCCGTCGACGTGCGGCATAATTCAAAAATCAATCGCGAACAGCTTGCTGACTGGGCTGCGAAAGAATTTCAGCGATGAAAACACTTGTCACTGGTGGCGGAGGATTTCTCGGACGCGCGATCGTCGAGCAGCTTCTCGCGCGCGGAGATCAAGTGCGGAGCTTTGGGCGAGGGGAGTATCCCGAACTCACGGCACTCGGCGTGGAAGTCATGCGCGGCGATGTCCGTGATGCGGAGAAGGTGAGCAAAGCGTGCGCGGGGATGGACTGCGTGTTTCATGTGGCGGCGATCGCGGGGATCGGCGGGCCGTGGTCGCGGTTTTATGAGGCGAATGTTGTTGGCACGCAGAATGTGATTGAGGTATGTCGCAAACAGGGTGTGCCCCGACTCGTTTTCACGAGCAGTCCCAGCGTCACGTTCGCGGGTTCCGATCAGTGCGGCATAAACGAACGGCAGATGGTGCCCGATCTGGTTTGGTTGGAGAAGAATCGTTGTCATTATTCACGGAGCAAGGCTCTCGCTGAAGCGGCCGTGCTCGCTGCCAATAGCGTGGAGCTGGCCACCTGTGCGTTGCGACCCCACCTGATTTGGGGGCCGCGCGATCAGCATCTTATTCCGCGGTTGATCGCGCGCGCGCAATCGGGTCGGTTGCGGCGCGTGGGGGATGGCACGAACAAGGTCGACATCATTTACATCGACAACGCCGCCTCGGCGCACCTTCAAGCTGCTAATGCACTCGCTCTGGAAAATTCTCCCGTGCGCGGAAACGCGTATTTCTTGAGCCAGGGCGAGCCTGTGAACTGTTGGGCATGGATCGACGAAGTGCTCGCGCTGGCAAATTTGCCACCCGTGAAAAAATCGATTTCTTTTCGGCAGGCACTACGTGTGGGAGCGATTTGCGAAGCAGTCTACGCCCTGCTGCGAACCACGCGTGAACCTCCCATGTCCCGGTTTCTGGCGTGGCAGTTGGCCAGCTCCCACTGGTTCGACATTTCCGCCGCACGGCGCGATTTTGGCTACGAGCCGCGCGTTTCCACGGCCGAGGGGATGCACCGCTTGGGCGAATGGCTCAGCCGGCGACGCAAACGCTAGGAACCGAGCGTTAGGAACTCCGGGAGCTAACGCAACCCGGCTCGCCTGGAAACGCCGACCTAGCCCGTTTTCGCCGTGGGAATTACAATCAGCGGTTTGATTTTTCGGGAATTGTGTCAGTACCAGTCAGCAGAGGACGCCGTGCTTCGAACCCATACTTGTGGAGAGCTTACCGAACAACACGCGGGTGAAACCGTCACACTTTGCGGCTGGGTCGACAGCTATCGCGATCACGGCGGCGGGTTGTTCGTCGATTTGCGCGACCGCTACGGCCTGACCCAGGTGGTGTTCAATCCGCCCGATAGCTCCCAGGAAGTAATCGAACAAAGTAAATCGCTTCGCGCGGAGTATGTGATCAAGGTGGTGGGCGTGGTAGCCGCGCGGCCCGAGGGGATGGCGAATCCCCGCATGTCGACCGGCAAGATCGAGTTGCGGGCCGTCACGCTTGAGCTCTTGAACAAGTCGCTGGTGCCCCCCGTGTCGCCGAGTTCGCTCGAAGCTCCTGGCGAAGACTTGCGGCTCAAGCATCGCTATCTCGATTTGCGGCGTCCAGCGATGCAGCAGACCATGCTGCTCCGGGCCGCGCTCATCAAGGACATGCGTGATTACTTTGCCGAGCATGATTTCATCGACGTGGAAACGCCGGTGCTGGGTCGCAGTACTCCTGAAGGGGCCCGCGATTATTTGGTCCCCAGCCGCGTGCATCGGAGGAAGTTTTATGCCTTGCCGCAGTCGCCGCAACTCTACAAACAGATTCTGATGATCGCTGGCTACGACCGCTATGTGCAGGTGGCCCGCTGCTTCCGCGATGAAGATTTGCGCGCCGATCGGCAGCCCGAATTCACGCAGCTTGACGTCGAGATGTCGTTCGTGGATGCCGACGACGTGATCGGTATGATCGACGGCTTGGTGAAGCGGCTGGCGAAGTCGCACCTGGGGATCGACTTGCCCACCCCCCTGCCCCGCATGACTTACGACGAGGCGATGGAGCGCTTCGGCCATGATGCGCCCGACCTGCGGTTTGGGATGGAGCTTGTCGATTGCACGGACCTAGCGGCAAAAGCGGAGTTCCGCGTGTTTCAGAGTGTGGCGGGTTCCGGTGGCCGAGTGCGGGCGATCAACGTCAAGAAGGGGACCGAACAGTATTCGCGGCGTGGCATCGATGGCCTCACCGAGTATGCCGCCGAGTTTGGCGCGAAGGGCTTGGCCTGGTTCCGCGTGGAAGAAGATGGCACACTGGGTAGCACGATTGCCAAGAATTTCACTCCCGAACTCTTGCAGCAATTTGCCATTCGCTTGAATGCCGAGCCGGGTGATCTGTTGTTGTTCGTGGCCGACACGTTCGCGGTGACTTGCAAGGCGCTCTATGCCCTGCGGTCGAAGATTGGCCGCGAGATGAAACTTTATGAACCGGGGACGATGAATTTCTCGTGGATCGTCGAGTTTCCGATGTTTGAATACGACAGCGAAGAGCAGCGGTGGTCGGCGATGCACCATCCGTTCACCGCGCCGCGCGATCAAGACCTCGCGATGCTCGAGAGCGATCCCGGCAAGTGCCGTGCGAAGGCGTATGACTTGGTTGTCAACGGTTACGAAGCGGGCGGCGGCACGATTCGGATTCACGACGACAAGATTCAAAGCAAGGTGTTTACGCTCTTGGGCATCGACGAAGCGACCGCCAAGGATCGCTTTGGCTTTTTGCTCGACGCGCTGCAATACGGTGCCCCGCCCCATGGCGGCATCGCGCTGGGCATCGACCGCTGCGTGATGTTGTTTGCGCAATTGGAAAATATTCGCGATTGCATAGCCTTTCCCAAAACGCAAAAAGCAAGTGATTTGATGACCGAAGCCCCGGGCGAGGTGGATTTGAAGCAATTGCGCGAGTTATCCATCAGGCTGGCTGAATAGGCGAGCGGGGGACGTGAGTCCTTGTAGGCCATGCACTGGATGAGGGTAATTGACGAACTCACTTTGCTGCTCGACAATCAAGGCACGCGCGGGGAGTTGGATTTCTCGCCTCCGATAGTTCTCTGGGGTCGTGCTGAGATGCGCGGCAGACCATCGTGAAGTGTTCAGGACGATTCGCGTTTGCCGCTTCGGCAATTCTCACGAGCGTAACTTTGGTTGGCTGTGGAGAGCCTGCCAGTGAATCGGTAGTCTCGCAACTCGCACCGTCTAAGGCAAAGAGCAGCCCTGTAGCGCCGGTGAAGCCTGAGCCACAGTCGCACGAAGTTCGCAAGGAAGTCACCCCGGTTGATGAAACGGGCGTCCCGCAAGTCTTTCTCACTTCCGACCATTCCGCGATGTGCCGGGTGAGGGTGGGGGATCAACTCCCCGCGATCACGCTGCCGCAACTTACGGGTGGTCAAACGGAGTTGGATTCGTTGCGTGGGGACAAAGCGACGGTTGTGTTGTTTTGGCAGGAAGACCCCTGGATGTCTGCGACCGCCCTCAAGGATTTGAGCACCGACATTGTTCCGTCTGACGAGGTGGCGGTCGTGGGGATCGCTGTCAAATCTGGGGAGAGCGATATTCAAACACTGCTTAACGAGGCTGGTGCCAAATTTCCCCAGTTGTTGGACAACGACGGCAAGGTGTTCAATCAGGTAGGCATGGTCAAGCTGCCGCGGGTTTATGTGCTCGATGCCACGGGGAAGATTGCGTGGTTTGATCTCGAATATAGCGAAAGCACCCGGCGGGAACTCAAGCAGACGCTCGAAGCGCTAACGGGGAAGTAGTCGCGTTAGCCGGCATTGTTTCAATGCCGTCAATGCGCTTCATCGATGACCCGGCAGCGGGACGCTGCCGGCTAACCATTCAGCGCGGCCGTTTCACGGCACCTTCATCAGCGAGCAGTTCCTGCCATTCTTCGACAAGCTTTAGCGCTGCGAGCGGGGTCGTGGTGTTGAGGTCAACGCTGCGAATCTTTTCTAGGAGCGGGTGGTCCAGCGTTTCGAACAACGTCATTTGTAAGTGCTGACCGTTCTTGGAAGGGGGAAGGGGCAGGGGGGAAGGG
>Ga0163152_10001203_pt1 | contig 41919 bp, 29 predicted proteins | sample OliLakLV19MP8IB2_FD_148635 | JGI IMG/M metagenome (GOLD analysis project Ga0163152, IMG submission 148635) | Freshwater microbial mat bacterial communities from Lake Vanda, McMurdo Dry Valleys, Antarctica - Oligotrophic Lake LV.19.MP8.IB-2 | ecosystem: Environmental > Aquatic > Freshwater >...
ACTTTTTGGTGACCATAAAGCTGTGGCCCGACCCGATCCCATCCCGAACTCGGACGTCAAACATAGCATTGCCGATGGTAGTGGTTGTATAGCTTCCGCGAGAGTAGGTCGTCGCCAAATCTTTAACTCTTAAAAACTCGGACCATTTCAGTGATCCGGGTTTTTTTGTTTTTAAACCTCATCTTGAGGATCCAGTTCATACGCATGAACGCTTGTAAAGGCCCTGTAAATCGACTGCGCAGCCCCTTGGGAAGCCCTGCTCCTTGGAAGGGAAAAGTCATTCATCAGGTGGCTCAGTTTATATGAGCAGAAGTGGCTCAATTTAAGGTGAGCGCCAACGCACCAATTGATGATTCCCAGAAAACGATTGTTTTTGTTGACCTCTCCGCTGGGAAATTCCAATAGTTTTTTTTCGTAACTTAAATGTATTTGTTTCCGTTCATTAGTTTCCGGTTCGACAACCCTTCGGCAACGACAATTATTCTTCCGTAAGGAATTTTAATTGTCGTTTGCCAAACCTTTTTCGAAAAACAAAAAAGGCCACGTGATTTACGTGGCCTTTGGCCGTGAAACGGAATTTATGCAAGGTCCAGTTTATTTTAGCTGCAACCGAGGCTTTCTCCACAGTTTAAACATTTGTAGCAGGCACCATTTCGAACCGTGACGTGGCCGCAGTTCGGGCAGGTCGGCGCATCAAGTTGATTGACGAAGCCGCTGGTGGCCTGTGGCCGGGCATGTGCATGACCATTGCCATGAGTATGACCGTTGTCTGTGGCAGCTGTGACATGCAACGGCTTTAAAAAAATGGATTCTTCCGCCAATGGAAGGTCAGTTACTGGTCGATTCACTTTTTTTTTGACCTCGTCTAAAAGGCCTGGAATAACCAGCTCCTGCTGGTTTCGAACCGGGGAGTTGGCTTCGCGATATCCCGGAATGAATTGGATGGCCATCCATCGAAAGACATAATCAATGATGGAAGAGGCGCTGCGGATTTCAGGGTTTTTGGTGTAACCGGATGGTTCGAATCGTTGATGAGCGAATTTTTTCACCAATGCCTCCAGCGGAACGCCATACTGCAAGGACATGCTGGTCAAAGTGCCGACGCTGTCCATCAACCCGCCGATGGTCGATCCTTCCTTGGCCATGGTGATAAATAATTCTCCGGGTTGTTGATCTTCGAATAATCCCACGGTCAGGTAACCTTCGTGACCGGCGATGTCAAATTTGTGAGTGATGGCGGTTCGTGTATCCGGGAGTCGCCGACGCAACGGCTGGCCGGCCGCCTCCCTGAAACGTTTGATTTCCGCTTCGAGTTCCTGAACCCGTGCTGTTTCTGCATTAACAGCCTCCTGTTTATCGGCGGTGTCGGACTTTTTGGTGTTCAGCGGTTGGGAACGTTTGGAGCCGTCGCGATAAATCGCCACGCATTTGAGTCCCATTTTCCAAGCTTGAACATAAGCGTCGCGGATGTCGGCCACCGTGCAGTCGTTGGGCAGATTGACTGTTTTGGAAATAGCTCCACTGATGAATGGTTGAGCAGCGCCCATCATTTTGAGGTGGGCCATATAAGTGATGCTGCGTTTGCCCCGATGAGCCTTGAAAGCGCAGTCAAAGACGGGCAGGTGTTCCGGTTTTAAACCGCTTGCAACGGTCTGCCCGTTTTCCTGCACATCTTCAATGGTGTCATGCTTCTCAATATGAGCCACCATCGCATCGATTTCTTTCCGGTCATAACCAAGTCTTTCGAGACCTTCCGGCACAGTCCGGTTGGCGATCTTGAGCACACCGCCGCCCGCAAGGAGCTTGTATTTAACGAGGGCGATGTCGGGCTCGACGCCGGTGGTGTCACAATCCATGAGGAAAGCAATGGTTCCAGTGGGGGCAAGCACCGTCACCTGGGCGTTGCGGTATCCATATTTTTCTCCATTTTCCAGTGCGCGATCCCATGATTTACGGGCTTCTTCCTTGAGATAATGGAATTCGCTGTTCGGTTGAATTTCTTCAACCGCAGCGCGATGGAGCCGGATGACGTCGAGCATCGATCCCACGTTGTCTTTGGCGGCCGGCTTGGAAACATGGGCGCACCGGGCGTCGCGGTAACCTTTGAACGGGCCCATGACTTTGGCCAGTTCGGCGGATTGTTCATAAGATTCGCCGGTCATGACGGCGGTGATTGCTCCCGCCAGAGCCCGACCTTCATTGGAATCGTAAGGATAACCATAACTCATGATGAGGGAGCCAAGATTGGCGAAACCGAGGCCCAGCGTGCGATAAATATGAGAGTTCTCAGCGATGGGCGCGGTGGGATAACTGGCGTTATCCACGAGAATTTCCTGGGCGGTGATGTAAATTCGAACCGCTGACTTGAAACGTTCGATGTCAAAAACACCGTCTTGACGCTTGAACTTCATCAAGTTCAGCGAGGCCAGGTTGCATGCGGTGTTATTCAGGAAAACATATTCCGAGCAAGGATTTGTGGAGTGGATCGGTTCGGTTCCCTTGCAAGTATGCCATTTTTGAATGGCTCCATCGTATTGCAAGCCCGGGTCGCCGCAGATGTAGGTTCCTTCGGCGATTTTGTTCAAAAGTGTGTTGGCATCCTTCTTTTGCAGCGGTTCGCCAGTCACTTTGCGTGTCCACCATTCCTTGCCATCCATTGCCGCCTGCAGGAATTGATCGCTCACCCGGACGGAGAGGTTTTCGTTCTGATACATCACGCTGCCGTAAGCATCACCGTTGTAAGAACCGTCGTAACCCTGCTCAATCAATGACCAGGCTTTTTTTTCCTCTTTCTGTTTGGCGTCGATGAACTCTTCGATGTCCCCGTGCCAGTCACGCAACGTGTTCATTTTGGCGGCACGGCGGGTTTTACCTCCGGATTTAACGACGTTGGCCACTTGGTCGTAAACTTTGAGGAATGACATGGGGCCGCTGGGCCGTCCACCGCCGCTCAGTTTTTCCTTGCTGGAGCGAATCGGGCTCAGATCAGTTCCGGTTCCTGAACCATACTTGAAAAGCATCGCCTCGCTATAAGCCAGGCGCATGATGTCTTCCATGTTGTCTTCCACCGATTGAATGAAGCAGGCACTTCCTTGCGGGTATTCATACTGGGTGTTGGCCCGTTCGGCTTTTCCAGTTTTCCGGTTGTAAAACCAGTTTCCTTTGGCCGAATTTTTTCCCACTCCATACTGGGTAAAGAGTCCGACATTAAACCAGACCGGTGAATTAAACGCCCCGTATTGATTCAGGCAAAGCCAGGAAAGCTCCTGGTAAAAAATTTCTCCGTCTGACTTGGTGAAATAACCATCCTTGATGCCCCAGTCGGAGATCGTTCGACAAACCCGGTGAATGAGCTGGCGCACCGATGTTTCACGCTCAGAAGTGTGTTGTTCCCCGTAAAAATACTTTGAAACGACGACCTTGGTCGCGAGGACGGACCAAGATTTTGGCACTTCGACATTTTCCTGTTTAAAGATCGCCTTGCCGCTGTCATCGGTGATTTCCGCCGTTCGTTTTTCCCATTCGACCTCGTCGAAAGGCATGATCTTGGGATTGCTGAAAACGCGTGGGACAGGCAAAGCGCGGTTTGTCCTGGCGGAAGCGCGGCGGTTGGGTGTTTTGGAACTGCTCCGGGTGGTTGATTGAGCGGAGGAAAGAAGCGGATTACGGGAGTCAATCATGGTCGTGCCTTTTTTAGTGTGGGTCGCGAAAAATTTGGGTTTTTCCCTTCAATCAGACGCTCAAATCAATTGGGCGAATGGTGCATAAAGCCCATCCAATTGAGGGTCTTTGAAAACGTAGCACTACCTGTAGTGGTGGCAAGAGAAAATCTACAACTCTCAAAAATTGTTATTTTCCCCCGTTTTTTTCAAGTTTTCGGGCTCAACTTTATTCTAAAAAAGCGATTTTTAGCGGCAGGAAACTGACGATCGGCGCACCTGCCCGTCATTATTTGGCACCACGCCCGAAACAAGCTCTTCTGACTACTCCCGCGGCGTGGATTTCATGTCGCGCTTCTCTTTTTTGCGTTGTTCGGCGTCGGCCTTTTTCATCCGGGTCTGGTTTTCCTGATCGAGAACGATCTCGGCCTGTTTGATGCCGGGGAGGTTGGCGCGTTCTTCACTCGCGACGAATGCAGCCTTTTCCGGGGTTTGAAGGATGGTGGCCCGCATCAGGACAATCATCTCCTTCCGGCTTTTGGTTTCGTTTTTACTCCGAAACAACACACCAAGCCCGGGAATATCCTTTAAATAAGGGACGCCCGATTTGCTTTTGGTTTTTTCTTCCTTGATGAATCCGCCGAGCATGATGGTGTCGCCGTCGCGAACGCTCAGTGTGGAGGAAACTTCTCGGGTGTTAATGATCGGCAACGTGAGGTCACCGACCTTTGCGTCCGCGCCTCTGGAGTCGAATTTTTGAACGATGTCCATGACGACCAATCCCTCAGGCGTGATGAAAGGGACCACGCTAAGTAAGATTTCGATCGGACGTTCCTGGATGTTGTTTTGTGATGAAACCCCGCCCGACACGAGGCCAAAGCTGGATTGAGAGGTCACGTATGGGACGGTTTCGCCGATGGCGAATTGGCCGGGAACAGCGTGGGAGGTTTGCAAACGGGGGCGGGAGACGATATTGGCCTGACTGTCGGTGGCCACGGCGGTGAGCGCGGCCTGCAATGTGCCGCCGTAGGTTCCGAAATAGCTGAACCCGCCCGGGAAGGAACTTATATTAGTGGCCAATGACGGGAAATTTTGTCCGTTATTTACCGCGCCGAGCCCGGCGAGTTTTCCGGTCACCTGTCGGTTTTGCAGGTAACTGATGCCGATGTCCTGACGGTCATCAAGGCCAACTTCCAGGATGATGGCTTCGATCAACACCTGGGCCAGCAGGGTATCCACGCGGGCCACGATATTGGTGATCATTTCCATATCCCGTTTGTTGGCGTAAACCAGGAGTGAGTTGGACCGTTCATCGGGAACGATGCGGGCGTCGTCAAGCACCTGCATGTCGCCGCCCGAGGCCGCCCGGTTCACGATCTGATTGATTCGATTCTGGAACGAGGACTGGTTGCCCCCAACGTTGGGTTGAAGATTTTGCTGGGGTGAGATCCGTCCGGTGTTGTCCATGCCCTGCTGTCCGATCCCGCGGTTCAAACCGCCGGCGGAACGGTTGAGGCCGGTGGCACGGCTTCCGAGAGTACCGGTGGTCTGGCTTCGTGAGCGGCTCGCAGAACTAACCCCGCCACCAGAGGACCCGCCCACAAGAGAGCTCATCGTGTCGTAAAGCTCGGTGACTTTGCCGTATTTGATCGGGATGACCTCAAGCCGGTAATCAGGCTCCACTGAGACATCAATTTTTTCGAGAATATCGGTCATCCTTTTGACGTTGGCGGCGTAGTCGCGGAGGATGATCACTTGGCTTCCTTCAATGGGTGTGATCCCACCAGCAACCCGGGTAAAGGTTGATAAATAGCCTGCGGCTTCAGAAGGTTTTAAAGTCTTGAGCGGAATGATCTGGGTGACAAATTGATCGGCCAGGGGGAGGTCGTCCGGAGTGCGTTGTGAGATAGCGGTCCCTTCAGAGCCAGCCTGGGCGGAAAGCACGGCTTTGACGAACCGTTCTCCAACCGGGATCATGGTCACACCGTTCAGAGCGAGCACACCGTCGAATGCCTGTATGACTTCCGTCCGGGTGAGGTCTGACATGATTTTCAACGTGATCTGACCCGGCAAGTTGCCCTGCCGCAGAATGGTCCGGCCAGAATAGCGCCCATAAGCCTCGAAGAGCTGGGAAACCGGCATTTCATTAAACTGAATCTCTCCGGCCTTGATGATTTCATCGCCAGGCCGCACTGCGGATGACGCTGAATTGAGCAGGGGAGCGTTCGGGTTCACAAGTTGGGTGGGGGAAGGAACAAGGGCGCCGGCGACATTGGGATTTGGAAGAGGGCTGACCGTCGGGTTGACGATATTCGGTTGGGAAGCAACAGGCGTAGAGGTGGCGGGTGCTGCCACGGGGATTCCAGCGGGTGCGGTATTGGCTGATGGAGTGATGTTTGGAACTGGATTTGTTCGGGATTCCAGCGGGTTTGCTCCGAGGTTGGTCCGGGCGGAAGCCGGATTGTTTCCCCTGATGGCGCGGATGCGTTCGCGGAGAATATCCCTCTCGCTGCCCACAGCCGCCTTGTTGGTGTTGACGACCGGGTTTGTGGCTGTGATCTGGGATGAAGAAGGGGAGCCGGGGGAGGGGGGATCCTGCGCGAAAAGCAGCGAGGAGATCCCGGATAAGAAAATGAACAGAACAAATTTTTTCACGCGTTTCCTTTAGCCTTTCGGAGGGGATTTTTTAATGGGGGAATTGGTCTTAATATTTTGCCCGGAAGGCTTCTGAGCCGATGGTGCGGCGGTTTTCGGAGGAAGAGTCGTCGGTGTCAGCACTGGTTTGGGCTTTTTCTGGTAACTTGCCATGAGTGTGATGGTGGCGTTCAGCGAGTATTTGGAAACATCCGGATTCAGCGTCATCGATTCCACCCGGATGAGGGAACTGCCGGCACCCAAGTGGTATAAAAAGTCAACCAGCTCCGCTTCACCTGTTTTAACAACGAGGGAGAGAAATTGATTCTCGAAAAATGGGTTGGCGCTGCCGGAAGCCCCAGGTCGGCTTGATTGCGGCGTCGTGGAAATCAGGTTCACGTTGCTTTTCCGGCGTTGCTCCTCCACTTCCCGGGCAAAATGCAGAGCCTGTTCCTCTGGAAGAACCCCTGAACCCTGGCCTTCCAGCTGTATTTTTTGAGCTTCATAGGCCGACGTTTTGGCGATCTCGTTGGTGAAGACAAAGACCGTCTTGCGGTTTCGCTCCAAGTCGCCCTTGATTTTTTTCCAGTCCCCGAAATGGGGAGTGATGAACCAGAAGTTCAGAAGCACAAAAACGAACAAGGCGACCACAACTACCAGACGTTTTTCGCCGGGACGCAGATTCAGTTTGTCGAGGTATTTGATCATTCGTTCTTGTTCAGTTCACAAACGAAACTCCAGTCGGAAACATTTCCCCCTCCTTTGTCCTGTCTAGGAGCTTTGACCGACTTGAACAGAGGGCGGTCCTCGTAGGCGACCGATCTCAACTTTTCATTGTATTCGTAAAGCTGGTCCAACTGATCACTTGGTACGGTGCCCCTGAGTGACAACGTGGTTCCTTTCTGGAAGATCAAGGATGTCAGCGTGAGATCTGGAGGCAGGTTTTCGACCACCGCCTTGTAAGATTCCAGTGCCGCAAACTTCAGGTTGACCTGTTCCTTGAGCAGGCCGATTTTTTCCTTGAGCTGTATGGCATTGGTATAACTCCCGCTGAGAGCCCGGACCTGTTGCTGCACTTTGTCCGCCTTAAACTTGATTACCTCCAGTGCCGCGAAATAAATCACCACGCCGACGATGTATGCCAGGATGATCGCCCCGGCGCCCCTCATCCAAAGGCGGTCGATATATTCCTGCCGGTATTTTGCCGCGTATTCCGCCGGGAGCAGATTGGTCCTGGGATCGCTCCGGACCGCACGTGTGACCGTGGAAGCAGCGAGAGTTTCCGACGGGGCGGGTTTCACCACTTCCACCGGAGACTCGGAGAGACCGTCGAGAATGGGAAGCCAGAGTTGGGCGGTTGTTTCATCCCCGACGAGGGTGATCAGCGGTTTTTCGGTCAGCCAACCCTCCAGTTCCGCAGCCCAGGAGACCTGGAGCAATTGATCCTTCAGCTTTCCGGCATGGTCCACGCCGGTGGCGATGTTGAGGTAGGAAAGATTTTGCAGGATTCCTCCATACCACCAGGCGATGATGCAATGGGAAAGTTTGCCGGGCTCAGGATAAAACCAGATCCCGTCACGGGAAACCTTGGTGGCGCTCAACTGGCCGATCTGAGGAAGTTCCAGCCGGTCGGCCAGATAACCTTTCTGTTCCAGCCGACCCAGAAACCGTTCCACCACATCCCTGGGAACGATGATGACCACCACGGTTTGCAAACCTTCAGCCCCCTTGGATAAAAGTTCGATGCTCCAGAGAATCTGGTTGACCGGGAGCGGTGAGATTTTTTCCAGCTGAAGCTCCACCATGGAAAAAACCTCGTCCAGATTCGACGCCGGGATTTGCAACACCCGGAGGAAGACGGACTCGGCGTTGAGCCAGGCGATATTGAGTTTGTTTGAAAAAAGGGACCGAAGGTTTTTGCCCTGCAACGGCGACGGAACCGGCGTGCCAACCGGGCTGGTTTGCTGCCGCGTGAGTGTGACTGAACCGTTGTTGGCGGCGAACTCCCAGATGCGGCTTTTTTCCGCACCCAGATCGATCAAATTTGCCGACTTGTAGCGCTTGAGTTTTACGCTTTCAGCCATACTTCGCTCCGGGTGTCATCGACCATGGCCTTCAGATGGTCCTCGGTCTGGGTGACGCGTAAAACTTCTTCGATGGTGGTGAGGCCGGCCTTGACCTTGGTCCATCCGTCGGTGCGCAGAGTGCGCATGCCGCTTTCCATGGCCCGTTGGGCGATGGTGGTCGCCGGAGACCGGTTTAAGATCAGAGGTCGGATCGATTCATCAAGAATCAGTAGTTCGTAAATGCCCATGCGTCCCTGGTAACCGTGTTGACGGCAGGCTTCGCATCCGGCGCCTTTGTAAAATTTTGCCGACCCGATGTCCTCCTCTGGAAATCCGATGCGGCGCAGGTAATCTTTCTCCACCTTCTGCTCAATCTTGCAATGAACGCAGATGGTGCGGACCAGACGCTGGGCCAGTACGGCTTCCACGGAAGAAGCCACCAGGAAAGGTTCGATCCCCATGTCGATCAAACGGGTGAAAGCACTTGGAGCGTCGTTTGTGTGAAGTGTGCTGAAAACCAAATGCCCGGTGAGCGCCGCGCGAATGGCGATTTCGGCCGTTTCAAGGTCGCGGATTTCACCGACCATGATGACGTTCGGGTCCTGGCGCAAAATGTGACGGAGGCCCATGGCGAAGGTCAGGCCGATGTCTGATCTCACGGCGATCTGATTGATTCCTTTCAATTCGTATTCCACCGGTTCCTCGATGGTGATGATTCGTTTTTGAATCGAATTGATGGTGCTGAGAAAAGCGTAGAGTGATGTGGATTTGCCCGAGCCGGTCGGACCTGTGACCAGCAATATCCCGTGCGGTTTGAGAATGATCTCCCGGAGGGCGTTTTCTTCCCTGGGTGGAAAGCCGAGTTTTTCCAGGCTGAGAAAAATCTTTCCGCGGGTCAAAAGACGCAATGAAACGCTTTCGCCGTAAACTGTGGGAACCGTGGAGACACGTATGTCGATTTCCTCGCCTTTGATCCGAACGTTGATGCGTCCGTCCTGCGGAAGCCTCTTTTCGGCGATGTTCATTCCCGACATGACCTTGATGCGGGAAATCAACGCCGCTTGGTAACGCTTCAATTGAGCCGGCATCGGCGTCTGATGCAGGATACCGTCGATGCGATAGCGAATACGGAGTTCGTCCTCCGCAGGTTCGAAATGAATGTCCGTGGCGCGATCCTTGAAAGCCTCCCAGATGATTTGATTGACGAATTTGATGACGCTGGCTTCCTGGTCGCTCTCGGTGATTTCCTTGTCCTCGGCCACCAGCAGTTCAAGCGGTTCGTCTTTGGCAAGTTCATCCAGGGTTTCGGCTCCGACGCCGTAATACTTTTTCAAGGCCTTTTCGATTTCCGCCCTCGGGGCAAGAGCAAATTCCAGCGGGCATCGGGCGTCGAACTGTATGGCGGCCGACATCGCAGAATCAAAAGGGTCGTTGATCACGACCTGGAGAACGCCGTTTTGATACCGGATAGGGAGAACGAAGTATTGAAAGGCAACCTTGGTGGAAATCTTTTGCCGGGCTTCAACCTGCACATCCGTGCGAGGGAGGTCGATGTAGGGCCATTTCAGGGCTTCGGCCAGCTTTTGAATGAAATGGTCCTCAGTCTGGCCGAGTTCCCGGCTGATGAAGGTGAGCAGTGTTTCCGCAGATCCATTTTGGGAGGATATTTTCCAGGCCTTGTGCCAGTCTTCGAATTGGACGGTGGACGCCAATCCGTGATCTGCGAGCAACTTTTTTATCGAAACAAACGCCATTTGAGCTAGTTAACCATTTTAGAAACACGGCAACTTAGGAAAAGTTGCCTTCGGGGTCAAAAGATTTGAAAGCCATTTTTCGCCTACGTACGGGTGGAACAACTCAGCAAGGAGGACTGCATGGAAGGGCATTTCATCAGTAGTTAGGCGAACAGGATGGAGAAAAAGTCGCCTTGAACCGGTTCCAGATTCAAGTGCCTTTCGCCGGAAACAGGAAGATCAACGCTCTCCAGACCCGGATCCGCCAGAAAAACTCGTTGTGATGGTTGGTTGCTGATTCCTTGATCTTTTGTGCGGGCAGTCTGAGGTTCAGCAATTCAACCTCCGAGGGTTGGTCGTTCAAACAAAAGTAATGGAGATCTTTGCCCTCCTTCCATCCAAGTCTCCTCAATTCATCGACCACCATCAAGGTGTTGGCCTTGCCGTCGTCGCCCCCTCCGTAATCCTTGAAACCGCTGTCGAGGTAAAGCCGGGGTCTTGGCCGCCGGGTTTTGGTCTCCGTGAGGATTTGGAGAAACTCCTTGTTCTCGATCTGAAAAGCTCCGGACAAACCGGCCGCTTTTCCAAAAACGTCGGGATGTTCCCAGGCCAGTCCGATGCTGGACAATCCACCCAGTGATGAGCCCATGACAGCGGTGTTGGCCGGACCTGTGAGGGTTCGGTAAGCGCGGTCAATGGCCGGTTTAAGTTCTTGAATGAGAAAATTCTGGAAGCGGCGCTGGCGGTCGTCCGGATTTTTGGAATGACCCCGATATTCCCAATACCTATTTCGGCCATGATCGACGGCAACCACGATCACCGGCTGCATCCGTTTGATCTCGATTAATTTTTGAACCGTCGTATCCAGCCCCCAGTTTCCCCATCCAAAGGAGATGTTTGGTCCGGCGGTCGAAAATACATTCTGTCCGTCATGCACGTAGAGGACTGGGAAACGCTTTTTAGGATGACGATGGTAATCTTCAGGGAGAAAAATCCGGACGACCCGGTTGGTCTGGAGGAATTCTGACTGGCACACAATCTGTTCGATCTCTCCCCCAGGAACAGTCGTGGTGGATGAATTCAGCAGCAACGTCATTACTGTCAAAATCCAGGCGAACATTTGAGACCTACCTTTCCAATCCGGCTGTCAAACACAACTCAATTGTGTGGCCAGTTTTTTGATGTTAGCTTCTGGACGTGCGAAAATCGATCATCTTCCCCAGTCTGCTGGTTTTCTCCATCCACCTTCAGGCCGCCACCACTAATGTTGTCACAAAGACGGAGACAAAATCTGCGGCTGCCGCGGTCAACGATCCGTTGCAAAAGGAATACAGCGCATTGCTGGAAGAAGATGATGCGGCGCATGCGGAAATCGACAAATGGATTCTGGAAGCCGAGGAATTCGAAAAAAAAGGGGCCGGCACCCCCAGCACCACCCTCCGGGGGAGGATCAACCAGCGCCTTAACTCCGTGCAGTCCAATTACGAGGACTTTATTAAACGCAACCCGGGCCATCCCCAGATCCGCCTGGCCTACGGGAGTTTTCTCAACGGACGGGGCGAGGAATTGGAAGCGGTGAAACAATGGGACAAGGCCCGAGAACTGGATCCGAAAAACCCAGCTGCCTGGAACAACTTGGCCAATTATTACTCCCACCGCAGTCCGATCAAGCTTGCCTTCGAATACTACGACAAGGCCATTGAGCTGGATCCCACCGAATCCGTTTATTATCACAACCTGGCCGTAAACGTTTATCTCTTTCGAAAAGAGGCGATCGAATATTACAAGATCACGGAGCCCCAAGTGTTCGACAAATCTCTGCATCTATACCGCGAAGCACTGAAGCGGGATCCGGAAAATTTCATCCTCGCCACAGATTACGCCCAGACTTTCTACGGCACCAAACCGCCCCGTTACAAAGAAGGTCTTGCGGTATGGGAGGACACGTTAAAGCTAGCGCGGGATGAGATGGAACGGCAGGGTGTTTATATTCACCTGGCCCGGATGCAGATCAATCTGGGGCAATTCGGGAGCGCCCGCACGAATCTGGCCAAAGTTTCGGATGAGAAATTCTCTATAGTCAGACTGGCCTTGGAACGTAAACTCACCAATCAAGTCGAAAAAGCAACCCAGCTTGAAGTTCCAGACAAAACCAACTCATCCAGAGCGAAGAAATCCTCCGCTCCTGCTCAATAGAAGCCTGACGCTCTTTCAACCGATGCCTATTTCGCCTGCTCTTTTTTCAACTCGGCTCCGGCGGCTTCATTGATCACCGAGTTGGTCGTCAATGCATTCCGTTTTAGATCGTCCAGTTGAGCTTTGGATTCCTGTAATTTCGCTTCGCTGGTTTTAAAAGTGTAGCCTCCGCTCTGGTCTTCGTTTGCGGCAATCGGGTGCGGCGGCAGCTTTGACCCGACGGTCTGATCATTCTGAGTGGCGCAACCGACCATTAAAAGCAGAGCTCCGGCAATTGAAGCCAGTGATGAGAGCATATTTCGTAATCCGATATTTGGGCAGTTTGATTTCATGCCTCAAGCTAGGACCGAACCAAGCGTTTACAATTCGGGCGGGTGACGGTATCCGGTGTAAGGGCTGCCGGCAGTTCATGGATCGGTGCTTTTGGCATTTGGAATCAGGGAGTTTCCATTCCGACCAGGGATTTGGTTTAAAAAAGAGGGTGTGCTGTGAAACATAATCGGTTAAACACTGCGCCGTGTTTGAGTTATTAAAAGTCGATTCGCAATCCAAGGCGCGCCTGGGAAAATTGCACACCGGCCATGGCGTCATCGATACCCCTGTCTTTATGCCGGTTGGAACCCAGGCCTCTGTCAAGGCTCTCGATCCCCGGGAATTGCTGGAGATGGGAACGCAGATTCTACTCGGTAACACCTACCACCTCAACATCCGCCCCGGGATGCAGATTATGGAACAGGCTGGTGGTCTCCACAAGTTCATGAACTGGCAGCTCCCGATTTTGACCGACAGCGGCGGTTTCCAGGTTTTCAGCCTGGCGAAGATTCGCAAAATAAAACCGCACGGTGTGGAGTTCCGTTCCCACCTCGATGGATCCCCCCTTTTTCTCGGCCCCAAGGAAGCGATGCAAATTCAGCGCACCCTCGGGTCGGACATCGCCATGGTTTTCGACGACTGCCCTCCGCACGGTTGCACTCCACGCGAAGCAGCAGCCGCCGTGGAGCGGACCATTCGCTGGGCACGGGAATGCCGTGAACAAGAGAGGGTGCCGGGCCAGAAAGTTTTCGGGATTGTCCAGGGGGGCTGCGATCCCACGTTGCGTCAGAAATGTGCCGAGGAGCTGGTCAGAATGAAATTTGATGGTTATGCCATCGGAGGGGTGAGCGTGGGCGAACCGGAACATGAAATGTTTAAGGCGGTCGAAATGGCGGAGCCGTTCCTGCCTTCGGAACTCCCGCGTTACGCCATGGGATTGGGCACCCCGGCGCAGCTCGTGGAACTGGTGGCCCGCGGAGTGGATATGTTCGACTGCGTTTTACCAACCCGGGTCGCGCGCAATGGAACCGCGTTCACCAAAAAAGGAACAATCAGCATCAAGGCTGGTTTCGCCAAGGCCGATTTCACGCCGATCGAAGAAGATTGCGATTGTTTTTGCTGCCAGAGGTTCACCAAAGCCTATCTGCGCCATTTGTTGAATGTGAACGAGATTTTGGGATTGAGAATGCTCAGCGTCCATAATTCGCATCTTTATCTGCGGGTGATGAAGGATATTCGCACCCATATCGAGGCCGGAACTTTCTCGGAATATCGAACGGAATTCATCCGCACCTATGTCCCTTCACAAAAAGTCCTGAAAGCCCGGGTGATGCACTCCTTAAAAGTTGAAGACTGCGGATGATCTTCAGGGTGGGCTCATTCCGCGCGAGCCGATTTCGAATTCCCCTGCGGAGTTCTGCGCCACGGACGCCTCTCATTTCGCATCTACTTCGAGATCGAACGCGCCCGTAAAAACCTGGTTTCCTGATTTGAGCTGAACCCAGACACGATACGCCCCCGGCCTGGGAAAACTGCAGGGGAATGAGACCTCCGAAAGTTGGGTTTGAAGATTGGTGGAAATATTCATCGCCGAAGACGCTGGGCTGGACAATCCAGCGATTGAGGGATTGACAGTCGAAAGATCATTGGTCGCTTCCCTGGCTGCAAAAAAATGTTGGGCTGCCATGGAAAATGTTCCTTGCGGATGAACGTGCGAGAAAACTTTTCCGTCCATGGATCGGAAGACGAGATGTCCGGCCATGCCCATGTAATATTGCAGCAGTGCGCTCCTTTGGTCGGGCGTTTCGAGACTGAACCGGAGTGTTGTGGCTTTGTTGGCGGTCAAAAGCGAACGGTTTAGCCAGACCATGGTGTGGCCTCCATCCAACGCCACGACCATTTGATCATTTTCGTTTTCGGTCGCGCTTGAACCCGGCTTCCGTTTTTCGATATGCCAGGAATCGTCCGGATCGAGGCCGGGCACGGTATCCACCGGTTGGTTCGGCGCTGTCGGTGCGGCACAGAATGCCTCCGAACTTCCTATCGCTGGAAGCAGGTAGTTTCCGGGCAGCGGATCTTTGATCGAGACCGATCCGGTCAAGGTCTCGGCAAAACCGTTCTCGTGAGTCACGTCCCCGTAAATCCGGTAATTCCCGGAGGGCAGGGGAGGAAGCAAGGTTTCGAAACGTTTTTTGTCACTCTGTCGGGGATGCAGATGGGCGAAGATTTTTAGATCGAGTTCGCGAACCAGAAAAAGGTGCATCAATTTTCCATGATCAGGGATCAAACGCGTCCACTTTCCCCGATGGTTGGAGTCGTCAACAGTCAGCCTTAACACCAGGGTGTTGTTTGTGGTCAACAAATCGCCGAATACCGGTGCTGGCGTGTAAAGGCGGTTGTTGCGATATTCGGCCTCTTCAAAATCCCACCATTTTTTCCCGCCCCAGGCCGCTCCCATCATGCAGACGGCCGCAAGAACCATCACCACCCGGGATCGCCGGATCTGGGCAGGCCCCGGTTTTGATCCCGGCTCAAGCAGGCTGTCCAGGAAAATCAATCCGGCAATCCTGGCGCCAGCGATCAAAAGAAAAATGCCCAACGAAGCCAACATGATCGCATACGGGGTGGACATCGGGCGTGTGTTGGTCGCCATGGCGTTCACAGGAACGGTCAAGGTTCCCGGACCATCATCTCCGTTGATGGAAACCTCCACCAGATAAGTCCCGGCGCTCATGAACCAGAGCCTCGCGGAATAAAGATTCGTCTCTCTGCGGATCAACAGAGCTTCGTCCGGCGGGGGTGAACCTTTCCGTCCGCTCTTCCAGAAAATTGGAAGCACATGAACGGTTTTCACGCGTCCGTTGTTGATCCGTACCGAGATTTCCGCCAGACCGGGAATGACCTCGGGAGGTTTGATGATGACCCGCGCGGAGTACGGGCCAGCCATGCCGTCCACCAACACATTTGGACTCCCAAGATGAGCCTGCATTGAACCGGCCACTAAAAGAAACAGGATGGCGAAAATTCGTTTCATCTTTTCAGGCGGAGCAGATAATTGCCGAGCCACAATCCAAGCCGGGTTGAAATCGCGGCCCTGACAAAAGCCCCCAGCACACCTTTCAGCGTCAGCGGATCTTCTTTTTGATCCCAAAACGAATTCATCCAATCCCCCGGTTGCGACCAATAGGGCCAATGCCCGTCACGCGCAAAGAACCGGTTGTCCGCCGCGTCGCTCAACAGAAATGCGGAAAAAGGCCATTGCACCGCGATCAAAGCGGCGACAAAGACCAGGCCGAGCTCCTCTCCGTTCCATACTGCCAGCCGACCGGCCCTGGTATTTCCTGCAGCCTTGAAACGGCCCCCGAGATAGATTTTATTTTCCGCAGCCACCACCCTTCGAGTGTTATAACCTACTCCAGATGAGGTGCCTGGATTTCCCAAAGCGCTCCAGGAATTTCCATCCCAAGCCGCCACGTGCCGTTGGCAGTTTCGTAGCGGCGTGTCCGATCCTTCTCAAGGCACTTCATTACTATCCAGTCCAGCTCGCCGATCAGCAGAGCAATTGTCTCTCTTACTTGTAGGAGACGACGTGAGGAGACTCTGACTGTTTTGGATTTTCGATTTTGGATTTTTTTGAAGTGAGTCTGCCAACGAACGGTGGCCTGCATTTCCTGCATTTGGAGTATGGAATCCCGACTTTAGCCGGTGCAGACATTGCACACAAAATGATCATGGAAATATTTAAACCTCTTGAAAATGCCTGCACCCCGCCGGCTGAAGCGGCTGAAGCCGGAACTCCAAACCTTCGCGCGGCGCGACCAAGAGTGAGTTCGTTGGCAACATGCCGCCCATTTTTTGGGCTGTTTTTCTCCTCACGTCGTCTCCTACAAGGGCCGTCATAAGCGCCATCGGTGGTTGGCGTCGAGAGGAAAACTTTCAACCGTTCAAACTCGCCTTTTCCGGCTGCGGCGCCGATTGCATCAGTCAGAGAGTTTCGCTTGGTTGGCGCTTTTTAAATTCCAGCGGCGCGAGCGAGGGACAAAAAAAGCTTCGACAACTTCTTTCCTCCGGGCGCGGTCAATTTCCAAAATGGTTTGCCACGCCGGTTCGGCCACCAGCAGCAAGGCGTCCAGGTGCGGACGCACTCTGATTTCATGACGGGCTGTCTGGTCCGCACGGCGCTTCGCATGCTCGGATTTTGTGGCCGCCAACCGGTCCGCGGTCTTCAGTTTCGTGGTTTCGTTGGAGCTCCGCGCTCCGCGCAATTTTATTTCATCCGCGTATTTTGAAAAATAGGAGTCGATGCGATCCAGCTCGCGGCGCAGGCTGTTTTCCTGCCGTGCCCGGATTTCTAAAAGATCATCCTCCAAATCCAGTTCAAGCGCGCTTTGCAGAATCGTCCGCCAATTTTCCGGATCGGGTTTTGGCCACGGCAACTCCGATGTCGGATTGGGATCGGCCTGGCCAAAACCGAGATCGGACGCCAGACTGTCGTCCAATTCCCCGCCCGGAAGGGCCGAAGCCGTGCGGAGCAGAATCCAATGCTGGTCGATGGCCTGGATTTCGCAGCGGGTCAAAGCCACCAAGGAAAAATGATGGCTCGGTTTAAACGGAGTTGTCTGACGCCAGCGGGTCGTTTCGGGGAACTGTGCCCGCCACAATCTTTCAGCCACACCAGGATCGGGAGGCCGTGAACGGGAATCCCCGGCCAGGACTAATCGTTCGAGGGGCAACGGTGACGGGCGCAGCGCCTCGGCCAGATGAAACGTGAGGGTGCAGCCCGGGAAAACTTCACGCGCCGCGTCCCTGGCCGTGCTGGTATCCGAAGCGGCAAAGTGCAACTCTCCGGCGTGAATCGAACCTTCCGCATTCCACAGCTTTGCGGCCGGCCCCTCGGCCACCAGTTCGATCCGGTCATGCCAGGTGCGTTCGCAGAGCGCTCCCAGTGTGGAGAGTCCATCTTCGAAAAAATCCATCAATAAACCCGGGGAATAAGTTATGCGCTCCAGTTTCATGCATTTCAAATCGACTCGTAATCTTTGGCGAAAAGGGTTTGATCCAATTGTTTGATTTCCGCATAGCTGTCCCTGGCCGCCGCCAGCTCCTGGCCCAGGGCTGCCAGGGATTCCTCGACACGGCCTTCACTTTCACGCCAGCGCCGCAGGATTTCCTCGGCGAATTCATCACTGCCGAAACGTTCTCCCAGCACCAGCCCGGTCTCCCCGACCACCAGCTCGAAAAGATTCAACTTTTCCTGGAGGATTTCCAGCAGATGCTCCTGAAGCGTGCCGCTCTGGACAAAATTGTAAATGGAGACCGGATGCTGCTGGCCGATGCGGTGCAGGCGCCCGATCCGCTGTTCGATCTCCATGGGATTCCACGGAAGATCAAAATTTGCCAGCCGGTGGCAAAACTGCAAATTGCGTCCTTCGGTGCCGCTATGGGTCAGAATCAAGGCTCCGCCGCGGGCTCGGAATTCCTCCGTGATCGGATGCCGTTCCGGCGCTGGGGTTTTTCCATTAATGACAAAAGTCTCCACCTTGGCGCGAACAAGGTATTCAGCCAGGGCCGCCTGGGTTTCGAGAAATTGGGTGAAGATGACCGCTCCCCCTTGGACGCGGGTCAGCGGAGGAATCAATTCACACTTTTTTTGCCAGGTGCCTTCGAGACCGGGCTGGTCACGCCAAATTCGTGCGGCGGTTTTATCGGGAAATTTTTCAAGTATTGAGCGCCAGGCCGCAGGGCTGCTTCCGGCAGCCTGTAAAACCAGGCGGCCCCAAAGACTGGCGTGGCCCGGGTTGAGCTTTAAAAGAGCGGCCCTGAATTCGGCATCCCACTTCTGCCAAAATGCCCGTTCCAGATCGCTGGGCTCGAATAAAACTGTTTCCGCGCGCCGGGACGGCAGTTGAATTCCGGCATTGGCGCGGGTGTTCCGGATCATGACCTGGCCCAGAAGCCGCCGGAGTTCCTCCGGCTCACGCGGATGCCGGGGTCGCTTGGGATCGATGAAACGGGCTCGAAATTCTTTTGGTGTAGGCAACTGGCCCGGCTGCAACAAAGTGACGAGGTTGTACAATTCTTCGAGCGAATTCTGGACCGGGGTGGCGGTCAGCAGTAGCATGAATTTTCGGGAAAGCGCATTGACCGCCTGCCAGGCCTGCGAGTCGCGGTTGCGCAGATAATGTGCCTCGTCCACCACCAAAATATCCCAATGCACCTGGCGGGCGATTTCGAGCTGAGCGGGTTGTTTGAGAGTGTGAAGGCTGGCCACGATCGCGATGTTCGTCCGCCAAAAGTTCTCCGCATCGGAGCGAATGCCAGGTTGATTTGTAGTGACCGCCGTCAGCCCGAACTTGTCGCTCAATTCCTCCTCCCACTGATCCACCAATGATGGCACGGTGAGGATCAGGAAACGTTTGACCATGCCGCGGGTCAGCAGTTCCTTGATGATCAAACCGGCTTCGATGGTTTTTCCCAACCCCACCTCGTCCGAGAGCAGAACCCTGCCACGGAGCGGTCCCAGCACCCGCAAAGCGGTGCGGATCTGATAATCCAGTTTTTGGATGTGGCAGTTTGCCAGGCATAGAAGGTCATCGGACTGATTGGAAACCCACCAGATCGCCGCCCTTTCGCGGAGCGAATAAGCGCGCAGACTGGTCAATGGAAACGCCGTGTCCTGAAATTCCAATGCCGGCATTTCAATATGAACCGACAACGGAGGAAGAGGCTGACGCTCCACCTGCGCGACTGGTGCAGGCTGGGGTTTTGAATTTTCAGGGGGCGTGGGAGCTTTTTTGACCTGCGCTGATTTCCGCTTCTCGGCTTGAAGTTGTTCAGCCCGGCGCCGTTCCCGGTCCAGTTGCGCCATTTTCTCCAAGCGCCTCGCATGTTCCCAAGCCTGCTTCCGATCCATTGGCAACACTCGGGCTTCACTCCGTTCAAAATTGTCACGGGAACCGGGAGCTTTTCTGGAGCCAGGAGTCCGGCTGAGCAACTCTGACGGGGCGACTGGTACCATTGCCATCCCGAACAAATTTTCCTGAATCCAGTGAAAGAAATCCGCTCTTTCGAAAAGCTTCACTTCCACTCGTGACGGCTCGGATATGGGTGCCAAGGTTGCGATACAGGCTCCTGAATAGGTGACCTTGCTGGTGGGAAAAAGATCCAGCCAAAGACTCAGCATTCGACCCATTGAACTGCGTCGATCAGTGGTGTTCACCACCAGGGTGCCGGGTGCGTCAGATTCCCATGTTAATTGATGGGGCGCGGAGCAGCGAACCCGTCCTGAATTCAGCGGACGTCCGGATTTCAATTCGCTCCAGATAAACTCGGCCAGTTTTTTGGTTGAATCAAAGGTCACGCGCAGACCAATGGCGGCTGCTTGCGAAGGTTCGTTTTGTGTCAAAGCGAAGGCGGCGGCAGGCGAAAATTGATCCACCAGGAGGGCAACGATTGCCTGGTCGGAGATCGGTTGTATTTTCGGATTTTCCAAAGCAATGGTCGTTATCTTGGCAAACTCCAAAACGAGCCGGTAGAGGCAGTCCCACGATTCTTTGCCTGGAGACAATTTGAGCGGAACCCATGAACGTTTGCTGGATGCACCGATGGCTTCCAGAATCGACACACCAATGGTGAAGGATCCATCCGGCACATGGAATTGTTTTCGAATCCGGTTCACAAACGCCTTTACCGATGCAGGCCACGCGTTGCATCCAATCAACCCCGGATGACCGCCATGCACCCAGGTCCAATCGAGCGCGCGAAGATTCACAAACATTGGAACCTTGGAGGAAGTCAACCGGCCATGGGCAAGACTCGTTGGATCCCCACTGACCGACCATTCGAATTGAACGGCTCCTGAGTCGGCATCAAGAGTTACCCTGAGTTCAAAACTTTGGAGATCCTGATCGTGGTCTGCTTGAAGTCTGAATGGCGTTTCGGACATGTATGGGACCAAGAATGCAACGCCCCCCCTGGTCATTTCAAGCTCCTTAAGCCGTGTCCATGCAGTTTGTGCAGTTTGGGCCTTCGGGCCCCTCACCCCAGCCCTCTCTCCCAAGGGGATCATTAGCAAAAGCAATGTGACCGTTCGCAGCGCGCAGTTTGCTTGCGGTTTGGTTGTCACGAACAGCGAATTCAACGTCACTGGAGGGGCCAGTTTTGTGAATGGCACCTTGGTGATTTCCCATGATTCCGGACTTTCCTCGCAACAGACTGGCACCATTTTCACCGCCAACCTAGGCCAAGATCGGCGGAAGTTTGTTCCGTGTTTTCTTGTGGGACAAGCGCAGAGCTACCCCTGGGTAAATAAATCCCAAACAAACAACCCCAACGTGGGTTGCGAGTTTCAAAAAAGAATATTCGCGATGAACTGTTCCAAATGGACAGGAATCTTCCGATGTTTTCGGATGGCGACCACGAGGTTTCGAGTGAATCTGGCAGGGAATGGAATTCGAAGCAGTTTCTGTTTCTGGTTGTAAGGTGCCAGAGCCCGGACAGGAACCAATCCTACGCCCATGCCGAGCGAAACCAGATTGATGATCAAATCGAAGTTGTCGAGTTTCATCACAGGTTCGACGTTAAGATTTTGCCTGCGCATCCATGTATGGATTTGTCGTCCGGTCTGGGAATTCTCATCCATCATCAACCAGTTTTGTTTCAACAACCAGGCGGTGCGCGCATTGGATGTTGAGAGGGGGCTGATTTGAGCCTCGAAGGAGGACGATGTTATCATCGTGAAAGTGTCTTCGAACCTATGGGTAACTCTGAGCGTTTTCGGAAAGCGCGACGGAGGGCAAAGAACCCCGATGTCCTGCTCATTGGCTTCAAGCGCCGTAAGGATTTCAGCCCCTGACAGGCAGTTCACCCGACATCCAACCTCGGGGAAGTCTCGCAGATTTGCATGGAAAAATCCCGGCAGATAGGCGAGCCCGATGGAACGTGAAACGGCCACGCGGATTTCTTTGCGTTTTGAGGCGAATTCTTGGGCCAGGTGATTGAGGGAGTGTTCAACATCCCCCAGGAGACGGGCGGCTTCATGATAGAGATATTCGCCTGCGGGAGTTGCCTGGACATTCCGGGTCGTCCTTTGCAGCAATTGAATTCCGAGGCTGGTTTCAACACCCTGCATCTGACGCGTGATGGCGCTTTGGGTCAGGCCCGCGACTTCTGCCGCCTTGGTAAAGCTCCGATGTTTCACCACGAGATGGAACAAGGCGAGTTCATACAAATCGAATGGGACGGTGCTAAGAAATTGATTCATATAATGCATTAAAATATGAAACTAATGAATTTTTAGCAAAAAAATTCAGGGGTAGATTTGTCTGAAAGGCGAAATTATGGCTGATAAAAACCTGAAGCTTCCTGAAAATGTCCCTGGTGCGTTTTATGTGGACGAGTCCTGCATCGACTGCGACATGTGCCGCACCACGGCGCCGGATTTTTTTCGGCGTCACGATGAAACTGGTTTTACCGTTGTTTACCGGCAGCCAACTTCATCTGCGGAAATGGAAAAAGCGGAGGAGGCCTTGCGGGATTGCCCGACCGAATCGATAGGCAGCGATGAACTGCCGATGTAGCCCTTTTTTGGGTTGAAGGCCTCTTTCGGTGAAGATTTTCAGGGTTTAGCGGGGTAAAAGCCGCGAAAAAACTTGCCGCTGACATGGCAAATCAAGAAAATCGCCGCTCAACGCGAATTTTTCTGTGGAATAAACAACGAGGTCTTTATGGGTCGAATATATAATAATATTGTTGAAACGGTGGGGCACACCCCCTTGGTCCGCTTAAATCGTGTGGTGGCGGGCGTGGATGCCACGATTCTTTTAAAGTGCGAATTTTTCAATCCGCTGGGAAGTGTGAAAGACCGGATTGGAATGGCCATGATTGAGGCTGCCGAGAAAAGCGGGATCTTGAAAAAAGACACGGTGATCGTGGAGCCGACGAGCGGCAACACCGGGATAGCCCTGGCTTTTGTGGCTGCGGCCAAAGGTTACAAATTGATCCTCACCATGCCTGAAACCATGTCTCTGGAACGTCGCACGCTTCTGGCGATGCTAGGCGCCAAACTGGTTTTGACTCCGGGGCCTGAAGGAATGAAGGGGGCCATAGCCCGTGCCGAACAGATTTCAAAGGAAACGCCGAACTCCTGGATTCCCCAGCAGTTTGAAAACCCGGCCAATCCGGAGGTGCATCGCCGCACCACGGCGGAGGAACTTTGGAGCGACACCGACGGGAAGATAGATATTCTCGTTTCAGCGGTTGGCACCGGGGGAACGATCACCGGCTGCACGGAAGTGATCAAAGCCAGGAGACCTTCGTTCCAGGCCATCGCGGTGGAGCCGAAAGATTCTCCGGTGATTTCTCAAACGCTCGCGGGCCAGCCAATAAAACCCGGGCCGCACAAGATCCAAGGAACCGGGGCCGGATTCGTCCCAAAAAATCTGCATCTTAAAGATGACAAAGGTAATCCGCAGATTGTGGAATGTGTCCAAGTGAGCAATGACGACGCCTTTGCCATGGCGCGTCGTCTGGCCAAGGAGGAAGGGCTGCTGGTCGGGATTTCCACCGGAGCAAACGTGGTGGCCGCGATCGAGGTGGCGCGCCGTCCCGAGAACAAAGGCAAGATGATTGTGACCATCGCCTGTTCAACCGGGGAACGTTATCTGAGCACTCCGCTGGCGGCGGAAGCACGTGCCGAAGTGGGGGGATAATTGTTCGTCAGGCTGTATTTGAAGCTGTTTTAAACAGTTTTAAACACCCCGATGCCAAAATAATAGTTGCATTGGGGTGTTTTTCCTCGTAGATGTTCAGCCGAAGGTCTGACCGACCGGGCTCCTTAGCAATTTCCTGGCTTGGCGGTTTCCCAATTTTCAAAGTTCATTCTTTTGGTTTTCAGGGTGTTTACCTTGGAACAGACGGTTCAAAAATTCACTTGGTATAATTATGAGTAATTCGCCTAACGGCAACAACGCGTCAGACTACGGTTCCGGTTATCTTGAGATTTCCGAAAAAGGTTTCGGTTTTTTACGCACCCGCGAGAATAATTTCCATCCCAAACCCTCCGATATTTTTGTCACTCCAGATACCATCAAACGTAGTTTTCTGCGTGAAGGCTGCCTGGTGGCGGGTCCAACCCAGCCGCCGCACCGGGGCAACAGCCCCCAGCTGAAGTCGGTGGACAAGGTGAATGACATGGTGTTCGGCGATTACACCAAATCGGTCCGGTTCGAAAACCTGACCACCATCGATCCGATCGAAAAGTTCATTCTTGAGACCACGCCGGACCTCCTGGAAACCCGGATCATTGACCTGGTGACGCCCATTGGAAAGGGGACCCGTGGATTGATTGTGGCCCCGCCCCGGACCGGCAAGACCACGATTCTCAAACAAATCGCCAATGCGGTGACGATCAACCATCCCGAAGTGCATGTTCTGGTTCTTTTGATTGATGAACGGCCCGAGGAAGTCACGGATTTTCAACGCTCAGTCAATGCGGAAGTTGTCGCCTCCTCCAACGACCAGGATCTGGAAACTCACGTGAGGCTTTCCCGTTTTATCATTGAGCGCTGCCGTCGCATGGTGGAAAGCGGCAAGGATGTTTTTGTTCTGCTCGACTCCATCACCCGCGTGGCCCGCGCTTATAACAGCGTGCATGGCGGCAGCGGACGGACGATGACCGGCGGCGTGGACGCCCGGGCCTTGGAAATTCCGAGAAAAATGTTCGCCTCGGCGCGGAAGATTGAGGAAGGCGGATCATTGACCATTGTGGCCACCGCCCTCGTGGACACCGGCAGCCGGATGGACGAATTGATTTTTCAGGAGTTCAAAGGCACTGGAAACATGGAGCTTATCCTGGATCGAAAATTATCCGACCGACGGCTGTTTCCCGCCCTCGACATCCCCAAGAGCGGGACCCGCAAGGAAGAGAAACTTTTTCCGGCCAGGCATATCGAAGCGGTTCGAAAACTGAGGCGTATGATGGTTGACCTGAATCCGGTCGAGGCGATGGAAACCTTGATTGCCGCGCTGAAGCGTCAGAAAACCAACGAGGAGTTTCTGGCCAAACTGAGCTGAGGCCTTCTCTGGATGTTTCCCGGCCATGTTCCGATCAAAGGAACCAATCAAAGGGACCACCTCACGGCCTCCTCTGGAGCGGATGCTCCAGATTCACCAATATTTGCTGGCTGGCAGACATCCCAACGCCAATGTTCTGGCTGAGGCGTTGGAGGTCAGTGCAAAATCGATCCATCGCGATCTTGAGTTCATGCGGGACCGGTTTGGTCTCCCGCTCGAATATGACTACCTCAAGAAGGGGTATCGTTATACTGAAAAGGTCGAATCCTTTCCTGCGCTGCAAATTTCCGAGGGGGAGTTGTTTGCACTTTTGGTGGCGGAAAAGGCTTTGCAGCAATATCGGGGAACTCCGTTTGAGAAACCGCTGCTGAGCGCATTGAAAAAAATGTCCGCCACGCTGCCGGACACCATTTCTCTCCATCTTTCCGATTGGGAGCAGAGCATTTCGTTCCGGACGAGCGCGGAGCCGGTTTTGGATTTGCAGATTTTTGAATCCCTGGCCAAGGCGACTGCGGAAAAACAGCAGCTGCGGATCGGCTATCGAAAGGCCGGGGCCGTTCAGGGTGAACAAAGGGTCGTGGACCCTTATCATCTCGCCAACATCAATGGCGAATGGTTTCTGTTCGGTTACTGTCACCTTCGAAAAGATTTCCGCACCTTCGTCCCCGGTCGCATCATTGAAGCCTCCATGACGGGAAAAAGAGTGGTTCCAAAACCTGGCTTTTCGCTCGCAAAAAGACTCAAAGACAGTTTTGGCATGCATTCTCCGGAAGGAACCTTTGACGTGGTCTTGAAATGTGACGTCTCGGTGGCGGACATGATCCGCGAGAAAAAATGGCATCAAAGTCAGGTTTTGAAAAACCTCCCGGACGGTTCGGTAGAACTCCGGATGCGGCTCTCAAGCCTGGTGGAAATCCAGCGTTGGATTTTGACCTGGGCTGGAAAAATCAAGGTGCTGGAACCGGCCGCATTGCGGCAGGGTATGCTGGAGGCGGCTGAAAACCTGCTCCAATCTGCAAAAGCCTGAGTCGTTCCTAACTTCCCCGGTAAACGCATTCCGACATGCAGGTTTCCGCCACCGAGATTTCAGTGAGCAGCGGAAGGCATGGTTTCAAACGATCCCAGATCCAGCGGGCGATGATTTCACTGGTCGGATTTTCCAGGCCGGGGATTTCGTTCAGGTAAAAATGATCGAGCTGATCGTAGAGCGGTCTGAAGGCCGCCTTAATCTCTGCATAATCCATCAACCAGCCCAGTTTGGGATCACATTCTCCTTCGATCACAACCTCCACCTTGAAGCTGTGACCATGGAGCCGACGACACTTGTGGCTCGCCGGCAGGTGCGGCAGCAGGTGGGCTGCCTCAAATTGAAAAGTTTTTCGGAGTTCAACGCGCATAAATTTTAAACCTGCTCCCAATCACACCAGGTTACAAGATCTTGCAGGGCGGGTCGGCCGTCGTGCCGCCATAACAGGGAGGGATTCTGCATTTTTCCTACCGGACAGATCCTCGTCACCCCCCACGCGGACAGGGTCGAAGCGCAGGCCTGAAGTTTTTCATCCGGGGCTTCAAGTCCTACGGTTGATACTTTGCCCCGATACGAATCCGCAGCCTCGAGCGCCCTGTTTATGTCAGGAACCGGTTTGATGTAAACAAAACGGTTTAACGAGGAAGTTTGAAACTGGGACAGGTCTTCAAAAACCACGGTCCAGGCGGTCGAACTGGTGCTCTGCCACAAACGGGTTCCGGGGTTGGAGGCCGACCGGATTTCATAAAAATTGCGACGGTAAGCGATGGCGGAACTTTCCTCCAGGGCGATTGTTCCCCGTGGTTCGATTTCCTCGCGCTTCCCGAGGGCGTCCGCCAGCATTTCAGCAAACCGTTCTGCGGAGATTTCTCCTCCGGCTTCGATGTAAAACAGGTGAGGGGAGAGGCATCCGAGTTGATTCCATGCGACGATATCATCCACCACGCGCGGCATCAGCTCCGCGATGGTTTCGGTTCCCAGGCTTTCCGCGGCGATATAGCCAAAACTGAGGCGATGTCCATAACCGAGGAATCGGGAACTCGGCTGGATTCTTTGGTCGATGCTGTGAAGTGTTTCGTCAGAACCGGTGGCGGTGACCAGGTCGGCCTCGGCCATGACGGTTTCCTCCAATGCCAGATTTCCACCCTTCCACTCCGCAATTTCAATGCAGGAGGCCAGCTTCGGCTCAGCTTCATAAAGCGAATGGGCAAACATGCGGAGTGCAAATGATCCGCCCGAGGCGCATTTGATGAATTGCGCGGAGCGGAGGAGGAGGCCGAGAATCACGGTGAACAGGGCAGGATCCGGAATGTTGCCGGCGGTAAAATGAAACATCAGCTCGGGTGCCCTGGCAAAACTGCGGCGTGAATTTTTTCCTGGCGAAAAATCCATCTGGAACTGGTCCAGTTTGTTCGGATGGCCAAGGTCCTGTTCCAGCAAGGCAAGCAGGTTTTCTCTGGTGATTTTGGAAAAAAAACGGTCGATTCCTTTTTCCATGGTCCTTGCGGGAAACCCGGAAAGGTCTGACCGGGACAGAAGAATTTTTCGAAATTGAAATTCCGGATTCAGCCATTCCCTGGCGAGCTTGCTGATGGTTTCGATCATCGCCTGAGTGGATCGTTTTTGCAGGTAATGCAGCCGGTTGCGACGCAGGGTCCGACAGGCTTCCTGCAACATGTCGGCGGAAAGGGTCGCCTCGGGAGGCAGGTCGGCCATGAAATAATTGGGCAATGTCATCTACGGCTCCGCTGAACATTGTTTTGTCTTGAGAGTGATTTAAGCAAACCGAGACCGATGATGGAAAGCAGGAGAATCACGCCGAGCGCGGCGAAGCTGGGCTGGTAAGCCTGGGCTTTGTGGATTTCTGGTCCCAGCGCTTTGACCCAGATCCCCACAATCCAGTGAGCCAGGTTTCCCAGAAAACCTCCGATGGTGATGAACAATCCAAAAACTCGGCCTCTGACCGCGTCGTCCACTGATTCCATCAAGGCCGCCTCAACCATGGGATAGGTGGCCAGGAAAAAAAATCCGTAAACCGCCAGGGAGAGATGGGCGAACCTGGGGTTCAACCACGGAAAAACCGCAATCAACGAAGCGCTGATGACCAGCAGGGGAACGATGGTGCCGTAGCGGGACCTGTCGCTGAGCGATCCAAACAACGGGTTGCTGATGAGTGATCCGATAAAAATACAGCTGACGGCAAAGCCGGTTTGCCGCGAATCAAAATCACGGGCATGTTGAAGAAAAAGGGAGGAGAGGCTGGCCATTCCGTTCCCGGCAAAATCCCGAAAGGCAAAGGCAAAACTTGAGAACAGGAAGATCATCCAGAGCCCCGGTTTGGTGAAGAATGGAACGTGTGAGTTGGGACATGAAATCTGGTCCTCATTCCTGGCGGTGCGTTCATGTTCCCGGGCTATAAAGTGGAACAGGATTGCGACGATCAAACCGAAGATTCCAAGTTCAAGCACCGGTGCCCTCCAGCCTGCTGCGGCCGCCCTCCAGCCAGAATAAATCGGTCCGATGAAAAAACCGCAGCTTGCTCCGAGCGCGACCTTTCCCAGGGCTTTGCCGGTTTCGTTGGGAAAAAGCTGGGCGATCAAGGCGGTTGCCGCAGGATGAAAAAAACTGCCTCCGAATCCCGCAAGCACCAGACAGACCAGCGCCGTCCAGTATTGCTGGCAGAAAGCGAGCCCGATGAATCCGATGGCATTGATGACCAAACCGGCGGAGAGAAGGTGTTTGCGGCTGCGCCGGTCCGCCAGCACACCCATAAAATAACTGGGCAGAAAATAGGATCCACCGAGCACGGTCACCAGTGCGGTGGCCTGGGAATCGCTGGCCAGCATGAGGTCGCGGCGGATCAGGACATAAAGCGGGATCAAGGCCACATGATAAATGTGGGTCAAGCCATGCAGCAGTGTGCAGAGCCACAAGGTGCGCAGATTGTTTTTACGATCCAGGTTTTCCATCGCTTTACCGGGTCATCAGTGAGCATCCCTTAGGTTCGGACTGAGTTGCCCGGCCTAGGAGTTGAAATCCGAGCCCCTGCTTCACCGCCAGATCTCCAGTCTGGATGGCCATGAGCGAATACACATTTGCCAGGTCGAAAACTGACAGCAATCCGGCACCGCCCTCAGGGACTGCACGTCCCGTTTCCGGTGAAATAATTCCAACCCTGGACCAAGGCGGAAACCGGAGGATTCTTTCCGAACAGGGGGCATCAAGATTACTTTCGTAAGCCTGGGAAGAAAGCTCTCCCATGCCGTATTCTGATAAAATGTGTCGTTGCGGAATTCCCAGATGTTTTTCCAGCCTCCGGTAGAGCACCTCTTTGGGAAGGGTGCGGGTCTGTCCTTTGTACCCGCCGGTTTCCAGGATGCGGGAGCCTTCCGCCAGATGGTAACGGATATTGTTTTCCTCGAAATGCTCCAGAAAATCGAGAAAATTGATGGCGGTGCCAAAGATGACCAGCGGGCGATTGGAACAGATCGATTTGCGGAGGGCAAAAAGCAGCTTTGAAATGTCTACGGTCCAGGCGGAAGATTCGTCGAGTTTCCCGCAAAAGAGGGAGTCTTTCCAGCCCAGAAGCCTTTGTATGGTGGAAAACATGTGAACCAGCGAGGAGTGCGGCGCCGATTCCTTGTCCGGGGTCAAAAACAGTGACGCAGGACCTTTTTCTTCGAGATCATCAAGATCGGGCAGGACGCCGGGCAGGAACCATCGGATCACTGATTTCTCATAGATCTTCAATGAAGCCTCCGAATGAAAATGGCGACTTCTCACCGATTCCGTGGTTCCGCTCGAAAGGAAAAGATGTGTGCGCTGATTTTTTTCCAGGCTTGTGACATCAAATTCTTTGAACCCGGATGCAGGGAAGGGGGGGATTTCGGTCCAGTTTTGAATGGTGTCCGGTGCGATCCCGCGCCCGCGACAGAAGTCGGAATAAAACTTCAAGCTGGAGAATTGAAGCCGGAACAATTCGAGCGCGAGTTGGTTAAACTCCGCCTCTTCATTCATGGAAAAATCGTTGGATTTTTCCATGAATGAAAAAAGCTTTGACTGAAATGGTAAAAATGAGTTCGGGAGATCCATGCGGTTTTAAGAGGGCTGGTTGTCCGCCACAGCCCGGGGTCTAATGACCTGAATCGTCCTGGGCTTTGGAAAGTTGGGAAATCCACTTTCGCCATGCTGTCCGGTTGTGAGTCCACAATTGCATGGGCACAAGTCTTGGTCGGAAGTCGATGGAATGCAATTTGAAAACCATCGAAGTCGCGAGGGCGTTCCGGGCCATCCGGCGGATCGCGGTTCTGTGAACCGCAACGCATTGCAAAACCTGAACGTCCGGAATTTCCCACACCCCGACAGTTGCCGCCCGCAGCGGCTGATCGAGGACGATACAGCCGCGATCCCGGCTCTCTCCCGCCTTCAATCACGTTTTGGGAGAATTTGTGTGAAAATATCCTCTTGCCGGTTTGGTAAATTGCCTGAGACTCGCCTTAAATTGACGATGAACGAAGAACTAAACCCGGCATGGAACAAACTCTTGGGAGAATCGGTGCCCGCAATCGGACCTGCGTCCAGAGGCGGTTCCAAAACTGCGGAGCAGGTCCGGATTCAATTGAAGGAACTTCTCGTGGCCGACCAGTCGACGGAACAGCGCAGCCTCCTCATCAACGCCGCGGTCTTGGTCTGGCATGACCACCTGGATGCGGCGCACATTATCGCCCAGGAAATTCATAATTCAGATGGCAGTTATTTGCATGCCATCATCCATCGACGTGAACCGGATTTCAGCAATGCCAAATATTGGTTTAACCGGGTTGGTGATCATCCCATTTATCCGCAGCTTGCGACTTTCACCGTCGCTGAAGTTGGCCCTCTCTTTGTAAAGAGCGGCAAATGGGATTCTTTTTCCTTTGTGGATGCTTGTGAAAAAGTCACGCGCAATCCCGGACGCGAGCCCGGGAATCTCGTTTTGGAAAAAATCCAGGCGCAAGAAATTCGATGGTTGTTGGCCCATTTTCTGGGAAAAAACTCCGCATGACATGGATTTCCGGCGATTGATCATAGGTTTGATTAAGGGCGCTTCCCGGTGGAGCAGCCCATTTTTTTTATGAACGGAACGGGTCAGGTTCTTGAAGCTGCGGTCATCCCGATATTTGTCATCGCGATCTTCGGCATCCTGATGCGACGTTGGAACTGGCTGACGGAAGAAGCGGACCAGAGTTTGCTCAAAGTCACGGTAAACCTTCTGACCCCTGCGTTGATTCTGGACTCAGTGCTGAAGAACGATGCGCTGCGCGACTACAATAACATCGTTCTGCCGCCGCTCATAGGGTTTGCCACGGTGGTCTTCGGCATAGGCTGCGCGTTCGCCCTTAAGCGTTTCATGCGATTTGACCGCCAGCTTGTCTTTCCCACTTTTGCGGTATGCGTGGGGTTTTATAATTACGGGTATGTCCCTGTGCCATTGGTGAATGCTGTTTTTCACGATGGCAACACGTTGGGAGTGCTTTTTGTGCACAATGTAGGAGTTGACATCGCCCTCTGGACCGTTGGGCTTTACGTGCTCAACGCCGGGCAGGTAAAACTGGGTTGGAAACGGCTTTTGAACCCTCCGCTGCTGGTGATTTTTGCCGCTTTGATCGTGAATTTTTTTGGCTGGAACAAATATATTCCGCAATGGTTTTTAACTGCGGCCAAAATGCTGGGCCAATGTTCGATTCCGATGGGGTTGATCCTGATTGGAGCCACCATTGCTGATCATATGCATGAACTTCCCGCCAGCACCGGATGGCCGACAATCATCTGGGGATGTGTCATCCGGCTGGCCCTGGTCCCTGTTTTTTTTGTCATTGCGGCAAAGTTTTTGCCCATTTCCCTCGAACTCAAACGAATCATGGTGATCCAGGCCGCCATGCCTTCCGCCGTGTTTCCCATCGTCATGGCTAAACATTATGGTGGTGACAGTCCCACCGCTTTGAGAGTTGTTTTGGGTACGTCGATTGTGGGGCTTTTGACGATACCGCTTTGGATAAAACTTGGAATTTTATGGGTCGGCCTTTAGGCGGCCCGGTCAACATCGAAAGTTGCTTTTTTGTAACTAAAAATAGGACATTGACTGTTCTTTTATGGGGCGCTAAATCTTGGAAAGCTGACACGCGACAGATTCTGAAATCTTCGTTAAGGATAACGGGCGTTAAAGTTTTAGCTTTGAACCCTGATTTTATAGGTAATTCCACTATACGGCATTGAGGTTGCTAGCTGAGTGTCCGCGCATTCGGTATGTGGCAGTTTCTTCGTCCTCGGGGAGAGGTCGATTGGGTGCAAGGAGGCATCCGTCCTAATTAAACAGGCTTTAAGACACGGGTGTTTTATTGTCTAAAACCAAGCGAAAAGGATTTAATGTTTTTAAAAAAGACCGCGACCTGGATTTTTCGGCCAACCCTCTTATTGACGCTCTTATGCCATACCGTTATTCAATCAAAGGCCGAAACCGACCCTAAATTTTACTCCGTTCAGGCCAGCGCCAAGGTTCAATATTCTCCCGCACAAGTCCGGCTTGAATGGTCTGCCGATTCCGCCTCCACCAGTTATACAGTCTCCCGAAAACTCCCTCGGGAACAATCCTGGGGCGGCGAGATTTCGCTGCCGGGCAACACCCTGTCTTACGAAGATAACAATGTTTCTTTGGGACAGACCTATGAATATCGGATCAAGAGAAACCGGGGAGGGCTCTGGGGCGGGGTGGCTTATGGTTACCTGGCTGTTGGGGTGCGAGGTGCGATGATTGAAAACCGGGGCAAGGTGATCCTGGTGGTGGACAATTCTGTGGCAGGCGCCTTGAGCGCCGAATTGAGCCGTCTTGTGGAAGATCTCACGGGCGATGGCTGGACTGTGGTGCGTCACAATGTTTCCCGCACCGATTCTCCTTCCAACATCCGCGGAATGATCCGCTCTGATTACCTGGCCGACCCCACACAGGTGAATTCCGTTTTTATTTTTGGGCATGTGCCCGTTCCTTATTCGGGGAATTTTAATCCCGACGGTCACCCCGATCACAGAGGGGCCTGGCCAGCAGATGCTTTCTACGGCGACATGGATGGTTCCTGGACCGATAACAGCGTTAACAATGGCGGGGCTGAAAAAGCTCCCAATCGCAACACACCCGGGGATGGAAAATTTGATCAATCGAATCTCCCCTCGGATGTTGAGTTGCAGGTCGGGCGTGTGGATCTCTTCAACATGACTTGCTTCGCCAACAAGAGCCCGTGGTTTTCAGAAATCGATCTTCTCCGCCGGTATCTCGACAAGGATCACAGTTTTCGCATGGGGCAGATGTCGGTCGAACGACGTGGTGTTGTCTGCGACAACTTTGGGGAGATGGAAGGCGAGGCGTTTGCAGCCAGCGGTTGGCGCAATTTTTCGGCCCTCTTGGGGGCGGATCAGGTGAGCGCCGTGGGATACGGACAATATTTTTCCACGGTTAAAAACAAGAGCTACTTGATGTCTTATGGCACCGGCGGCGGCGGTTTCTACACCTGCAACGGGCTTGGATCGACCGATGACTTTGTTTACAACGACGTAAAAAGCGTTTTTAACTTTTATTTCGGAAGCTATTTTGGAGATTGGGACAACGAAAGCGCGTTTTTGAAGGGTGCGCTTGGAAGTTCCGGCAATTCACTTACAGCCGCATGGGCCGGGCGACCACACTGGTTTGTGCATCACATGGGGGTTGGCGAAACCATTGGACATGGAACACGACTGAGCCAGAACAATGACGGACTTTACGGCAGGGTGAATTATGGTTCGCGTGGAGTTCACATTGCGCTCATGGGCGATCCCACGCTCAGGTTGCATCCGGTCAAACCTGCGACGCAGGTCAAGGCCACAGGTGGGGCGGCCGGGGTTCGCATCGTCTGGTCTGCTTCCTCGGACTCCTCCATTCAAGGGTATCATCTCTATCGTTCGAGTTCCCAGGCCGGACCATTTGCCCGGGTGAACGGAGAACTGGTGACTGAAAACTCATTTTTGGATTCCGATCCGCAGGGATCGACTGTTTACATGGTGAGGGCGGTAAAACTTGAAACGTCCGGCAGCGGCTCTTACTTAAACCCGGGCCAGGGAGCATTTGCGAGTGTGATCGCGGGCAGCACAGGAGAACCTGTCCCGACCAAAAATTTGTTCGTCAAAGATGGTAAATTTCAGCTCCGCATCGATGGCGCGCCGGGTTCAGTTTACCAGATCGAGGATTCAAACGATTGCTTAAGTTGGAAGGTGATCTCCATCATCACGATTATAGACGTCCCGTTTTATTTCATCGATCCCAACGCCAGACAGCTCAATTTGAAGTTCTACCGGGCGAAAAAATTGTGAAGATGATGCCGGAGCGGTTGGCGATAAACGGGAAAAGGTGATTCAATCCGCAGATGGCGGGCAGATACGCGCAGATCAGAAGCAGTTTTGAACCTCAAACACTCACCCTCCGGGTGAACAAGATTCCCCAAAGAAATCTGCTTTGAACTGCGTCCGTCTGGGGATTTATTTTTCCACTTCCAAGCCAACTCTGGTTTTTAGGGGAAAGCTCCCTGGACAAACGCGGCAGGTTTTTGTAAAGAGTCCAGACAGGCGCTCAGTGAAAATTGGGATGTGAGAAATCTCCTACGACTCCGCGGCGGGAGTTCCAGACCTCTTCTGGAATGGAAACCGGATCCAGGCTCCAACGACCAGCCAGACGGTTTATTTTTTCGCAATTGGTGATGAGCGATTCGCGCAGGGAAAAATTGGCCGGCTCGAATCCGTAGTCGAAACATTGCATCTTTAACTCCCGCTCAGCCGCAGTGACAGGCCCTTGATTCCAGAGGGTTTCGCCAGCCCAGGCGTAAGCCCGGAAAACCTCCCCTTTTTCCAGCAAGGCCCAAGAATGATAGTTCAATGCACGATTACAACTGAAATGTTGGACATGGCCGAGCTTGCGGCTTAAGCCTACGAGAAAATGAAAACAACGGTCAACATCCTCGGAAGGATCGGGAAGTCCGCCGCCTACGATTAGAATCCAGCCGCCGATCGGAGGGGAGATGAAGACCTTGTGATCACGGGCCTCAATCAGGCCTTCCTCCCAGGAGCAGGGTGTGATGCTGTGCAGCCGGAGGGCTTCCTGGATCAGGAGAAGATTGTTTCCCTTGATCGCAATCCAGCGGGATGGGTAGGCAAAGATATTTCCCGGGAAATAACTTTTAGGGAAAGGGAATCCTGCTGCGCGGAGGCGGCGCACTGTCGGGCTTATTTCCCGCATCCTTCTAGTGAGAACAGCAAAAAATACGAAAATCACCCCCGTGCCAACAACCAAGGCAAAAGGGATGAGCATAAAAATCGTCAGCGTGTGCTCAGTTGAATTCACTACCAACCCAATCTAACTTGAGTTTGAACTTCTTCAATGTCAAAACCGAGGGGATTTTTTTTATTCCTCATGGCCGGAAGGGCAGGGACGCAGTTCTCAAATTTCATAAAGCTCAAGTTCCTTCGCCGACAACCTTTTATCGGCGGATTTGGGCCGAAATTAAATCTCTTGTTTTTGACCCGATTTTTCACTCTTTTAGGCCCATGCGTCCCCCGTTTTTCGACCGGATTTTCAGATGGTTTCCATTCCTGCCCCCATTTATCGCGGTTGGTTGTCTTCAAACCACGGCAGAACCGGATTTTGCAGGGCGGCAGGAAAAAGCGGGGCCGACCCGGGTCGTGTGCGTCGGTGACAGCATTACTTACGGGCATGGAATCGAGAAACGTGAAAAATTGAGCTATCCGGCGCAACTCGGGGCGCTTCTGGGGCCCGGATACCGGGTTAAGAATTGTGGTGTGAGCGGTGCCACTCTGCTGCGCCAAGGCGACAAACCTTATTTTGCCCAGAGACCTTTTTCCGAGGCGATGGAATTTCAGCCCGGAATTGTCGTGATCAAACTGGGAACCAACGACACAAAACCACAGAACTGGGCCTACGCTGGGGCTTTTGTAGAGGATTACCGCCGTTTGATCCGCGATTTTAAAGCTCTACCCTCCCGACCAAAGGTTTATGTATGCCTTCCTGCTCCTGTCTATCAGGATCGCTTTGGAATAAGGGCATCGATTCTGAATAACGGGGTGATTCCTGCCATCAAAAAAGTGGCCCGGCAGGAGAATGTGGAGGTGATCGACCTTCACACCGCCCTGAAAGGAAAGCCCGAGATGTTTCCTGACTCGATCCATCCGAACTCCCAAGGGACCCAATTGATGGCCGAAATGGTCGCAAACCGACTTAAAAACAAATAAGCATGTTAAATTTTATACGTTCGCTGGCTGTTGCGGTTTTTTTGATGCAGGGAGTTCAAGGAATCGCTCAAACATCGTTTGCCCCTTTGGAAATCGGTGATTCCGCCCGGATCGTTTTGATCGGAGACACCTTGATTGAGCGGGAACAGACTTATGGTCACTTCGAAGCCAGCCTTCATGCGCAATTTCCCGGTAAAAAGTTCCTGGTTCGCAATCTGGGTTGGAGCGGCGACACGCCGGAAGGCATTTCGCGGCTGAGTTTTGATTTCGGCCAGACAAACCTTGGATTGGAGCGAATTGCCGCACAGATCAAAACCTTCCAGCCAACCCTGGTTTTTGTAGGATATGGCATGGCCAGCTCATTTGATGGTGAAAGGGGGCTTGACCAATTCCGTCTCAGTCTGAACCGGCTCGTGGATCGGATCGGGGCGGAAAGTGGAAACAAGGTGGAGTTTATCTTTTTGGGGCCATTGCCTCATTTAAAAACTGCCAAAAACTTGCCCGACGGAAAGGAACATCAGCTCTCGCTAAATCTCTACAACGACGCGATCAAACAACTGGCTCAGGAACGAAAAAGCCGGTTCATATCGCTTTTTGCCATTCAAAACGAAAGAGCGCTGCCGAGTCTTACTGATAATGGGATACATCTGACCGACAAAGGTTACCAAGCGCTTTCACGGTTGATCGGCAAACAGCTTGGCTGGAGTGTGAAACTGGAAATTTCCGAGGAGTTGCGCCAGGCGGTGATTGAAAAAAATGTGCAGTTTTTTAACCGGTGGCGTCCCCAAAACGAAACCTACCTCTTCGGTTTTCGCAAACATGAGCAAGGCCAGAACGCGCGCGAAATTCCGATGTTCGACCCGATTATCGCCGCTGCTGAAGAAAAAATCCAAGGGATGGCCCGGGCTGGGGTGAGCCCCAAGAAGAAGGCCCGACCGCAGAAGCCGTCAGAAATCAAGGTGCCAACCGCTCCTGTCAGGCAGGATATTCCATTTTTTGAGACCGACCCGAATTTTACCGTGGAACTTTTTGCTGAAAACCCACTATTAGCGAAGCCGATTCAGATGAATTTTGATGCCGATGGGCGGTTGTGGGTCGCCAGTTCTGCAATTTACCCGCAAATCGCCCCCGGCCAGAAGGCCACCGATCAGGTGGTGGTCATTGAGGATCTGGATCACGACGGCAAGGCCGACAAATCGACCGTTTTCGCCGATGGGTTGCTCATTCCGACGGGTGTCGAGCCTGGAGATGGCGGAGTTTATGTCGGTCAAAGCACCGAACTTTTGCATTTTAAAGATACCGACGGAGACGGCCGGGCGGACCAGAGAAAGATCATCCTTTCCGGTTTTGGCACGGAGGATACGCACCATATCCTCCACACCTTGCGATGGGGTTTTGACGGAAGACTTTATTTCAACCAATCGATCTACATCCACAGCCATCTTGAAACCCCACAGGGAGTGAAACGATTGAACAGCGGGGGGATCTGGCGGCTCGATCCGGCCTCAATGGAGCTTGATGTTTTCCTTAAGGGCTTCTGCAACCCATGGGGTCACCATTTCGATCCTTACGGCCAGTCTTTTGTCACCGATGGTGCCGGTTATCAAGGGATCAGCCATGCTATTCCGGGGGCCACCTATTTCACCTATTCCAGCATGCGTCGTGAAATGAAGAGTGTGAGCCCGGGCAATTACCCGAAATATTCCGGACTGGAAATGGTGCGCAGCCCGGTTTTTCCAAAAGAATACCAAGGAGACCTTGTGACGTGTGATTTTCGAGCCCACCGTGTCGTTCGTTTCAGCCTGAGCGATCAGGGGGCGGGGTACGTGACACAGGAAAAACCCGATTTCGCTCGGACCACCAATGTAAATTTTCGTCCGATTGACGCAAAATTCGGACCTGACGGAGCTCTTTACATTGCTGACTGGTCTAACCCGATCATCCAGCATGGTGAAGTTGATTTCCGCGATCCTCGACGAGATCACGCCAACGGACGTATCTGGAGGATAAAAGCCAAAAATCAACCTGTTCTTGCTTACAAGGCGTTGAGCAGACTTCCTGTCCCGGAATTGCTTCCACTTCTCCTTTCTGAAAACGGTTTTGAACAGGAAAAAGCCCGGCGAGTTTTGATCGAGAAAGGGAGTTCAGTTTTGAAGCCCGCCAGGAGCTGGGCCGCCAAGGCAGGTGAAAAAGCGAAGTTGGAAAATTTGTGGCTGCAACAGGCTTTTGGATTGGTGGAGGAAAAATCGCTTCGTGAAGTTTTGTCGAGTTCGAATCCAGATCTGCGCAGCGCCGGAGTCAGGGTTTTGTCAGAAACCATTTTGAAAAACCCCCAACAGTTTGACGAACTGGTCAGGCTCTCCAAAGACTCTCATCCCAGGGTCAGGCTCGAAGTGATTCGTGCGGTGGGGCGAGTGCAGTCGGAATCTGCGGCGCGACTTCTTTTTGAGATGATTACGGAAACCGAAGATCGTTTTTTGGAATACGCCACTTGGTTGAGTGTCAACGAATTGGAGCCGTTTCTCTCCAAATTGATTGGAAATGGCCAGGTTGGTGCAGACAGTGCACGCGTCCGTTACGTATTGGGCGCCATCGAGCCGGATAAGGGTGCGGCCTTGCTAGCCCGCATTTTTAAGCCTGCACACCTGAAAGAAAGCGGAAATGCTGCCTGGATTCAGCTCGTCGGACAGGTCGGGGGTGTGGATCAAGTTTCGATGCTCGTGCGTTATTTGCGGGAAATCAACCAAACCGATCCTCAGTTTGTGTCCGGCATGGATTCAATAGCCCGGGCAATCAAGGTCAGAGGGATCAAAGCTCCGGTTGATGCAGCATGGCTTGGACTCCAACTCAAAACATCCAAAACCCAGGTGCAGATCGCGGCTTTGCAAATCATTGGCGCTCAGAGAATCACGGGATTCTCTGAAGAAATTCTGGCGCTGGCTTTGCGTGATAATTCTTCCGAAAATCTTCGCAAAGCCGCTTTTGAGGCTTTGCGGGAGGGAAAAGAAAACGGGATCAAGCCAAAGCTCCAATCTGTTTTGAAGTCGAACGCCGGGTTGGGAATCAAGAAGGATGTGCTCTCCACCATTTTCGCAATCGATCCAGGCGCAGTTTCGCGCGATACCCTGGACCTCCTTCGGATCACCCCGGGAACCGAAGATGCGCTTCAAATCTGGCGTTTGATCCTCAGTCAGCGGGGCATTTCCGAACAATTGACCAGCAGTCTGAGCCGGGAAACAGAGCCATTGCCGAAACATGTGGCCGAAACGGGTTTGAAAGCGGCTCGTGAATCCGGCAGAAAAGATCAAAACCTGATCCTGGCCCTGTCGAATCAACTGGCCAAAAACAGCGCATCCACGGAAGCCGACAGCGATGCTCCCACACGGCTGGCCCTTCGCGTCAACGAAGGTAATCCTGCAAACGGAGAAAACGTCTATCGTCGGCCGGATCTCGGTTGTGTGAGCTGTCATGCTATTGGCGGTGCGGGGGGGAAAGTCGGCCCTGACCTGACAAGCATCGGTGCCAGCGCTCCGGCTGATTACTTGATTGAGTCCCTTTTGTTCCCCAACAAAAAGATCAAAGAAGGTTATCATTCATTGGTTGTCCAGACGACCGACGAACAGGAAATGAGCGGAGTTTTAGTTCGTGAATCGGCTGATGAATTGGTTCTCCGCAACGCGGCAAATCAGGAGCAGACCATTCCTAAAAAACGGATCTCCAAACGTCAGATCGGACTCTCCCTGATGCCGAGCGGTCTGATCGAATCGTTGCCGCTGAACGAACAGCTCGACCTTTACCGGTTTCTCTCCGAACTGGGAAAACCTGGCGTGTTCGATGCGTCCAAAGGTGATGTCGCACGAAGCTGGTCAATCAATCCCCTGAGCACTGACAAGGAACAGTTTGGGCTTGGCCCGTTCCTCCAGATTGATCCGAAGGTGGGAGGGTGGATTCCATTGTTGAGCCGGGTGGATGGAACGGTTTCCAAGGCGGAAATCGAACAAAGTTACCGGTTTATGCAATCGCGCGGTATTTTGGCGGTTTTTGCCGGGGCAGTTTTTGAAACCACCAAGGAAGGTTCCATCGCGATGGAAATCAGCGGTCTAAATTCTGGCGCGGAGATCTGGATTGACGGCAAGTCCGCTTCCATCCGGTTATCGAGCGGAAAATCGGGCAGCATCCTGGAAAACCTCAAAGTCGGCCGACATAAAATCGTGTTAAAACTGGATCCGAAAAACTTGCCTGATCAGTTCTCCATTCGAATTCCGGAAGCCCGCTTTTTGAACGAATGATTTTGGGTACCGGATTTCCATTTCTCTTCATTCGCGCCAAATTTTAACACTTTATTTATATTTTAAAACATACGTTTATATTAACGCACGTCCATTATTATGACGTATGTTTTAAATCGTGAAAGCAAACCCGGGTGGACAAATTGATACGAAAGCGGTGATTGGTCGGGAGTCTTAAGCCAGAAAGGGAAAGTCACCAGAAGGGCAAAGGAATTATTTGCCGCATTAGTCACAGACTCGTGTTCCCATCCGGCTTAAGCCCGGAAACCTAGCCTGACGGATCGCGGCTCTGTGAGCTCTGTGAGCCGCAGCACTGTGAAACTCAAAACGCTTTGATTCTTTCACGCAAACTCAGTCATCAATCTGCTGCGAGTCACAGACTCGCGTTCCCATCCGGCTTAAAGCCTGGAAACCGAGCCTGACGGATCGCGGCTCTGTGAGCTCTGTGAGCCGCAGCACTGTGAAACTCAAAATGCTTTGATTCTTTCACGCAAACTCAGTCATCAATCTGCTGCGAGTCACAGACTCGCGTTCCCATCCGGCTTAAAGCCTGGAAACCGAGCCTGACGGACCGCAGCTCTGTGAGCCGCAGCACTGTGAAACTCAAAACGCTTTGATTCTTTCACGCAAACTCAGTCATCAATCTGCTGCGAGTCACAGACTCGCGTTCCCATCCGGCCTAAGCGTGGCAAGCGAAGCGCGACACCGCTTTTCCCATGTTGCAAAGACCACGATTGCCTCGCAGTTGGCCACCCGTCAAAAAACTGAGATGCGCCCTTTGCCGGTCCGCAATTCCAGACTGACAAGAAATGCGGGAACACGGTAACCTGAGGCGGTCGAGTTGTTCTAAATTTTTTGCGCGAAGAAAAAACGTCATGAAATCCTGGTTTTCCCTTTGGGTCGCTGTTTTCTGTGTTCTCGTTGGCTTGGACGTTCGTGCCAAGGAAACAATCATGGTCCCAATGCGCGACGGAGTGAAGCTCGCCACGGACGTTCACAAACCGGAGGGCACCAGCCCAAGCCCGATGCCGGTGATTCTAGGACGCACCCCCTACAATAAGAATGGCCTGGATGAAATCGGCGGCGAAGCGAACAGGCGCGGTTTCATCCTGATAGCACAGGATTGTCGCGGGCGATTCGCTTCTGAAGGGGAAAATTTGCCGTTCAATCTCGATGGGCCGGATGGTTTTGATACCCTCGAATGGATCGCGAAACAACCGTGGTGCAATGGAAAGATTGGAACCTGGGGAGGGTCGGCCGGGGCAATCACCCAGTTCCAGATGGTCAAGAGCGGGTCCGATAAAATCAGCGCCCAACACCTGACCGTTGGCGCGCCGAACCTCTACGATGTGATTTACATGAACGGGGTGTTCCGGAAAGCACTCATCGAAGATTGGCTGCGGCTCGCCCAATGGAGTTCGAACGCGCTTCCAAGGTGGGTGGGGCATCCAACCCACGATGATTATTGGCGCCAACGGGATGCGTCGTCGGACTACAAACAGGCGAATGCTCCCGCTCTGCATATTGGCGGATATTGGGATATTTTTGCTCAGGCGACGATCGATGCCTTCGTCGGTTACCAGGAAAATGGCGGACCGAAAGCGCGCGGGAAACAACGACTCGTCA